>SL_4KL_010_BRINEDRAFT_10001005_pt1 | contig 15334 bp, 15 predicted proteins | sample SodLak_010_BRINE_2_FD_10664 | JGI IMG/M metagenome (IMG submission 10664)
GGGGGTAACTGTCGTCACTGCCACCAGTTAACTCTCGAGTAACCTGTGTACAAAAACTGTTGGATGACTGCTTTCGGCTGTTTCGAGTGTCGTCTCTCAGTCGTCTATCAGCAGATTCGATGCAGAATCACTGCTCGAGGAATCGGTGTGGTCGATTCCATCTGCGAACAGGTGATTTTGATATCGTATGATGTAGTGGTCGGTTTCGAATCCAGCGGGCGGATCGACCTGCTGGCCGAGTGCATCCCGGACGAGCAGGTCGAATTCGTTGACTCCAGCAGCGACAGTCAGACACGATGTCGAAGAAAACCGCGGATTGATCTCAATAACACGGGGGATGCCGTCTTCATCGAGGAGTTGTTGGACATTCAGTGGTCCGGCTGGTTGGAGTGTCTCGAAAATCTGTCTGCAGATCTCATCTACTGCAGGCATTTGGCGTGTCGCGCCCAGAACCGTCGATCCCTCCTTTTTGAGTGCTTCTTTCGGAACGACACTCAGCAGTCGGTTGCAGTTGGTTCCGACAACGCTTGTCGTATACTCCGGACCCGAAAGACACTCCTGGCACAGCAGCCGCTCGGCGTCAATTGTCGTTGTCTTGAGATGCGTCGCAAGCTCGGTGGGTGTTTCGACCCGTTGGACGCCCCTGCTTCCACGGCCGGCTCTCGGTTTGACGATGAGCGGAAACGCCGTGTTCGGAATCTGGTCTGTGTCGGTTCCAAGCCACGTTTTTGGGGTCGGAACACCTGCTTTCGAGAGTTCCTGCATCGTCCGATATTTGTCTCGAGCGATCTCGATTACGTCCTGTTTTGGGGCAACGATTGGCACCTCACCCACCGCCTGGGACAGCGACTGCAGTACGGTGAGTTCTTCGTCGACAGTCGGAATAATCACCTCAACACCGAACTCTTCGACGATCTGTGCCATTTTTTCGGCCCATGTTGGGTCATCGGCCGGCGGTATCGGACAGCCGGCGTCGGCGAGATACAGCCCGGCGGCTGTGGGATCCATATCCACCCCAATCACTTGGTGGTCGTTTTTGTCTGTGAGCGATTGAATCGCTCCGATTCCACTGGCACCACCAGCCCCAGTAACGAGTACAGTTGCCATATCCGATGGTGCCGAGTCGTTCACTTATTTATACACTCACTACCGGTTTTTCCAGCAGTATGTCGAGACTACTGAAGTGTACTCTCACTCGAGGCTTCGGCAATGACTCGAGCAATCTGTTTTGACCTCGATGGGACGCTTTTCGACGACCGCCAGTACATCCGTGGTGGCTTACGGCACGCTGGTCGTGTGTTGGCCGACGAGACTGGCGTCGATCTCACCGCAGAACTGCTAGCTGCCTACTTCGAGGATGGTATCACGGACTCGACGTTCGATGCGGTACTCGAGGCCCACGGCCTCTCGACAGACCTTGTGCCGACGTTGATCGACGCCTACCATGACAATGACGCCGCGTTGTCGCCGTACCCTGGAGCCGTCTCGACGCTTGAAACACTCGAGGATGCCTACCGTCTCGGAGTGATTACCGGCGGCACAAACGGTCGAGCAAAACTTCGCCGGCTCGGCCTCGAGGAGTTCTTCGAGGCCGTCTATGTGGGCCCGACGTTCGGTACAACCAAACACGACCCCGAAATCTTCGAGGCTGCCCTCGAGACCCTCGGTGTCGAACCGGCCGAGGCGATGTACGTCGGTGACCGGCCGTCACTGGATTTCCCACAACCGAACCAACTGGGAATGACGACCGTTCGTGTTACAACTGGGCGGTATGCCGACAGGCCTGTGAGTGGTGACAACGCAGCCGATCACTGTATTACCGGCCTCCAAGCGCTGCCTGCGGTTCTCGAGATTATTCACCAGTAGGATTCTTCGTGTTGCTGTGTCTCGAGGGTGGTTTCTTTAATTCGAATAACCTGGTAGGACTCGGCGTATCGCGTGTTGGCTTGTCGGCCGCGGAACCGAGCTAATCCTTTCATTGCTTCGGCCTCGAGATACTTCTTTTCACACTGGCTTTCGTGGGCACGGATCGATTCGATTTTTTGCTCGAGGACGTCTTCGGTCAGCGCATTATAGTACTGTGGGTCGAACGACGACCGCGTCGAGGGTGATTCGAACGCGAGCACCTCATCGATGTTTCGTGCGGCCGCGACTGAGGCCAGTGCGGCGTGACGGTGGTCTTGATGGGTGTCTTCTTGGGTGTGGATGTACACCCGCTCGGCGTCAACGGCGTTCAGGTGGTCGTTGATCCGTTTGACGATTTCGCCGTCGTACGGCACGTCCGTGTCTTCGTATCCCAAAAAGTGGATGTCTTCAACACCGAGGATTTTGCCAGCCGTTATCGCTTCTTGTTCTCGTCGTGACTGTTCAGAGAGTTCGCCGCCTTTGGTCAACACGAGGAACCGAATGCGATCGCCGTTGCGTTGGTGTAACGCAAGCGATCCACCAGCACCGAGTTCGATATCGTCGGGATGAGCACCGATTGCTACAATATTCATACAGAGTATACGTAGATTGGCGACCAAAGTTACATACAGCATAGCCGCTCGTAGCCACGGTTATTATCTATTTACTTGCAAAATTTGTGTGAGGTTGCCACCGCCAGCAGCGACCTCTCGAGGACTACTGGGTCGTTGTTGTGTCGGCTGTGTCATCCGCGTCGGCTGTATCATCCGCGTCGGCTGTATCATCAGTGTCGGCTGTATCATCCGTGTCGGCTGTGTCACTCGTGTCAGTTACCTCATCGGTGTCGTCGTGGTCTGCAGAAAGTGAGATGCCACACCGGAGTTCAGCCGAACAAAGAGACTCGGTAGTCGGTTGGGTAGATGACGTGTCTTCTGCAGAGTCCCTGGAGGGGGCGTCTTCGGTCGGAGGGTCATCTGGAGAATCCGTTTCAGAGTTTCCTTCGGTATCGGTATCTGTCGACATACGATACCGTCTTCGGAGACCGTGCTTTGTTAATCACGTACTACAACTACTCATAATCGAACATACTCTCGGCGGACAGACAACAACACCCATGTGATGTTCGTCATCTCTGTATCTCAGCTTACCGGGCGGTTTCGACTGTACGAACTGTTGGTCAGTGTGGCGTTGTGTTGTCGTCTCTGGCTTTCACTCGTAGCCCATCGTCTGTACCGGAGTGCAGTACTCGAAGTAGCGTTCCGAAATCTCTCCGTTCTTCCCCGTCTTTTGACTTCGGACGACTCAGACGGCTGTTCAGCGTTGCTTTCGGTGATCTCGAGGTCGTAGTTACCGCTTACTCCGGGCTGTGGCCGCCAATGGCTCAGTCGTCATCGGCCCAGGCGGCGTTCGAGCGGTGTTGGGCAGCCACAACCGAAATTCCCCGACTGTCGAGCAATCCATTTTCAGTCACTACACCCTCGATGAGGTCACCGGGTGTCAGATCGAACACCGGGTTTCTGACCGTAATCGCTTCAAGCCCATCGTAGACTGCCTGCTCTGATCCTTCCTCGGGGTGGAACGTATCATCAACCGAGAGCTTATCACGGGCCGCCGCAACGTACACCGGCACGTCCGCTCGGTCGGCAGCAAGCGCGAGCGCGCGTGTACCGACCTTGTTGACGACATCGCCGTTCGGCAGGACTGTATCGGCTCCGACGAGTACTGCCCCGAACTCTTGGTCGGACAGCAATGCCGGCAGCGCAGCGTCAGTGGTGACTGTCACATCCAGGCCCGCAGTTGACAGCGATTCGGCCAACTCGATTCCCTCACAGTCAGGGCGGGCCTCGGCGATCGTCACACTCCCAGCAAGCGCTGTTAGGGCGTCTCTAACGGTTCCAGACCACGACAGCGTCGCAATCGGCCCGGTGAGGCGTTCGGCGGCCGTCGCAGCCGCACTGGCATCGGCATCCAGTGCCGTTGCAATCTCACTGATCGCCCGGTCGTGAACCGCTTGCGTCGTTCGTTCGGCGCTGCTCATCACCCGGTTGATCCGGTTGGCCAACACCGCCATACTCGGACGTGCCTCCCGGAGTTCGCAGGCGGTGTCGGCCACGTCGGCCCACTCGTCGGCGACCGCAGCGCTATCGCGGAGCGCCTCGAGTGCACGGATCGACAGCGCGGCCGCACCGTGAACCGTATCCGCACTAATAGTCGTCGCGGATGGTGCGACCTGTTCGTATGCCTCCCAGAGCCCCTCGACCGTTCGACGATCCAACAGTGCGGTCGCCGAAACCCACTCGGCCTTAGTGACCCCTTCGATGTCGGTCTCGCGGTTCGGCGAATCGAACAACACAGGGTGGATCGTCCGCCCACCAGCGGTCACCGACTCGCCAGCGTAGGCCAACCGGAGTTGCGACAGACTGGTTTTCGAGCGAACAAGCCGCCGGGCGGCATCGACGGTTTCGGCGCTCGCCTCGAGCGGGGCCGACAGCCCATCCCAGCGACCGGCCGCGTGTTCGCTGTCGTCGGCTCGACGTGTGAGGAGCAACTCGCCACGGTTTCGGACGAACACGGTGAGGATTGGTGACATCGTTCGTCTATTGTCCTCTACGATGACGACCGTTTTCATTGTTCGGGCTGTTGACGAATCAACAACTGCCACCGGCTGGCGGGGCCGCTACCGTCGACCTTTTTGAAGTAACGTTCGTATGCGGTGCATGGAACTATTCGCTGTCGAGGGGCTTCCCGAGATTGAACCCGGCGACGATCTCGCCGCCGAAATCAACGCACGGGTTGATCTCCGGGCTGACGATGTCGTCTGTATCGCCAGCACTGTCGTTTCGAAAGCCGAAGGCCGCATTGCTGAGTTGGCAGAGTATCCAGCAGGCCCGCGAGCCCGCGAGATCGCCGCGAACCTCTCTGGGCTTTCCGGCCGCGAAAAAGACCCTCGTTTCGCCCAGGCGGTGTTAGAAGAAAGCGTTGAACTACTCATGGAATCGCCTTTCTTGCTGACTGAGACCCGCTTTGGCCACGTTGGTGTCAACGCCGGCATCGACCGCTCGAACGTCCCGGGCGGCGAGTTGCTTTTGTTGCCGAAACGTCCCAGCGAGAGCGCGGCCCGCATTCGAACCGAACTGCCGGCCGAGCAGGTAATTATCACCGACACCTGCGGTAGACCGTTCCGCTACGGTCAACGCGGCGTTGCTATCGGCTGGGACGGCATGCCTGCCAGCCGCGATTGGCGTGGGGCGATCGACCGCGACGGACGGCAACTCGGTGTCACCGTCCAGAACGTGATCGACGAACTCGCGGCGGCCGCAAATCTTGTCGCTGGCGAAGCAGACGGCGGTACGCCTGTTATCGTCATCCGTGGCTTTGAGTTCGGCGACCTGCCGGGTAGCCAGAACCACTTTCGTGATCTCGAGACCGACTACGTCCGGCAAGCCTTGCGTGGCTGGTCGTACAACCCACAGGGGGGCAACGCCTAATGTTCGGCATCGAACTCACGCCAGAACACCCGATTGAGCGGCTGACTGACCTCGGCGTCCGCGCCGAAGCTGCGGGCTATGACACGCTGTTTTCGTCGTGTCACTACAACAACCGCGATGCGTTTGCTGGGCTCCATCACATCGGCGCAGCAACCGACGACCTTCGAGTTGGCCCAGGCGTCGCCAATCCTTTCGAGATCCATCCTGTCACGCTGGCATCAAAAGCCGCCACAGTTGACGAAGCAACCGGCGGACGGGCGGTCTTCGGTATCGGCCCTGGCGACCCCTCGACACTGGCCAACCTCGGGTATGCGGATGCTCGCGGGCTCCGGCCTGTCCTCGAGGCGTTCAAAACCGCCCAGAAACTTTGGGCCGGCGAACGCATAGACCACGACGGCACCTTTCAGGCCACGGATGCCGGACTCAACTACGAACCACCTCAGGGAGCCGACATCCCGGTGTACGTCGGTGGTGAGGGCCCACACATGTGCCGAATGGCTGCCAAACATGCCGACGGACTCCTGTTTAACGGGTCTCACCAGACAGACCTCGCGTGGGCCCGCGACCAAGCCGAAAAGGGTCTGGCCGACCGTCCCAACTCTCGTGGCGAGTTTGATCTCGCAGCCTACGCGAGTGTAAGCGTCGACGAAGATCACGAGGCTGCCCGCGAGGCTGCCCGTCCGCCTGTTGCGTTTATCACAGCTGGTGTCGCCCCGCCTGTGCTCGAGCGTCACGGTATCGACACACAGACCGCACGCGAGATCGGCGAAAAGATATCTGCAGGCAAGTTTTCCGAGGCGTTCGGGCTGGTGAGCCCCGAGATGATCGAAGCCTTCTGTATGGCCGGCACCCTCGAGGAGGTAGCAGACCGAATGGCTGCGGTGCTCGAATACGCAGACAGTATCGTTGTTGGTGCGCCGCTCGGGCCGGATCTTGAAGCGGCAGTTGATCTCACAGCAGAGGCCCACAACCAGGCAACCAACTAGCAACTGGCTCGGTTGGTCGCTGAGCCTGATTATCTGCTCGAACAGTTGAGTTGTAATCGCTTATCCATTTGTTGTGTGGTGGCCGCAGTGCTGTATCTTTTCTGAATCGTATTTCACTTCTTGAAGAAGAATATCTTTATAATCTTATGAACAACGCACGTGTAGACAGACATGAAGGCCGCGACCAAGCCGTACACCGCCTTATTTGCTATCCTGCTGTTGTCGAGTGTTTTATTGGGTGCTTTTGCGGTCGTGTTAGTGATCACTGAACTGACGTCCGTATATTTTTCTTCCAGTCAGTGGATTCTTGGTTGGTATGGAATTTCGTTTTTCATTTCATGGTGGATTGTTTACTATCAGTTCTCCGAGGAGTGTCCACATGAGTATCAAGAGAACTGTGATATGTTGTGGCGAGAAAAAATTTCGAACAAATCGATTATAACACTTCGAACGTTTTTGGAGTTCAACACTGCAAGAGGCCTGCGCAGTGAGACGGCAGAACAAAAACTGAGTTGGAAAGCAAGCCACACAATCAACACTGTCGGAACAATCGTCGGAATCTCACTGCTCATTCTTTCTTTTACAATTAGTACACTCATCGAGCAGAACCCAGCCCAAAGTGGGATTCAAACCGCTGGAGTACTCACAGCGTTTGAGGATCGATTTTTTATTATTACAAGCGTTGTTTTGGTGTTGCAGATTTCGGCTGTTGTCCAATTTCTTATTAGTGTCGATTCCTTAGATAGCTCAATGAACGAGTTCTCGGATGGCAACGAGCTGGCCGAGAGTAAATATCAACTCACACAATCGTTCTACGTACGAGGTGTCAAGCGATACTACAATGGACTTATCCTCTTTGTTTTGTCGCTGTTTCTTTTAACGATGGTTGTCTCTCCGGTTGTCACGATCGTTGGGTTGGCCGCGTTCGGGTTTTTCGGATACGACTACTGGTTTGGATACGTAAATGAAGATAATTGAAATTTTCCCTGAAACGTACGCACTTATCGCCACTGTTGCGTGGGTCGTCTCGACGCTCGTGATTAATCAAGGTCTCAAACGAAAGCCCGATACCGGTAGCGGAGTGTATCAGATTGCAGTCGGACTGAATGTAAGTTTGATCACTGGGTGTCTTTTTCTTTCTTTTGTTGTTCTTCCACGAGTGAGTATCGCTGATGTGTCTGTATTTCTGATACTTGCAGGCGTGTTTTCGTTTCCATTCGGAACTGGCCTCTACTATTATGCCTCACAGAAGTATGAAGACCGCTCGGAACTTGCGGCTCAATTCAACAAAACAAAGCCACTGTTCGCAGTCGGGTTTGGAATCTTCGTTGTCGGTGAGTCATTGTCTTCGACAACCGCCATCGCACTTGTGTTCATCACAGTCGGACTCGCTGTACTCTTGGTCGGGACGATACGAGGTCGCTTTAGCAACGTCGCAATGGTTCTTGGAACAGCCACTGCAGTCGCATGGGCACTCGGAGATGGCTTTATGACTCTTGGGGTGGCCGGAATTGATCCTCTGGTTGCGACGTACGTTGCACTCGTCGCTGGAACAGTTGTGTATCTGATCATTTCACTTCCGGTACTACTGATGCGGACACCAAACGCTCGTGTCCTCACCGAGCCATGGCTTGTTTTTTTTGTCGGGCACGGAATTTTGAGCTTTGCGATTGGCTATACGGCATTTTTTTCATCGATTGCCGAAATTGGACTAACCAGAAGCGCACTTATTACTGCGTTCTGGCCATTTTTAGCAATTATTCTCGGGTATATGATTCAAATCTTTCGCGGCGAGAAAAACCAGGCTGCAGTCGACAGAAGATACTTTTTACCCGCCGCAATCATCCTCACTATTGGTAGTATTATTGCTATTTTGTCGTAAGCCGGAGACAGCATCGTCTTCTGCAGCCGAAAACACAACTACCAACTGACGACTAACTGCTTGAGAACCTACCTACTCTATTCGGTTTTCAGCGCCACTGCCCAGGTTTGGTAGTGGGATCCCTAGCGCGCCAGCCAACGCGTAGCCGAAGACGCCAACTGCAGCCGTAATAAAGACGGTACCAACGGCGACAATAATCGTCGACAATGGATCTCGAAGTGCGACTTCTCCGAGCAGTATGGGCATCTGCAAGACATCACCGAGCAGTCGCAGAACAAACTCTACAAACGCGTTCATACCTCTCGTTTGGACTGCTGGTATTTGTGTGTTCAGGTCGAACGGCAGACCCGAACGGCTTTCCTGTCTGGATACCCAACTGAATCCAATGAGTACGCTCCTGTGGGTTCTTACGGGCATTTTGGTCTACTCGGTCGGTGCAGTCGCACTCGACCGCCGTGGGCTTTTGCCCTCGTCTTTCAACATTACTGGACCGCTGTTGACGATACACACCAAACGCGGCCGCGAGTTCCTTACCCGCCTTTCGAAGCCAAAACGTGCCTGGCGGGCGCTGGCTAACGTTGGCGTCGGCATCGCTCTGGTGACGATGATCGGCACGTTCGTGTTGTTAATCGTCCAGAGCATCTCGATTCTCAACTCTCCGCCCACCGAGACGGTTCTGCAGAGCCCCCGGAACGCGCTTGTCATTCCTGGTGTCAATGAGTTTTTACCGCTGTCGGTCGCCCCTGAGATCATCATCGGCCTCCTCGTCGGACTTGTCGTCCATGAGGGAGGCCACGGCCTGCTGTGCCGGGTTGAGGATATCAACATCACCTCGATGGGCGTCGTCCTGTTTGCACTCATCCCCATCGGAGCCTTTGTTCAACCCGACGAGGAGTCCTCGAGAGAGGCAAACCGGGGGGCCCAAACGAGAATGTTCGCAGCGGGTGTGCTTAACAACCTCATTGTTACTGCCCTCGTGTTTGCGCTGCTTTTCGGACCTGTTGGGAGTGCGATTGCGGTTGCACCCGGTGCGGGCGTCGGCAACGTCTTGCCCGGTTCGACCGCCGAGTCCGCCGACATCCAACAGGGCGACCGCATTGTTGCAGTCGATGGCGAGACCGTCGACTCGAGTGAGCATCTCGAGGCTATCCTGGCGGATGTCGAAAGCGAGACCGTCTCTGTCGAACTCGATGACGGTCGGACAGTGACAATCGAACCTGCCGCATACGTCTCTGGAATCTCACCGAACTCACCGTTTGCTGGCGAGGACGGAATCAGTGATTTCGATACGATCACTGCGGTCGATGGAACAGCCGTCACCACTGAACGCGATATCAAACACGCAGCCGCAAACGACTCCGTTGTCGAACTCTCGTTTACTGACAACGAGACAGGCGAAGAACAGACCACAGAGGGGCCACTCGGCGTGTTATCGACCGCTGCTGGCGACGGTCCGCTGGCCACGGCCGGCGCACCAACCAACGAACCGTTAGTCCTCACTGAGATCGACGGTGAACGACTCGTTGATTTCGATGATATGACTGCGGTTCTCGACGACCGCGAACCCGGCGAGACAGTCGAGGTTGTCACCTACGAGGACGGCGACGAAACCACATACAGCGTCGAACTCGAGGCTCATCCCAACGAAGACGACCGGGCCTTTCTCGGCATCGAAGGGAGCCTAGGTATGAGTGGTATCGAAACTACCAGCTTCGGTATTATGTCGTATCCAGCTGAGAATTTCCTGTCGATTCTCACCGGTGCTTCTGGGGATAATCTCGCTGCAACGCTTTTGTTGTTGATTATCTTACCGTTCGCCTCGATTATCGACCCCGATATGGGGTTTAATTTCGCTGGCTTCGTCGAGGCAAACGCCGGCTTTTATGAAGTCGTCGGGCCGCTGGCCGGACTGGGCGAAGGGGGTGTCTTCCTGCTGGCGAACATCCTGTTTTGGACTGGCTGGATCAATTTCAACCTCGCGCTGTTCAACTGCATTCCGGCGTTCCCGCTTGACGGTGGACACATCTTGCGGTCGGCCACCGAGTCGGTTGTCTCACGGCTGCCCGTTGAGTCGAAGCCACAACTCACACGCGCGATCACGACCAGCGTCGGCCTGCTTATGCTTGTGAGTCTTATCCTCATGATTTTCGGCCCACAGCTGTTGGGATAATCACCCGCTGGGAAACTCCACAAGTCTTAGGCAATCGCTCATCCACATCTCCGTATGGCAACTCTCTTCGACCAGGCGGTTCAGGGCACACCGCTCGGTCGGCCGCCAGTGTGGATGATGCGACAGGCCGGCCGGTATCTTCCCGAGTACCGCGATATCCGTAACAACCACTCCTTTCTGGAGGCGATTTCGACGCCCGAAATTGCCACCGAAATCTCCTTGCAGCCCTACAAGCGATTCGACCCCGACGGCGTCGTCATGTATTCGGATATTCTGACTGTCCTCGAGCCGCTTGGCTTCGAGTACCATCTCGAATCCGGTGTCGGCCCGGTCGTCGAAAATCCTGTTAACACACCCGACGACACGCATCGCCCGCGTGGCGACGTTCGCGAGGAGTTGTGGTACGTCGGTGAACTCATCGAGCGATTGGGCGAGCAACTCGACGCTGAGACCGCTGTGCTCGGGTTTGCAGGCGGACCGTTTACGCTTGCGGCCTACGTCTGTGAGGGCCAATCCTCGCGGTCGTTTATGCAACTTCGTCGGCTGCGGGCCGAACACCCCGCGGCCTTCGAACGACTGCTGGATGCGTTTACTGACGTACTCGTCGAGTATGTCGAATATCAGGAAGACGCCGGTGCGGACGTCCTGCAGCTGTTCGATACCTACGCCGGGCTGCTTTCGCCGGCTGACTACCGGGAGTTCATCGTCCCACGCCACCAGCGAATCCTCGAGTCACTCGAGATTCCGACAATCGTGTTTGCTCGCAATATGGGTGGCAATCTCGAGTTGTTGGCCGAAAGCGGCGCGGATGTTGTCGGCCTCGATTGGACTGTCGATATGGAGACCGCACGAGCCGAACTCGGCGAGATGCCCGTCCAGGGGAATCTCGATCCGGCGTTGCTGTACGGCAAGCCGAGCGAGGTCAAAACACGCACCAGACGGATTATTGAGGCCGCCGGCGACAGTGGCCACATCATGAATCTCGGCCATGGCGTCGATCGAAACACGCCGGTCGAAAACGTTGCAGCCTTTTTCGAGGCCGTCCACGAGTACGCCGACTGAGCAAGGTGTCTCTGTACGGTGTTGTTACTGGGTTTGTGGCGGCAGTTCGGCGTTGAAACAGAACGTACCTTCTTTGTTGCGACACTGACACTGTCGGAGTTGGTAGTATGATGGCGCAAACCCAGAGAGGAACGGTTCGGCGACATCAGCCAGCAGCTCGGGGAACCGCGGGTCGTCGTGCGGAACGGGCACGCGGAACAACTCGAGGTCTACTTCGGCGGCGTCTTCGGCCAGATCAATGTCGAGTTCGACCAGGGTTTCGCTCTGTTCGTGCATGAAACTCATCGGTTCGACGATGACGCGGTCGGCCGAGCCCTCGAGGCCGACAACAACGTCTTCGGTTTCGGGATCGGTCCACTCGATGCCGCGGTTGGCGTGGTTCTGATAGCCGACTTCGTAGTCGTCAATGCCGACCATGCCGGCGACTGCCCGGGCGTGTTCTTCGACGTACTGGTCGTAGCGACTGCCCTCCTCGAGATATTTAGTTGGTGTGCCGTGGGCCGAAAAGACGAACGTGGTGTCTGGGTCGTTGGGGTCGAGTCCTTCCTCTTCGAGGAACGACTGAATCCCCTCGGATCGAAGCCGGTTGTATATCGGCGCGCGATGCCAGCCGGTGATCGCTGTAAAGTCGGGATCGAACCCGGATTTCTCGTTGATGGCTTTTTCGAGCGAATCAATGGACGAAACAGTTGTTGAGGGGCCACACAGTGGGTAGATCGGCACCACAATGACGCGTTCGATGCCGTCGGCCGCCAGCGTCTCTGGGAGATTCGTAATCAACGGCTCCATGAACTGCATCGCGTGGTAGACTTCGATGTCGTGGCCACGGTCGGCAAGCGTTTCGACGAGTGCGTCGGCCTGCTGGCCGGCCTGTGCCTGCAGCGGCGAGCCGCCGATTTCGTTGTACTCTTCGATCAAACTAGGGAGTCGACGCCCCGCGAGTTCGCGAGAGCGTTCCCATGCTTCCTCGTCGGTTTCGGCGTCCTCGAGCGACGCGTTGTCGTAGAAAATGCGGGTCAGATACTCACGAACGACCTCTGTGTCCGGTTCTGCTGGTTCGCCGAAATTCAACAGCACAATTGCGGTTTCCATACATGAACATTGGATCTTCGGCAGTAAATGCACTTCGGCATCCGGCTGACTGTCTGTCGAGACTATGTACCGAGAATTGTCTCGACAACCCGCTTTGCGCTCCGAATTCGGCCCGGAATCCCTGCCCGATCGACGTAGTTGGTACACAGATGCAACCCAGTAGGCGTCGACAGATCGTCCATTGCGGTCCAGGAGCGATCGTACGCCGGCATGCCTGGCTTCCAGCGGTGGACGCCGAGTACGCTTGCCTCGCTGCCAGTAAGCCTCTCGAAGGCCTCAGCAGCCACTTCGCCGAGTTCGTCGTTGGTTCGGTTCGGCATTTCGGGGTCGCTGTTGGGATCAACGTAGCAGGTGAAAACGCCATCACGGTCGAGGAAGCTTGCATTCCACGTACTGCCGCTGATCGGCAACTCACCGCCCGGCGGCACCAGCGCGCCGATTCCCTCGCGGTCGAACGTCGACTGGAGAAATACCATCCCAATCGGGTTGTAATTGAACCGACCGAGCGTCTCTGCTAATTCGATGTCGAGTTCTTTGACCAACTCTGCGGTCGCTGCCGCAGGTGTTGTGAGTACAACCTGATCGACGTGGTCGGTTCCGTTGGCCGTCTGCAACTCGTAGCCGCCGTCTGCAGCGACGATGTTTTCGACCGGCCTCGAGAGGCTGATTGACTCGCTGTGGGCCTCATACAGGGCGTTCGTTAGCGTTCCGAGTCCCTCGTCGAACGTACAGATTGGTGGTGTCTCGCGTCCCTCGAGCAGTCGCCGAATCACCCACACCAGCAGACTTCGACCGACGCCCGTTGACTCCAGGGCCCGGCCCAGCGAGTACTCCATGAGCATCTCGTCTGTGTCAGTCCCGTACAGCCCGCTGTACAGCGGCCCCATATACCGTCTGGCGGCCTGGGTGCCAAACCGGCGAGACAGATACTCGTCGACGGTCTCGCCCGGCTGTTCGGGTCGGGTCAGCGGCTCGGCGAGAATCCGGAGTTTGCCGAACGGAGAAAGCAAGTCCGTTCGGAGTGCCGCTCGAGCCGACAGCGGCACCACTCGGAGCTTCCCGTCGTAATAAATGTACAACGGCTGGTCGTCGTCGCCGAACTGCAACTGCTCGCGAAGGTTCAGTTCCTCAACCAGCGATTCAATACCCGGCGTCAGCCGGAGCCGTTGGGGGCCCAACTCGAGAAGGTGGCCGTCTATGCGTTGGCTTCGAACGATACCGCCCGGCTCCTCGCGGGCCTCGAGGCCAACGATCTCGCAGTCGGTGTCATGTTTCGACAGCGCGTGAACGACCGACAGCCCGGAGATGCCCGCACCAACGACGCCGACCCGCATTAGTGTCCTCCATCGAGTGCGCTGGCTCGCCTACGTGTTCGATTCATCGACCTGAGACTAACGCCGCGCGGCGAATAACGGTTCCGTGTCCGGCTGGGTCTGGTCTGCTTGGGCGATTGCAGCTTAGCCGTCGACTGGTTCAAACTCGTGGCGAACGACCTCGCTGTCGTCGTCCCATTCGGTGTTGTGGGTCTGTTCGATTCGCCGTTTGTAGGCCTCGAGATTCGGCGAGCCTTCGGCGCGGGCATCAGCGTCAGTGAGTTCACCGAGGCGTTCGGTTTTGACAGTGGTCACCTCGAAGGTTGTTCCCTCGATCTCGAAGCGGTCGCCTTCGGCGGCATGCTGATCGCCACGGTGGAGTTGGGTGACATTGCCGGCCAACACGCTTTGTCTGATTCGTTCGGCTGGAAGCAACTCGGCTGGATCGATTATGGCCATCGTGTTAGCTGTGTATCTCGTCGTTGTTTACTGTATCGAGTTGCGGTCTCACTGACTGGGGAGACACGTAAACCCCAAATCATCGGCGGCCTAACGAGACGTATGGTCGAAGTCCCAGAGACAGACGAAGGATGGTACTCGCTGCACGATTTCCGGTCGATCGAGTGGGACGACTGGCGGGCGGCTCCGGATCACGAACGCCAACGGGCAGTTGAGTCCGGCATGGAGTATCTCGCGGCCCACGAATCGCTCGAGGACGTCGACGACGGTGAGGGTGCGACGGCAATCTTTTCGATTCTCGGCGACAAGGCCGACTTTCTGATCGTCCATTTCCGCTCGAGTCTCGATGCCCTCTCGCGGGCCGAACGGCAGTTCGAACAGACGCCGTTGGCGAATTTTACGACTCAGGCAACCTCCTATCTCTCAGTGACCGAGGTCTCGGGCTACGTCTCGGATGACTACTTCAAAGGTGAGATCGAAGAGGTCAACGCCGGGCTGCGAAACTACATCGAAGGCAAACTCAAACCCGACATTCCAGACGACGACTACGTCTGTTTCTACCCGATGAGCAAGCGTCGCGGCGACGAACACAACTGGTACACCCTGCCGTTCGACGAGCGCGCCGAACTCATGAAAGAACACGGTCGCACCGGCAAAGGCTATGCTGGCAAAATCAAACAGGTCATCGCCTCCTCTGTTGGTCTTGACGACTACGAGTGGGGCGTGACCCTGTTTGCCGAAGACGCCATCCATCTCAAGGATGTCGTCTACGAGATGCGCTTTGATGAGGCGACCTCGAAGTATGGCGAGTTCGGCTCGTTTTATATCGGTCGACGGTTCCCACTCGAGGATCTGGGGGCCTACTTCGCCGGTGAGGCCGTCCCAACCGGCGAAGACGGTGGTCATCCACACGGCCACGGCGACGAGCATGCTCACGGTGACGGCCACGGCCACGGCGACGAGCATGCTCACGGTGA
>SL_4KL_010_BRINEDRAFT_10001006_pt1 | contig 15312 bp, 15 predicted proteins | sample SodLak_010_BRINE_2_FD_10664 | JGI IMG/M metagenome (IMG submission 10664)
ACGCCGCTGGCTGGCTGGACCGAATCCGAAGCGGATTGCCGGGACGCCCTTGACCAAGCGGTCGACGCAGCACCTGCGGGCAGTGACGCCGCCCTCGAGGCCGTCGACGGCACGGCAGCCGCTCGACACGGCGTTGCGTTGGCCGTTGCCGATCTGTTCGCAACCCGAAGCGCTCGGCCACTGTATCAGTACCTCGGGGANGGGACTCGGACAGCCCGCGTTCCGCTGAACGCCACCCTTGGCGACGGCGACGTGGAGACGACAGTCGACGCCGCTTCGAGGGCCGTCTCCCGTGGCTTTCGGTGTTGTAAGCTCAAGGTCGGTAAGCGCCCCCTCGAGGCCGACCTCGAACGTGTCCGTCGGGTGCGATCGGCCGTCGGTGGCGACATCGAGCTCCGTGTCGACGCAAACGGAGCCTGGACGTTCGAGGAAGCCCGCCACGCTATCGACGCGTTCGCTGACGTGGACCTCGCCATCGTCGAGCAACCCCTCCCGGCGGGCGCACTCGAGGGGCATGCAGCCCTTCGAGGGTACGGCCCCAAAATTGCCCTCGATGAAGGGATTCTCGAGCACGGCGTCGATGCGATCTGTACGGCACAGGCGGCGGACGTGCTCGTCCTCAAACCGATGGCACTGGGTGGCCTCGACGTCGCCCGCGAGGTCATCGCCTGGACGGATGAAATGGGGCTCGAGACACTCGTGACGACGACGATCGACGGCCTCGTCGCCCGCACCGCAGCCGTCCACCTCGCCGCAGCGATTCCGGACGTGCCGGCCTGTGGGCTCGCAACGGGCGACTTACTGGCAACCGATCTCGGCCCCGATCCAGTCATCATCGACAAAGGTTCGGGCGTCGTGCCACAGGCGAAGGGACTCGGGATAGGCGATCTCTGGGGTGAGCACGCGTGATAGATACCGGCATCGAATCCCTCGAGGGGGACCCACTGGAGCACCGGGCCGCGGCAACGCCGGATCGGGTTGTACTCGTGGACGCCGACAGGAACAGACGATGGACGGCCCGAGCACTCGACCAGTGGGTCGAGGAGTTGTCGACGGCGCTCCCTGGAGCCAACGATCCGCTCGGGATACTCATGTCGAGTCGGCCCGCCTTCGTGCGAGTGTTCTGGGCGGCCGTGCGGACTGGCCGTCCACTCGTTCCGCTCAACGTGCGTGAAACGCCGGAGACCATCGCGAGGAAAGCGACGCGAGCAGGGGTGAGAACGATCATCTGCGGCGGGGAAACAGCGGCGCTGACTCGAGCAGTGCGGGCGGAGGGAACGCCAGTGTGTGATGTCTATACTGTCGACGGACAGGGTACAGAGCCACTCGAGGCGCTCGAACAGTCCGAACCGGCCGCACTAAGCGACGAACCCAAGAGAGACACACGAGCGGAGCGCGATGCATCCCCAGCGTCCGTCGAACTCGCCCCAGAGACGGCGCTCGTCCTGTTCACCTCAGGCACGACGGGCGACCCCAAAGGCGTGCGACTCACTATGTCGAATCTGCTCGCGAGTGCGACCGCGTCAGCCTTCCGGCTCGGTCTCTCGAGCGACGATCGCTGGCTCTGTTGTCTGCCGATGTATCACATGGGTGGCCTGGCACCCGCCGTCCGCTCGCTGCTGTACGGAACGACCGCGGTCATCCAACGGGAGTTCGACCCAACCGACACGGCTGCCCTGCTCGAGGACGCCGGGATTACCGGCGTGTCGCTGGTGCCGACGATGCTCTCACGCCTGCTCGAGACCGGGTGGGAACCTGCCTCGACGCTCCGGTTCGTCCTCCTCGGCGGGGCTCCCGCGAGCGAATCGGTGCTCGAGCAGGCGCTCGCGCGAAAAATACCCGTGTGCCCCACGTACGGGATGACCGAAACAGCATCACAGATCGCCACCGCCACTCCTCCCGTGCTCCGAGACCGGCCGAAAAGCGTCGGTCAGCCACTCGTGGGAACTCGCGTCACCGTCGTCGATCCCTCTGGCGAGCCCGTCGAGCGGGGAACGGCCGGTGAACTCGTCGTCGACGGACCGACAGTGACCCCCGGCTACCTCGAGGCGGACACTGACGCATTTGGCCCCTACGGCCTCCACACGGGTGATCTCGGCCGGTGCGACGAGGACGGCTATCTGTGGGTCCTCGGTCGACGCAGTGACCGAATCATCAGTGGAGGTGAAAACGTCGACCCCGTCGAAGTGCAGGAGGTACTCGAGACACATCCACTGGTCGAGACAGCAGTCGTCGTGGGCATCCCAGACCCAGAGTGGGGGGAACGGGTGTCGGCACTCGTCGTGCCATCCGAGTCAGCCATCGATGATCCCCAGAGGACTGGAGAGCGCCCAGCACTCGAGCCCGAAATGCTGCGGGAACACTGTCGAACGTCATTGGCGGGGTTCAAGTGTCCGAAAACGATCGCAATGACGAACACGATCCCACGAACGCACTCGGGAACGGTCGACCGGACAGCGGTCATCGAACACCTGACTGACGCGAAGACCGCGTCTGAACGCAGGCGCTCGCGTGGCGGGACGTCTCAATCGTAACCATGTGCACACTCATTCTCGCCTGGCAGGTGTTCGACGAAACACCGGTCGTTGTCGCCGCCAACCGCGACGAACGACTGGACCGACCGAGTGAACCACCACGCCAGTCCGGTGCCGATCCCGCCGTTGTCGCTCCACGGGATGAGCGTGCAGGAGGTACCTGGATTGGAATCAACGACGACGGCTGTTTCGCAGGCATCACCAACCGCTGGACCGACACCGAACTCGAAGCCACTCGTTCTCGAGGGCATCTCGTCGGAGACGCACTCACGTGTCAGTCGGCGGTGGCCGCTCGAGACCGAGTCGAGGCCGCCGTCAGTGCCGACAGCTACGACGGTTTCTCTCTCGTCGTCGCCGACGCAGCCGATGCGTTCTGCCTCGAGTGGGACGGCACCCTTCAGACGACACGCTTCGACCCCGGTGTGCACGTCGTCGTCAACGTCGGCGTCGACGACCGGTTCTCGATACCACACTCGCGACAGGACGCCGGCAGGAAACAGGCCACGAACGCGCGAGCCGTCATGGAGGCCCTCGACCTGGAGGAAGGGGCCAATACTGCAAGCCAGGAGGTGGGGGACGCCAGCTCGGCGCGAGTAGTCTCCTGGCTCGAATCGGCGGCAAATGTGTTGGGAGATCACGAGTACGGCGTCTGTATCCACGGTGACGGCTTCGGTACGAGGTCGTCTTCGTTGATTGCCCTCGGCGACTGCTGTGGCTATGCGTTTGCAGACGGACCACCCTGTACCACACCGTTTGAACCGATTTCCGTGTCTGCAGAGTGGTCGATGTCAGATCGATTCATCACCAGGCTCGAAGGGCACCTTTAAGCGCCTCCCCACCCGTGGTCATGATATGCACGTGCAGGGACCCCGAGCGGGTAGTTTCACCGGAGGCCGATATCCATGAGTGCCCCCGGAACCGACATCGAGTTGTCCGAAGACGAACGGGCTGGATTGGCGCTGGTTCGCGAAACGGGCGGTATCCACCAGAGTGACTTTTGGAAGGAACTCGACGTGTCCTCCCGAAAAGGCAGTCGAATCGTCGAATCGCTCGTCGAATTGGAACTGGTCGACCGCGAGGAAACCGTCTACGCTGGTCACAACACCTATTATATCACCCCAACCGCTCGAGACCTCGATTTCACCCTGTTGATGGCCGGAGACATGCTCTCGCCGTTCATCGGTGAAGAGGAAGTCGACCCCAACAGTGACGCCTTCTCCCAGTGGATTATGAACCTGGCCTACCAGGAGTAACCGACAGCGCCGTGGTGTTTTTCTCGAGCAAATCGACTCTCGAGTGTATCGTACACCAGATGCGCGCGTCGACAGTTATACCGATGGGCGTTCGATGAGTACGAACGGATCCCGTTCGCGGTTGTAATAGGGCACGTCCCCATCGATGGCGTCGATCAGACGACGATGGACCTCACGAGCGGCTCGTCCTTCGTCCGGTTTGAGGGAGTGGAGGCCCCGCATGTCGTCCCAGAAACCGCCGTCGAGCCACAGAAGCGTTTCATCGCTGGACTCGTAGACGACCTCTCCTTTTTCTGTCAACCCGTCGATTGCGAGTTGTCGGCCCGAAAGCTGGGCTCTGGCGAGGATCGCCGCGAGTTGTCGCCTCGAGACGGGGGCGTGTAGTGCGACCGCGTCTATCGTCTCGCCAAAGTAGGATTCGACGAGATCACACGCACGTGAAAACTCGTCGAACTCGACTTCAGCATCGGGTGTGATTTTCATGGGGTCTCGGAGGGGTGCAACTTTGATTAGGCTTCTTAGCCAATGTATATGAAGGTATGCGCGTCGTGCCGGATCCAGGTCTTGTTGTGGGCAGATGTCCCGTCTTGCCAGCCCCGACCTGTCTACGCGCTCCACGTGGGATTGCTCGAGCGGTCGCTTCAGTGACTACTGAACCCTGCGTATGGCGTTCCCCTATTCCGCGCCCACTGGAGTCCACTCCGAACTTGGGCCGTTAACACGGCAAGGAAGCCATCAACGGCTCCTGGACGAAGTGAGCCAACGTGATCCGCACACTGATTGAAACCGGCTCGGTCTCGAGCGTTACCGCTCGGGATGTACCGGCGCGTCGAATCCACCTCGAACGAGCGGCTTGGCGATGTGGCGACGGGCACAGGGCGGAACCTCGTACCACCCGACCTCGAGGTCACGCTCGAGTGGACGGCTCGATTTCTCCGCGGTGCTCGTTTTGCAGTCACGACACCGATAGCCCTGTCCCCGTCCCGCACTCTCCATCGTCCGATCACAGTCCGGGCAGAGAGGGGTCACACGCTCGGTTGTGACCAGCCTACGGACGGCGAACTTCTCCAGTTTGACCGTGCCCCGACTCAGTTCACCACAGACGGTGAGCCGGTCACCTGGTCTGAGCGCGCGGACCCGATCACGGAAGCGTTTCGTGGGCTCGAACGCGGCACACGCCACCGTCTTTGACTCCTCGTGGGGACCGTCACCGACCTCGAGCCCAATCTCGAGGTCGAAAAAGACGTGCCCCCCGCGACGGGTTTCTGGCGCAGTGACCACGGTTCCATCGAGGCGATAGGCACGACCCTCCACCAGAGTGTCAGCATGTCGCAGGTGTCCGTCGGTCCCCTGATTCGTGACGAAGGTGCGGCGCTCGGCAACGGGTTCGCTCTCGATAGCACTCGAGACGCGCTTCGTCGCTTCCGAGTCGTCCCCCCGAATCCCGTGTAGGATCGGTCCGGGGGTGTGGGGAACACAGACCGTTTCGTCTTCGCCACGGTCGATGGTATCCCAGACCGTCGGGTAGGCGGTATCCGCGGCGACGCGGACACTCTCCGCATCGACCGCACGCGGGGTACCCCATCGGGACTCCTCGCGATAGGCGATCGTTTCGTACGTCCAGTCCTCCAATGCTTCCCAGGCACCGATCGCCGCGAGTGCGCCAATTCGCCCTCGACCGTTTCCGCGGCCCCAGTGACGATACCCCGTCGAGTCGGCCAGTGAGACGGCGTCCTCGATGCTGTGGTGGTCGGTGATCGCCTCAGGCGCGAACGATGCCACGGCTTCCGGCACCTGTTCGGCCACGTGAGGGGCCACGACCAATCCAGGGTTCGTCCGGTCGTCTGCCGTCTCAGCACACCGCTCGATCACCCCTCGAGCGATGTCGAACGCTGCTTCAGGGGCCGTGTCCTCAGCGAGGTGGATCGCCAGTGCGGCGTTGCCCCGCGTTTTGTGTTTGACCGCGGGGTTTAGTCGGACGAGGAGCAATCGCTCGACGCCGTCCCCTTCACGCTCGAGCGCCGAGGCAATGCGGTGGGCGACGAAGGTGGTACACATCCCGCGTTCACGGGAGTCAGTGTCGTCCAGCCCAATGACGGTCATTGCAACCGATTCGAGCGGAACGGGTTTGCCCGTTTCGTTCGAGCGGGCAACGAGTCCCTGTGGCCGGGTCTCGTCCGAGTGCGGGTACTGCGGTGCCCACCCGACGTGGTCCAATACCGATGGCTACGAATCGTCAGTGGGTTTCGGCAGCGAAATAACCGGCAGCTCCGGGTCGGTAACGAGCTGTGAAGCCGAGTCACCGGAGAGCAGTCTGATAAGGCGACTTCCACCACGAGCCCGGAACGCGATTGCGTCGGCGCCGACGGCGGCGGCCTCATCGAACAGCGCTGGGACCACCGACGTGGCAAAGACTGTTCGAGTTTCGACGGCTGTCGTTGGACGTAGCACCGTCTCGACGATCTCGAGGAACGATGATGCATCCTCTTGACGTTTCCCGATCGGTGCCTTATCCGGTGCGCCGTCGGCTTTTTCGATGACGTGGACGGCCGTGACCTGCTCGATGCCATCGAGATAGGGCTCGAGTGCGGCCGCAGTCGTGTGTGCATCCTCTGCGGAGGCGACCGGGACGAGGAGGTGCGTAAGCTGATTCATACTGATCGTCCGAGAGTGTATTGTAAATAGGTTTTCCCGGCGCGTTGTGGCACGGAGCGCTCTCACTCGAGGTGCCCCTCCGTCCAGAGACCAGTGCATCTAACCGGAGCCCGCGTGGCTGACCACGAACAGTCACAATCCCCCAAATCGCCGGACGTGACAGTGCGCTCCGGGGAAACGCTGATATAGGAGGAGTATCTTACCTTCTCCTATGACCCGATCCGCACTGGTCGGTAACGTGACCGCGATGCTCGAGGACGCGGGGTTTACCGTAAGTGACCGGTGTGCGATTCGCCCCAAGAGCTTCGACATCGCTGCACGGCGTGGCGATGATCTGCTCCTCGTGAAAATCCTCGGGAACATCGACGCGTTCAACCAGGCGACCGGCCACGAGATGCGCCGGCTGGGAAGCTACCTCGAGGCCACTCCGCTCGTCATCGGCCTCCGGAGCCGTGACGAGGATCTGAAACCCGACGTCGTCTACTTCCGTCACGGCGTGCCGGTGTTCAGCCCCGATACGGCGTACAACCTGTTTATCGAGGGGGTTCCACCACTCATCTACGCCGCCCCCGGTGGGCTCTACGTCAACATCGACGGTGATCTGCTGGCGGACGAACGCAAGTCCCGTGAGTGGAGTCTCGGACAGCTCGCGAACGAACTCGGCGTCTCCCGACGGACCGTCTCGAAGTACGAAGACGGGATGAACGCCTCGATCGAGGTNGCGATGGCACTCGAGGACCTGTTCGATGCCCCGCTCACGAGCCCGGTGGACGTCCTCGAAGGGACTGACGACGTCCACGAACAGGATGAGACGCCGGATGCGCCGGATGCCGATCCTGACGACGAGGAGGTCGTCGCCGTGCTCACTCGAGCGGGATACCGCGTCCACCCGACGCTCCGCTCGCCGTTTAAAGCGGTGAGCCAGGACGAAGCCGACGACGAGGACGTGGTGTTGACCGGCCACTCGGCCTTTACCAAGGCGGCCGAAAAGCGTGCCCGGATCATGAGTTCCATCGGGCGCGTGACCCGAACCCAATCGGTGTACGTCGTCGAACGCGCGAAACAGGACGCCGTCGACGGGACGGCACTGATCGAGCGGGACGAACTCGAGGGGTTCGAGGAAGCAGCCGAACTCCGAAAACTCATTCGCGAGCGAGCCGAGCGGGAAGAGGCGGTCTAAGCCGTTTCGATCCCGGGCTCTGTGAGGAGTAACGAGAACAGCTCCATAGCAATCCGTTATAGCAGATACGAAAGTCGTACTGAGTCCACACCGCCTATCGGTGGCCGGGCCTCAACGAACAGGCGACTATGCGGGCCGGTTGATTCGGCCACGTGGTGGACCAGTTGGTATCACTGATCGTCCTCGTCCCAGACTTCCGGCCACCCCGATGGTGGCTGGGTACAGCTCCAGTGAACGCCAACCTTCGAGTCGTTTTCCGCGTCCGAAAAAAAGCCAGTATCGTTTTCCCAGAGGGATCCCGTGAGGAGCCGCCCGTCGCCAATTTGTACCCAGAAGTACTCGAACCACGGATGGATACTGATGGTGGCCGTTTCAACGTATTCGTCGCCCGGTGTCTCAACGGCGATTTCGACATCGTAATCGCGGAGTTTCGCCGGGAACTCGACGCCCGGAAGCGCCTCCGCTGCTCCCCGTTCGCCTGCGTACTCGTTGTTCGAGACGGATTCGACTTCACGGACCTCCGCTGCGGGGTCGACCGATAGTTTGGTGTCAACGAAGACGTCGTCCCCGGCTGCAATCCGGATCGACGCGTCGACCGTGTCGCTGGTTTGATTGCTGAGTTTGAGTTCGCCCGAATCCTCACGAGTCGGGGTCACTTCGTCGAAACGGAGGTTCTCGAGGAGGATCCCGCTTTCAATCTCGTGTGCGTAGTAGCGATTGTTCTCGGTGTCCCACAGGACCGTCTCGTCGCTGACGAGGTCCGGATATTGAAGCGTGGTAGCAGTGTATTCGCCGTCCTCGAGGGCCGTTGTGACTTCGTCGTGGGCGCTTCTGGGTATCAATCGGGTGGGAATTGTGGGGACTTCATTGAGCGGCACGAAAGACTCCGTACACCGTTCGTATTCCGGCCGTTCGAGCGCATCCAGACAACCGGCTGTCACGGTGGCGATGCCGGCTACAGTCGTCGTCAGGAGGGCACGTCTGCGCATGGTCGAACCCACGCAGGGTCGGCTAAATACTTTCTGTCGCCTGGAAAGTCGGTGTGTGGATTCCATCGGGAAGAATAAAAGGTTGCCAGTGCTCGCGGGTCGTTCGGTGGAACAGAGCGACGCACCGTCGAGGGGGCTAGCGGAGCAACAGAGCACAAAACATTTACACGTTCGTCATCCTGGGGTAGACGAGAACGAGCGGCATGGGCAACGATACGGGAGAGATGGACGCAGAGACCGGTGTGAGAGAGAGACAGGAGTCACGCCACTCTACCGGTGGACGCCTCACTCGGCGTCGACTCCTGACACTGACTGGGGCGACATCGGTTGGTGGGTTCGCCGGGTGTCTCTCCACACTCGGGATCGGTGGGACGTCCTGCAACGGCTACGACATCGACGCCGACGCTGACCTCGAGGGGGCCGACCTCTCGGACTGTTCGCTCAGGGATGTTGACCTCTCGGAGGCAACCCTTCGAGGGGCAACGCTCGATGGAGCCGACCTTCGGGGCGCAGACCTGTTTTTTGCCGACGTGACGGATGCCAGTTTTCGTGAGGCAGACCTTCGCGAGGCGACGTACCTGTTCAGCGCCCTCGCCGACACCGACGTTCGTGGCGCGGACTTTTCTCACGCGATGCTCACCGGTGTCGAACTCGAGGATGCCGATCTCAGTGCGGGGCGGTTTGTCGGCGCTCAGTTGAACGACGTCACGTTTCGGGACGTCGACCTCACTGATGCCCGGTTGGACGAAGCAACGGTCACCGATGGCTCGTTCCAGGACGTGACGCTGTCGGGGGCGTCACTCACGGACGCGACCCTGGATGGCCTCGAGTTGACCGACGTCTCCCTCGACGGAGCCTCCCTCGAGGGCGTCTCGCTCGCAGACACCGCTCTAACGGGGAAATCCTTCGACGGTGCGGACCTGACCGATTCGACGCTGGCGGGGGCGGATTGTACGGCGGCGACGTTCGAGGAAGCGACCCTCACGGGCACGGATTTCACGGACGCCGACCTGACCGAGGCCACGCTGACGGCGGCCAGTCTCCAGGGCGCGACGCTCGAGGGCGTCACCCTCGAGGAGACCTCGTTTGTGCGAGCCACCCTAGACGGAGTCAATGCCAGGGCTGTCGATTTTACTGGGGCCACGCTCGAGGACGCCACGTTTCGTGACGCCGATGTGACCGATGCAAATTTTCAGGGGGTCGACCTGTCTGGGATCGACTTCACGGGTGCCGATCTCACCGGTGTCCAGTTACACGCAGCCGATCTCACCGGCGCTACGTTCACGAACGCAACACTCGATGACGCGAACCTCTACCAGGCGGTCGTCGCTGACGTGACCTGGGAGGGTGTCCACTCACTCGAGGGGACGTCACTCATCGACCTCGACCTGACAGAAGCTACGTTCGCGGGGGCGTCGTTCGACGGTGCCGACGTCTTCTGGACGGACTTTTCGGCGGCTGACCTCAGCGGAGCAACCTTCGTGGGGGCCGACGGTACTGAAGCCGACTTCAAAAAAGCGGATCTGCGTGACGTCGACTTCACCGATGCAGCGCTCAGGGACGCCGATTTTCGGGAGGCAACACTCGAGGGTGGGGACCTGACCGGGGCCGATATCGAGGGGGCTGATTTCACCGGCGCAGTGTGGGTCGACGGCGCTCGGTGTGGGGACGGTGACTGTGATGGGCGAGCCGAAAACGGATAGAGGTCACAGTGGCGTTACTCGAGTACTCGAAACGCTCTCAGGCGTACGTTTCCTCGAGGTAGGCGACGATATCGCTGCTTTCGGGCATCCCGTGGACGTCGTTCGCCTCGTCTGTGATCACGGGGACGCCGGTCTGCCCGCTGATGGCTTCGACTTCCGTCCGTTCGCTGTGTGCGGATGGCACTTCGACGACGTCGAAGTCGAGGTCGAGTTCCTCGAGTTTGGTGCGGACTTTCGCACAGTACGGACAACCGGGCAGTTCGTAGAAGGTTATGTCTGCCATGGTTGTTGTGAGTCGTTCGATATAAAAGAGCCCACCGGAAGGCGACGGCGTTGCCGCTCGAGTGTCATCGTCCGCTGAGCCGAACGCGTTTCAGACCGTTTAATGCCCCTCGGTGTGCCACCTTCCCCTATGACCACAGAGGACCTGATTGCGGCACTCAGCGACGCCGACGCGGTTCGCTTCGGTGAATTCGAACTCTCACACGGCGGCACCAGCGAGTACTACGTCGATAAGTACCTCTTCGAAACGGACCCCCGCTGTCTCGGATTGATCGCATCGGCATTTGCCGACCGCCTCGAGGACGGCGAGATACTCGGCGGGGTCGCCCTCGGTGGCGTCCCGCTTGCGGCAGCGACGAGCGTCGAGGCTGACGTCCCGTACGTGATCGCCCGAAAACAGCGCAAGGAGTACGGGACCGGCAACCTGATCGAGGGACGACTCGAGGACGGGGAATCGGTCGTCGTCGTCGAGGACATCGTCACGACGGGGACGAGTCTGCTCGAGGCCGTCGAGGCGCTCCGGGAGGCGGGCGCGACCGTCGACCGTGCGTTGGTGGTCGTCGACAGACAGGAGGGTGGCCGAGAGCGTATCGAGGAGGCCGGTATCGAGATGGAGGCGCTGGTGACGGCCGAGCAACTGCTCGCCGATCAGTAGCGGCGCGCCCGTCTACAGATCGTCACTCCCGGTGAACTGGCGACTCACCTGCAAGTGCACCGGTATACAGCACACCAGCCCGCTCACTGCCCGTAGGATTCGAACTTCTCGAGGACGACCTCGAGCTGGTCGTCAGACAGTGTCTGTGGCTCGAGACCGGCCGCCCGTGCCTCGAGATAGATGCGGGCGAGGCTCTCGACGTGGACCGTGTTCTCCAGAGCCGTCTCGAGGTCGGGTGCGGTGACGACGAGGCCGTGGTTTTCGATGAAACAGGCGGTGGTGTCGGCGTCGCGCATGGCCATGACGATGTGTTCGGCCAGGGCGTCCGTTCCGTAGGGGGCGTAGGTCGCGACGGGTACTGACTTGCCGACGGCGACGATCATGTAGTGGATCGGTGGCAAGGGTTCGTTCGCGATCGCCAGTGTCGTCGACCACGGCGAGTGGGTGTGGACGATCGCGCCCACGTCCTCGCGGGCGTAGATGGCGCTGTGCATTGGCACCTCGCTGCTGGGGGCCATCTCCCCGTCGCGTTGGTCACCATCGACACCGACGACGGGTACGTCCGTGGTGTCGAACGAATCGTAGGGGACGCCGGTCGGCGTAATGGCGAACGCATCTCCCTCCCTAACGCTCAGGTTACCTGTGCGTCCCGGCGTCAGGGTGGCGAGTTCGTGGGCGTGGTCGACGACCTGCTGGCGCTGGGACTCGAGCATCATCGTACCACCTCCGTTACCGCCCCAAAGTCATCTATCCTGTGGTCGGGCGTGCGATAGGGACCCTCAGTATCGGCGCTAACACCGTCGTGATCGAACAACACCGTCTCGATGCCGAGTGCGTTCGCGCCGACCACATCTGCGGAAACCGAATCGCCGACCATGAGGGCCCGAGAGGGTGGACACTCGAGTCGACTCAACGCCAGGGTGAAGGGCACTGATCCAGGCTTTTCCTGCCCGACTTCTTCCGAGGTGAGCAGACAGTCGATGTGATCTGCGATGTCCAGATGCTCGAGTTTCCGAAGCTGAATGTGTGTCGTGAGGTTCGTCACGATGGCGACCTTGATCCCGTCTGCCCGCAGTGTCTTGAGGGTCGCTCGGACCCCATCGAAGAGCGCCATCGCCTCGAGGTACCCCTCCCAATAGGCGTCCCCGAGCGCGAGGGCATCAGCCGGCTGTGGCCGACCGGTGTGGTGCTCGAGGGCGCGTTTGAAATAGAGCAGGCGCTCGTGAGAGGCGGCGGTGCCGGTGAGATCACGTTTCACATCGACCCGTCCGTGTTGGTAGAACCCCTCGAACGCGTCGAAATCCATCTCGTAGCCGCGTGTTGTTGCAACGTCGTGGGCGGCCCGTTTGCCGGCTTCGTTGCAGGGGGCGTACGGATACAGCGTGTCGTCCAGATCGAAGAGGNCGGCGTCGACGGTCATACTCGTGGTGGTCGCGCGAGGAACAAACGCGTATCGGTCACTTGCACGGCGTGGCTCGCGANCGCAGGGATCACCACGATTTTTTGCACCGGAACGCGAACGGGTAATCAGGATGCCCACCGAAAACGAGGTCGCAGCGANCGTCGACAATATGGTGTACGAGCCGGCACAGGTGCACGAACACGGCGTCGATCTCACCGTGAGTGCGGTGTACGAGGTCACCGGGCCCGGGAGTCTGGACTTCGGCGGGGACGAACTCGAGGATGCGACACTCGAACCGGTCCCGACGACGCCACGCTCGCCCGACGACGAGTACGGCTGGTGGTCACTCGAGGCCGGTACCTACGTCATCCAGCACAACGAATTCCTCGGGGACGTAGACGAGCCACTCGTGGTCCAGCCCCGAAATGAACTGCTGGCTCGCGGTGGCTCTCATCCGACGGTGTACGTCGACTCACACCTGCCGCTGCTCCCGTTGACGGTGCCAGGCGGGGGCCTCGAGGTGAAAGAAAACGCCCGCGTCTCGACGCTTCGTGCGGTCGACTCGTCAGCACCCACAGACCACCGATCCGCCGACGGGACCACAGTCGACGCGAGCGAGATCGACTAACTATCACAGGATCCGGCAACCCGACCAAAGTACATCTACGGGACCTGGATCGCCGTACAGAGCTCCTCGACCCGCGCGCCGTCGACTGGGTTAGTCGTCTGTCCCGCTTCTTTCAGTGCCGTCCCGACGATGACGCCGTCGGCCCCGACGGCGATGCAGTCGGTGATCGTCTCCGGTGTCACCCCACTCCCGACGAAGACGGGCACGTGCGCCTCGAGCGTCTCGAGCGCGTTCACGACTCGTTTGATGTCCTCGAGTGGGGTGATCTGGCCGGTTCCACTGCCGGAGACGATGACCCCATCTGCGCCGCCTCGAACGACCGTTTCGAGGGTCACCTGCTCGAGGTCGGTGTCCCCGACCGGGGTCGCGTGTTTGACGTGGAGGTCAGCGAGGATCGCCACGTCGGCGTCGATCCGGTCGCGAAGGCGAAGCGTCTCGTGAGCCTGTCCCTCGAGGAGGCCCTGATCGGTGGCGGCAGTGCCGACGTGGACGTTCACGCGCACGAACGCCGCCCCGCCGGCAGCGGCGACGGCCAGGGCGGCTTCCGCGTCGTTTCGCAGGACGTTCACGCCGACGGGGACGTCGACGGCGCTCGTGAGTGTGGTCGTGAGCGCAGCCATCTCAGCAACGGTCGTCTTCGGGACCGAATCGGGATAGAACGGTGTATCACCGAAGTTCTCGAGCATGATCGCATCGACCCCGCCCGTTTCGAGAGCCGTCGCGTCCTCGAGGAGGCGGGTGCGGATGGCGTCTCGAGTGCCCTCGTATCCGGGCGAACCGGGGAGTGCCGGGAGGTGTATCATGCCCACGATAGGGTGAGCCGTCTCGAACGTGTCGCGGTGGGACCAGGGCATGGTGCACCGTAGGTGGCCCACTCGTATATACTCCCGACGGTGGGAGTGTCGGCCGAGAGGGTGGCTGTCCTGGGTAGGCGATCTCGGTAGTGTCAGGGGTCGTCAGACTCCGGGGAGTACCTCCTCGAGTGACCACTCGAGGCCCTGGCTCTCCCTACTCTGGGGGACACCTCACGGAGCCCTCGAGTAGCCGACCCACCCAAACGCCTGTTTACACACCTGGATCCGGCAAGGCCAGCGGGCTTCGCGGTCGTTTTCACCACCCTCTCGAAACATCCGAGCGATGACAACGCTCTTTTCCTCACTCGAGTTGCGTGACCTCGAGATCCCCAACCGGGTCGCCGTGTCGCCAATGTGTCAGTATTCCTCGCCGACCGATGGCCTCGCGAGGGAGTGGCATCGCGTTCACCTCGGGAGTCGGGCCGTCGGTGGCGCAGGGCTCGTGATGGCCGAAGCGACGGCCGTCGAAGCCCGCGGACGGATCTCGACACACGACCTGGGAATCTGGTCGGACGAGCACGTCGAGGCGCTCGAACCGATCACCGCCTTTATTCGTCAACAGGGCTCCGTGCCGGCGATCCAGCTCGCGCATGCGGGCCACAAGGCGAGCAAGAATCAGCCCTGGGAGGGGAATGCCCCCGTCTCGCCTGACGATGGCGGGTGGGAGGTGCTCTCGCCGTCGCCCGAAGCCTACCCGTTCGAGACGACGCCGGAGGCGATGCGACGGATGGACGACGCCGACATCGACGCCGTTATCGAAGCGTTTGAGCAGTCGGCGAAACGATCGCTCGAGGCCGGGTTCGAGGTTGCCGAGGTCCACGCGGCCCACGGCTATCTCCTCCATCAGTTCCTCTCGCCAGTGACGAACACCCGTGAGGACGACTGGGGTGGCAGCTTCGAAAATCGGACGCGTCTGGTCCGAGAGGTCAGCGCAGCCGTTCGATCCGTCTGGCCCGACGACAAACCCGTCTTCGTCCGCATCTCCGGAAGTGACTGGCTGCCCGACCGAGACGCGTGGGACCTCGAGCAATCGATTCGCCTCTCACGGGAGTTAGCGGACCTCGGTGTCGACCTGATCGACGTCAGTTCGGGTGGGATCCATCCCGACCAGCAGGGCCCCTCCGGACCAAACTACCAGGTCCCGCTCGCGGAGTCGATAACCGAGGCGGTCGACGAC
>SL_4KL_010_BRINEDRAFT_10001007_pt1 | contig 15308 bp, 13 predicted proteins | sample SodLak_010_BRINE_2_FD_10664 | JGI IMG/M metagenome (IMG submission 10664)
CTGGACTGAAATACAATGAAGTCGTACAACAGTTATTTGCAAGTTAATCATCAGCAGTTATCTACAAATGTATCGCACAAAACAGCTAACTGCAAATGGATCACCAACAGTAATCTACAAGTTAATCACACAAAACTCTAACTGCAAATGTATCACCAGCAGTTATCTTCAAAAGAATCGCTCAACAATTATCAGTAAATTTTCTTTAGACTGGATAAACTTCATCGCTTGATAATCTCCATTTATGAATAAACAGAGTACTACGCTGCTGCTTTCTAAACTAAAAAATCAAAGAAGGGAATGACTTAAATAATGGAAAAACTAAGTCTGGCTGAACGGGGTAAAAGAAGGCTGGATTTCGACCGCAAGGAAATGCCGGTTCTTTCCCAGATCAAAGAGGACTGGTCCCGCAGCCGTCCTCTGGCAGGTAAAAAAATATCCTGCTGTTTGCATATCACCACCGAGACAGCTCTGCTGATGGAGACTCTGGCTGCCGGTGGAGCAGAAGTTCGCCTCTGTCCCTCCAACCCTTTGAGTACCCAGGATGATGTGGTGGCCTATCTCAATGAGGTCGGCATCGTCACCTATGGTAAACGCGGGGATTCCGAAACTGATTTTTACCGGAACATAGCCAGATGTCTAGAAATTGAGCCTCAGGTTATCATTGATGACGGTTGTGACATGACAATCTACTATTTGAACGAGCTCGAGGAAGAATTTCCTGGTTTTCTGGGGGTCTGCGAGGAAACAACCACCGGCATCATCAGGCTCAGGGCCATGGAAAAAGACGGAGCGCTCCCCTTTGCCGCTGTCGATGTCAACGGCAGCCAGATCAAGCATCTCTTTGATAATCACTACGGCACAGGCCAATCGACCATTACCGGACTGATGACGGCCACCAACCGGATGATTGCCGGCACAGATTTTGTCGTGGTCGGCTACGGCTACTGTGGTGAAGGTATTGCCCGGGACGCCGCCGGCCTAAATGCCCGGGTGCATGTGGTGGAAACTGATCCCATCAAGAGCTTAAGGGCCTGTATGGATGGCTTTAACGCCACCGATATGGCCGAGGCCGCCAGAATTGGTGATATTTTTGTAACCGCCACTGGCAACAAACATGTAATCGATGGCGAGCATATAGCCAGCATGAAGGATGGAGCGGTGCTGGCCAATTCCGGTCATTTTAATGTTGAGATTAACCTGGACTGGCTGGAGGAGAATGCCACCGCCAGCGAGGATGTTAATGAACATGTGGTTAAATATCAGCTGCCAGAAGGCCAGGAAGTGTATATTCTGGCTGAAGGCCGACTGGTTAATCTCTGCGCCGGCCAGGGACATCCTGCCAGTGTAATGGATATGAGTTTTGCCGGCCAGGCTCTCTCCAGCAAGTGGCTTTTTGATAATCAGGACAAGCTGGAAGACCGGGTCTATCAGGTGCCGGCTGAAATCGACAACGAAATTGCCCGCATTAAGCTGGCCAGTAAAGGCATGAAACATCAGAAATTGACCCAAGCCCAGATTGAATACCTCAACAGCTGGCAGGAAGGCACTTAAAGGTATTTGGGAGTTCTTGGAATTCAATTTAGACTTCCTGTAAGGCACTTAAATTTTTTGAAGTTACTTAAAGGTACTTGGAAAGTACTTATAAGTTGCTTGGGAAGTATTTGAAATTACTTAAAGATATTTAAAAGAGAAGTTTTGCCTGAAATAAAGGAAGTTCATGGGAAAGTTTACTTAAATGAGGTTTTGCAGGAATAAAGAAGATTCATAAAGAGGTTTATATGAAAAGAGGAGGTTCGCATGCTTGAGACCGAAAGAAGGAAAGTTGTCAGATATGGCAGGCTGCTGCTGGAAAGAAAGCTGACCACCGGCACCGGGGGGAATCTGAGTGTTTTTAATCGAGAAAAGGAGCTCATGGTGATTTCTCCCAGCGCCAGGGATTATCAGGAAATTGAACCGGAAGACACGGTGGTGATGAATCTCGAGGAAGAGGTAATCGCCGGCAGCAGCAGGCCCTCCAGCGAATACCAGCTGCATCTGCTGGTCTATCGGGAGCGGTCGGATGTCAGCGCTGTGGTCCATACCCACTCAGTTAACGCCACCGCGGTTTCCTGCCTTAATAAGGAAATCCCGCCTCTTCATTACCTGATCGGCTTTGCCGGAGATAAGCTGCCCCGGGCGGAATATGCTCTCTTTGGCACCCGGGAGCTGGCAGAAAATGCCGTCAATGCCCTGGGCAGCAGCTACAATGCCGTTCTGCTGGACAACCACGGCCTGCTGGCCGTGGGCTCCAGCCTGCAGCAGGCCTTTCAGGCTGCTGAGATGATCGAGTATGTGGCCGAGCTCTATGTTAAATGCCGGAGCATGGGCAAGCCAGCCTTGTTAAGCGAAGCCCAGATGAAAAAGGTGGGAGAGAAATTTGAAGCCTACCGGCAGGGCTCCAGCCGGAAGGAAAATTAAATTCGGACAGTCAGTTTAGGACATTAAATATTAGACATTCAGTTTTAAACATTCAGTTAACGCCACTGCTGTTTCCGGCCTGAACCGGCAGCCAGAAAATCTCACTGCTCAATTGCCTTAGCATTCTGTTTGCTCTTTCCCGAGCGGTCAGGCTATTTCTTTAGTACATAATAAAATAAGTGCATAACAAAATATAACAGTGATATATCCTTGGAGCTCAGTTGGAGCCTAAGTCAGGCTCCTGCTCCTATTTCTTTAAGGCCTCTGGATTTATTAAATTTTCCATCTCCCGACCCTCCAGTCCGGCCAGCAGATTCTCAACTGCCATCTCAGCCATCCTGGTGCGGGTAGCCCGGCTGGCGCTGGCAATATGGGGAGCCAGTACAACATTATCCAGCTCCTTCAAGCCAGGAGAAACCTCCGGCTCCTTTTCATAAACATCCAGACCGGCACCGGCAATTTCCCGGGAGCGGAGAGCCTCAATCAGAGCCTCTTCTTCAACCACCGGGCCCCGCGAGGTGTTAATCAAATAAGCATTTTCCTTCATCAGTTTCAGCTCCTGCCGGGAAATCAGATAGCGGGTCTTTTCGGTCAGCGGCACATGGAGGCTGACAAAATCTGATTCCTGAAGAAGTTCCGGCAAACTGCGGTATTCCACCCCCAGTCTTTCCTCCTCTTCCTTTGTTTTTCTGGTTCGACTGTGATAGAGAACTTTCATGTCAAACCCCCCGGCCCGCCGGGCAACCTCCTGACCTATCCTGCCCAGGCCGACAATCCCCAGAGTCCGGCCGTGGATATCCTCACCCAGCATCAGCATCGGCCCCCAGCCCTGAAACTTTCCAGCCCGGGTAAAGCGGTCAGCTTCAACCACCCGGCGGGCTGCTGCCATCAGCAGAGCCCAGGCAAAATCGGCAGTGGTTTCATCCAGCACTCCGGGGGTGTTGGTAACCGGAATACCCCGGCGGGTGCAGGCCGGCACATCAATATTATTGTATCCCACGGCATAATTGGCAATCACCTTAAGGTCGGGATTTAGTTCCAGCAGCTTTTCATCTACGGTATCTGTCAGCAGACAGAGCAGCCCGTCGATGCCCTGAATGGCCTCCTCCAGCTCCGCTCTGGTAAGCACCCTGTCATGAGGATTAACTTCCAGTCGATGCTTGGCCGCAATTCTGTCTAAAGCACTGGCCGGCAGTTTCCTGGTGACATAAACCTTTGCCTGAGACATTCTGTTTGGACCCCCTTTCCTCCGAAGATTGATAGTAATCCTCTTTTAAACTTTCTTAAATCCCCCTTTAATCTCTGGTATAACAAAATTTTTTAAGCCACTGTGATCTCTTCCTGCTGAGAAAAACCAGCTTCCAGGCTCAATAAAATCAAATAGTTAAAATACTGATGTCCCCCCTCAAAAAGATGACCCTGAAACTGCCAGACAGTTCTCAGACAGCTTCAGCCCGGTTAAACATTCTTGCAGAACTGGCAAACATCTGTTAAAATATTTAATACATCCGTTTGATAGATCTCCTCTGCCTTTATACTTACAGGAACAGGATCAGGCAGAACAACAGGCAAAATAAACCAGCAGCATCGCAGAAACTACAGGAACTATAAAATTGCCAGAATGGGGGGCTCAAGATGGAGGGCTTTACCAACAACATGGTGGGTTTAACCGATGTTTTAGAACATGAAGGTCTGCCCGCCGGTCAGGTCCAGGAAAAACCACTCCTCTTTGTTAATGATAAGCATAAAGAATATTTCCACCGGCTTATTGCCGAAACCGAAACTTCAGCCGATGCCAGAGAGAGGCTGGCCCTATTTTATCTGCTTGCCAGTTTAAAAAAAGTAAGAAAGAATCCGGCCAGATTTTTCGACTTTCAGGAAATGAAAATCAACCGGCTGGCCTTTAAAGAACTTCTTTCTCCGATGGAACAGGCGCTTCTTCAGCTGGCCTTTCACCTTTACAGTGAAAAAGATGTCTTCAGGATCAGCGTGCGGGATCTCTTTACCAATCTGGATCAGACCGGAGCCCTCCTGGCCCTGGGGGCAATTCGACTGCGCTTTAATATTACCGGGTAAATCCCGGATAAATCCTGAGCCTGTTATATTACCTCTAGCCGCTTCATTCCTTATTGGTTTAACTGGATAAGGTTAATTTATTAATCATCTGGCTTATGCACTTTTGTTTTGCGGTTTAAAACCATTATCGGCCCCGTTATCACCAGGCAAATATAGCTGATAATTCCTATCACACCAAAGAGCGGCAATCTGCCTACCATGATTTAGGCGAAATTCTGTACGGCTGTCATTTTCCCTACCCCCTGTTTGATGAATTTTGCAGTGGAAATTTGCAGCAAAAAGCAAAAATAGAAAGAGCGGATCTTTCTAACAGTATTTCAGCTCGAGATTGTAGATCAAGAATTTAATATCACCCATTCATTTGATATTATAATTCTCGCCTCTCGAGTTTAATCCTGTAATTAATAGTAAAAAATTTATGCTATCATACAAAATAGATGTATTATTTCTGAAATTTTGATATAATATAAAATAAGATGGAATGGAAAATAAATTAATTTTAGGGGAGATGGTGATGGGAATGGGTACAATTGATTACTGTCAGAGCTGCGGGATGCCTCTGGCCGGAGCCGATGATCTCCTGGGAACAAACGCCGATCAATCGCTAAACAGGGACTACTGTAAAATGTGTTATATCGATGGTTCTTTCACTGCAGATCTTTCTCTGGAAGAAATGATTGAAATCTGCGTTCCTCATGTGGTAGATGCCAGCAAAAACATGTCTGAAAACGAAGCCCGCTCGATGCTGCAGGAATTTTTGCCTACCTTAAAGCGCTGGCAATAAAAAAACACAGGAGGTAAAAATTATGAAACTGGAAAACAGACCCTGGTTGGTATATTTTATTTCCTTTCTGGCTCTTTTAGGTTCCTTTTATCTTTTTATTTTCTCAGAAGGATTTCTGGGAGATATAATGGTAGAATTGATCGGAGCAGTGATTTTCATTCTGATCATTGATCAGCTTCTCTTAAGATCTCAAAGAAAAAGATGGCGGGTCGTTAAACACGAAATTGAACATATCCTTTCCCGGACCCTTAATTCCCTGCGGGATGATATTTTACTCAATATGTTCGCCTTTAAACCTGATATTTCAACCGGATCAGTTGATCTGGAACAGCTGGAAAATTCTGTGAAAGAGCAGAAAGCCAGCAAGCTGGAGGACCTCTATCAGCTGGAATCAGAGCAGATGTTTGAAATGATAAAGAATAATTATCTCAGCAGGAAATACGAGGATTTATTCCTGGAGAAGGCCGAAGACCTCTGGAGAATTCTCAATACCAAATATCTTGAGCACCTCAATCCCGAGGAAGTCAAGCTCTTTCTGGCTCTCCACCTGCATCTCAGGGATCTTCATGCCGGGCTGAAAACCTATCTGAAAGGTCAGCAGGAAACCGGCAAAAAGGAATACTATCAGCAGAAAGGACAGCGAAGTATCATACACAACACCCGGGAAATTATTGAAAATCTTATTGAACTGCGGAAAATGGGTTATCAGCCTTCCAGTCTTTATATTGAAGAGGAGCAATGATTATAATTGAAAATTATATTGTTAAAACCTGCCTAAAAAAGTAAAAAGTTAATATAAAATAATCATATATATTTAATATAAACCTATTATATTTAATATAAACCCATTAAAACAAATCAATTTAAAACAAATCAATCAGTCAGTTAAAACACTAAATCAAAGATTACCCTGCGGGCTCTGCTTAAATATTTGAGTGCCCGCAAAAGTCTGCCCTCTTCATAATTAACATAACCCAGCAGAAAATAGGTGTAATCTTCCTTTTCAATTTCAAGATTTTCATACAAAAGCTCCTGAGCTGTGTCCGGTTCGCCATTTTCTATATGCACCGCAGCCTGAAAGTTTCGAGCCCAAATATTTTTATCATCCAGTTCAATAATATCAGCAAAAATTTCTGCAGCTTGAGAGTAATCTTCTAAAATTACATGATAATAAGCTTCAAAGTTTAAAATCAAAAGTTTATCAAAATTTTCAGGATTATCTGCAAAAAACGGTTTAATCTCTTCAGCAAATTTCTCTTTATCAACTTCATCGCTGAATTCATTCAGCTTTTGATCTATTTTTTTGATCTGGCCCAGATTGGCCATGGTAACTGCCAGCTGGTAATTCGCAGTCAGCGATTCAGGTTCCTTTTCCACAGCATGCCGGGCCTTTTCCTGCTGTTCCTGCCAGAAAGACTCGCTATAGGCCCGGGTTAGATTACTGCTGATAAAGCCAATGAATAACAATAAGATAAGGAGGAAAACAGTCGTAATATGGCCAGGGCCGGCTTTTTCTCCATTTTTTATTCTGCCGGTTTTTTCTTTTATGTAGATAATAAAGCTAGTCATCAGCTATTCTCCTGCCCCTTCCTCAAAATTAAACCCAATATCAAAACTTCCACCGATAAAATTCAGTCCCGCTCCAGCAGTTCTGCCAGATACGCCTGAAATCTATCGCAAACATCTTCCCGACGCAGGGCAAACTCCACAGTAGCTTCCAGAAATCCCTGGATTTGCCCTACATCATAGCGGCGGGCTTTAAAATCATAGGCTTCAACCTGCCGCCTGTCTGCCAGAGTCTTAATGGCATCGGTAAGCTGAATTTCTCCCCCAACTCCTCTGGGAGTTTTGGCAAGAATCTCAAAAATATCCGGAGTCAAAACATAACGTCCTAGAACTGCCAGGGTGGAGGGAGCTTCCTCGGGATCAGGCTTTTCAATTAAACTGGAGACCCGGGCCCGGCGCCCTGAACGCTCAGAATACTTCACAGAACCGTATTTAGATATATCCTCGCGGGATACCTCCTGACAGCCAATAACCGGACAGCCGGATTTTTCTGCATGTTCCATCAATTGACCGATAACAGGCTGATCACTGTACATAACATCATCACCCAGCAGCACAGCAAAAGGGTCATCTCCCACAAAGGTTCGGGCGCAGTAAACGGCATGGCCCAGTCCTTTCTGAACCTTCTGCCGCACAGTGTGAATACTTATCAGATCAGAAACATACTGAACCCGCTCCAGAAGATCCTGTTTATTCTTATTTTTCAGCACAGATTCCAGTTCCATATCAAAATCAAAGTGGTTTTCAATGCTTTCCTTACCTTTGCTGGTAATAAGCAGGATTTCTTCTATACCGGCCTCAACAGCCTCTTCCACCACATACTGAATTGTTGGTTTGTCAACAATCGGCAGCATCTCTTTTGGAATAGCTTTAGAAGCCGGCAAAAAACGGGTACCATAACCTGCTGCCGGTATCACTGCTTTTTTTACTTTCATATCTGAAAACCCCCTTATCCATCACTTATATATCAAACTATAATAAATTTTTATATATGGCTCCGCTGCGAAAGTCATTTTACAAACAATTTGATTGATAGGATAACTGATATGACGGGGATTAAAATTACAATTTTTGATGATATCGACTTTATGCAGGGCAATCATATATACAATGATAACCTATAATAAACTCCTGTTTTTACAAAGATAAACCACCATGCCCCTCTGGGGCACAACAATACATGAAAATAATATGGCGTATTTTCAAGATAAACTATAATAAGATAAACTTTAATAAACTCCTGTATATAAAATGAGTTCTCCCGGATAATAAACTCATTAAAAAGGAAAAATATGGCCAGCATCAGGTTTAAAATTCCAGCTCCCCATATTTTCTAAATTTACCACCCTGCCCTTAAAAAACCTGAAATAAAAATAAAATCAGTCCAAAATACCATAAACGAGATCCATAAATTCATCCTGAAGCAGATTAAGTTGCTCCCTGGCTTCAGCTTCACTGCTGTTCCGCACGGCAAAATAAATCTTCAGCTTGGGCTCCGTTCCCGAAGGTCGAACGGTAACCAAGCTCTCGTCAGCCAGGCGAAACTGCAGAACATTGGAAGCTGGCAGTTCTATATCCTGACATTCTCCGGTCTGACAGTTAACCTCTTCCCGATTGAGATAGTCCTTAAAAACCAGCAATTGCTGATCTGCTATTTCTTCAGGATATTTCCCCCGGAGCCTTTCCAGAGTACGATCAATTTTCTCCTGACCTTCCTTTCCTTCCAAACGGATGGCTTTAAGATCTTCCAGATAATAGCCATGCTGTTCTCTCAACTCGGCCAGACGATCCAGCAGACTCTTATTTTCTTCTTCCTGATAATAAAGAGCCATGGTGGCCAGCAGAGCAGCAGCATTCACAGCATCCTTATCCCGGGCATATGTTCCTGTCAGATATCCATAGCTTTCTTCAAAACCAAAGATAAATTCCTGATCGGTATCTTCAAATTCTTTGATTTTCTCCCCAATGAATTTAAATCCGGTGAGCACATCCATAACATCTACTCCGAATTCCTCGGCAATGCTGCAGACCATTTCGGTGGAAACTATTGTTTTAATTATAACCCCTTTATCGGGCAGTTTTCCTTTTTCCTGCAGACGCAGCAGCAGATAATCAGCCATCAAAACCCCTATTTCATTACCATTCAAGATTCTATAGTTTTCATCCTGACTGTCAGCTCCACTGTTCTCTCCCTCTTCCTGCTCAACAGCAACTTCACCCTGATCAACATTGGCTTTTTCCACCGCTCGGCTGTTAGATAAAGCTTCAGATCTTTTAACCATTACACCCAGCCGATCACAGTCCGGGTCGGTAGCCAGGATCAGATCAGGCTGATATTCCTCGGCCAGCTCCAGGGCTAGGGTAAAGGCCTGCCTCTCCTCGGGATTGGGGCTTTTCACGGTAGAAAATTCCGGATCCGGATTAGCCTGGCGCTGTACCATCATTAATTCTTTAAAACCAAGCTGACTTAAAAAATTGCGGACCGGTTTGCTGCCGCTGCCATGCAGTGGAGTATAAATGATTCTGATTTCACTGCCGTCCTGGGCAGCCAGTTCAGTGTCAGGCAGAACCTCTCTAATAGCCTGAAAATAAGCCTCTTCAACCTCATCTCCAATGTATTCTAATAGATTCTGTTCCAGCGCCTCCTCCTTCGCCAGATGCTTTATAATGTTAAAATCATCGATTTCGTTAATTTCAGCTGTTACCTCCCGGGCTTTTTCAGGAACCAGCTGACAGCCCTCAGGACCATAGACCTTGTAGCCGTTGTATTCTGGCGGGTTATGACTGGCGGTAATAACTATCCCGGCTTTGGCCTGAAAATATCTCACGGCAAAGGAAAGCTCCGGGGTTGGTTTGAGTTCCTCAAAAAGATAGGCCTTAATACCATTCCCGGCCAGCACCAGAGCTGCTTCTTCGGCAAATTCCTGTGAATTATGCCTGGAGTCATAGGCAATCACCACCGAACGGGGACCATCAGCATCATCATAGTAGTTGATAATGTAATTAGCCAATCCCTGGGTGGCTTTTCTTACAATATATTTATTCATCCGGTTGGTTCCTGCACCCATTTTACCCCGCATACCGCCGGTGCCAAATTCCAGATCTTTGTAAAAGCGTTCTTCAATCTCCGCTTCATCGCCTTCAATACTCTTCAATTCGGCTTTTGTTTCCTCATCAATATAATCATTGAGCAGCCAGTCGCGATATCTTGACATATAACTCAAGGTAACTTCCTCCTTTAGTCAAACCTGATTTAGCCTGAATTTGTTAAGTTTCCGGACTTCACTAGCATTTTCAGTCTTCACTAGCGATTCCCGGCTAGATAATTCCAGGTAAATTTCCAATTAATAGCTCATTTTGCGCTAATTATATCATAAAATACTGGGGCTGTCAGCTGATATAATTATTATTCATTCATTTACCGCAGGAATTTTTTGCTAAAACAGGAAACTGCTTTCACAATTTTCTCCAGATCAGACTGGCTGAGGGCAGGATGAACCGGCAGGGAAAGCACCTGAGATGCAGCTGTTTCAGCCCGGGGGCAGCTGTATCTATCATAACCCCGCTTGCGATATAAGGGCTGTTTATGAGCAGGAAGGGGATAATATATACCGCATCCTACTCCCCATTCTTTTAGATGCTCCACCAGCTGATCACGACATCTTTCCACTTTGGCAAAACAATTTTTCAGCTCATTATAATCCTGAGCTTTTTCATGATTTTCCAGATTTAAAGGCCTGAGACGAACTGTATATTGATGATAAACATGATAATTTTCCGGCCTTTCTTCCGGCACCTCCAACCAGTCCAGTTCCTTAAGCTTATCTGTCAGGTAGCGGGCATTCTCGCGCCGTTTTTCATTATCATCCTCCAGTCGACTGAGCTGCTGGCGCCCCAGTGCCGCTGCCAGGTCAGTGGAGCGGAAGTTGTAACCCAGAACCTCATGCTGATAGTCACCGGCCCGACCATGATTGATTGTTTTTCGGGCCCGCCTGGCTGTATTGGCATCAGATGTCACCAGCATGCCGCCCTCACCGGTGGTCATGTTCTTGGTTGGATAAAAGCTGAAAATTCCAGCCTGGCCGAAACTGCCAGCCCTCCGGCCGCAGTGGGAAGCCCCATGAGCCTGGGCAGCATCTTCTATAACTATAAGATTATATTCCTCGGCCAGTTCCATCAACTCAGTCATATTGGCCGACTGTCCAAAAAGGTGAACAGGCAGCATCCCTTTTATTTCAGGATCCTTTTCCAAAATCTCCCGGACCTTGACAGGATCCAGATTAAAGGTTGTATAATCAATATCGGCAAAAACCGGTTTCACCGAATTAAAAAGCAGGGAATTACAGCTGGCAATAAAGGTAAAGGGCGTAGTAATCACTCTATCTCCTGCTTTAAGTCCGCAGATCTGAACTGCTGTATCCAGCGCTGTGGTCCCGCTGGATGTGGCAATTCCATAATCAGCACCCACAAAAGCAGCAAACTCCTCCTCAAACTTTTTAACCTCGGGACCGGAAGCCAGCATCCCGCTTTCCAGAACCTTCAGGACAGCCTGCTTGTCTTTTTCAGTAATATCGGGATTTGCTATAGGAATCATCAAATTTTCCTTTCAATAATGCATTTTCTGCTATTTTTAAACAAAAAAAGCCTAATTGTCTGATTTAAGCTTTTACCTGATGGCGCTATGGCGCTCATCCAGGTTATCAGGGAGGCGCTCCTTACCATAAACCCGGCGCTGAATATCCTTGGTAATCTTCAAAGCCTCCAGCCCATCTGAACCACTGATGAGGGGACGGGTGCCATTTTCCATGCTGTTAATGAAATGGGCCAGCTGAGATTTCAGCGGTTCTTTATCATTGGAATAGGTCTCCTCAAGTTCATTTTCCCTCTGATAATCAACATTATCGGCCATAAGTTCTCCCCGTCGGGTAACCACTATCTTGCGCTGCAGGTAATCCAGCTCTATGTATGATTTTGAGGTGGTAATGGTCAGGCGACGGACCTTCTTGTTGGTGGCCCGACTTGAAGTTAGAGTTGCAATTACCTCATCGCCCATCAGCAGATGAACTACAGCATAATCAACATGCTTCCGGGACTTTACCCGGCGGGCAAAGGCTGAAACCTCTTCAATTTCACCGGGAACCAGCGAGCAGACAACATCAATATCATGAATCATCAAATCCTGAATTACATCAGTGTCACTGATTCGGGGATCATAGGGGCCCATCCGTTGAACATCAAGAGCAATAATTTCCTCTTTCTCCAAAATTCCCGGCAGGGCCTGAATAGCCGGATTAAATCTTTCGATGTGACCGACCTGAACTATTAAATCCTTCTGCCGGGCAGCCTGCAGCAGTGAGCGGGCTTCTTCTACAAGATTTGTTATTGGTTTTTCCACCAGAATATGTAAACCCTCTTCCACAGCCTGCCTGCCAATTTCAAAATGAGTGGTGGTAGGGGTAGCAATGTTGACAGCATCTACCTCAGACATCAGGGCCCCGGCTGAAGGAAAGGCCTTCACCCCATAACTTTCAGCAATTTCCTGATTTCTTTCCTCATCAATATCATAAACTCCCACCAGCTCACATCTATGTTTTAAAGCCATATAAGACCTGACATGATTTCGTCCCATATTTCCTACCCCAATTACTCCAACTCTGATCTTGCTCATTTATTTGTAAACCTCCCACTTACTGAATGAAAATACTGGATAAAAATACTGAATAAGTAATCAAAAATCAGCGGCAGATTCCCCGGCTGCTCTTATCCAGAAAAGCCAGCAGTTCGGTAATCACAGGACCGGAAAGCTCCTCTTTGATTTTTTCTTTGGCCTGACTGGTATTCAAACCGGCCCGGCAGAGAAGCTCATAAGCTCTGGTTATCATTAATTTAGCTTCGGTGCTGGGACAATTACCGGCGCCAATCATTTCAGCCGGCTGTCCGGCTACCTTGAGATAGGGTGGAACATCCTTATTGACCTTGGTGTGATCTAAAATTAGGGCCCCCGAACCGATTTTTACCTGCTGATGAACCCCCACCATATTGCCAAGATGGGCATTATTCCCTATTTCTACCAGGCCTGCTAACTGAGTCAGGGTGCCCAGACGGACTCCATCACCCAGGAGGCAGTCGTGGGCTACATGAGCAAGAGCCCCAACTCTAACTCCCCGACCTAACCGGGTGATTCCCCTTTCGGAAGTACCGCGGTGAATGGTAGCCCTTTCTCCTATCAGGCAGCTGCCCCCAATAACCAGGGTGGTTTCTTTACCATCGTAATCCCGATGCTGGGGAGGAAAACCCAGCAAAGCCCCGGTAGAAATTTTGCATTTTTCCCCAATGGTGGTCCTGCCTTTAATTTGAACTTCATCGGCAATTTCACAGCCTGATCCAATTTTAACTTCCGGCCCGATAATCACCCTGTTCCCCAGTCTGACATTTTTAGCAATTTCAGCTCGGGAAGAAATTCCAGCAGGGCTTTCTTCAGTATTATTTTCGGAATTATTTTTGCTGAAATCTGCCATAAAAAACGGTTAAACCTTCTCTCCCCTTTTAAGCACTCTGGGTCCATTTTTCAGATCAAGTACTTAAAGTTAGCATACTGCAATTCAGACATTCACAAGCATTATACCATAATTTAGAGGTTTAGGTCAAAGCCCAGGAAGAAAACCTGATCCACTGCTTCATAATTTAAGCTAAAGCTGTAACAGTCCAGTATTCGTTTCAGCTGGAAATTAAGCTCCCCCCAGGCCCCCTGCCGGTTGAAGTAATCTCCCTGGAAATCAAAAACATAAAAGGAGTTAGGTCCGGCTCCCGGCAGCTTAAGCTTCAAACCCACCCCGGTTCTCCTCCAGTTCAGCTCCAGCAGATCATATTCCAGCTCTCCCCTGATCTCAGCCCTGAAATCATCAGCTCCTGTCAGGGTTATGCTGCTGAAGGGTGTCAGCCTCCAGACTGGTTTAATTTTTTCCTTTTCTTCATCTTTTATTAAATATATACTGCCCCTGGTATGAGCAGCCTCTATCTTAAGTCCTCCGCTCTGCTCCAGGCTGAGGTCCTCTGGCAGCCCTCGCTCCGGCAGTCCCCGGAAAAAACTGTTGCTGTCCCGAAAATTTCTCCAGAAAAGACGCTCCAGCTGAAACTCATACTCCAGGGCGGCAAAATTTCCTGCTTCCTCCGGAGAAAAATGGTGAATATAGCTCAGCCTGGTCCCGCCAGCTAAATCCCAGCCCCGCCAGGCCTTCCGGCTGAATTGCCAGGAAGGCGATATTTTAATCCTGTCGGTTTCCCGCTCTGCTCGGCTCAGTCGGCCCAGGCCGGCCGCCAGCTCCAGATTATTGTTTAACGGTAATTCCAGATTAAGATAGGGGAGATAATCAGTATCATAACCCTCCCGATATCTTAACTGCCAGTCAGCACCTGAATAATCCAGCTCCAGCAGATAATCCCGGCGGTTAAGCCGCCAGTCCCGGTAATCATGATAAAAAGAAAAAGCCAGTTTCTGCAGTTTCCCATCTGGATTTTGTCCGGTAGCCAGAGCTTCCTCTGAATCTTTTCGGAAAACCTCCCGGTAGAAAAATTCCTGCCGCCAGGAATCGGCGAGAAAATCATACTCCAGCTCAATCTCAATCTTCCGCCCGGAATTTCGGCCGGACCCGTCATACTCTAGATAGGTGGTCAAAGGCAGGCTTGCTTCCAGTTTTTGCCTATCTCCTCCGGCCAGATCATTATCAACCGGGCCATCGCCAGCCAGGGCGCTGCCTGCCAGTTCGCCGCCGGGTAGGCCGGGTAGATTGCTGCCTGTTGGAATACTCCCTTTTGAATTGCTGCCTGTTGCGGTGCCTGCCAGTTCATCGCCTGGTAGAATACTGCTAGTTTGTGCGGTGACAGTCAGTTCACTGCCGGGTGAATTATTGCTAGGTAGTAAGATGCCAGCCAGTTTCCTGCCAGGTTGTGTACTGCCAGCCAGTTTCCTGCCAGGTTGTTTGCTGTCAGGTTGTTTGCTGTCAGGTTGTGTACTGCCAGCCAGTTTCCTGCCAGGTTGTTTNCTGNCAGGTTGTNTNCTGCCAAGAGAATTATTATCTGACGGGTTATGCAATTCCTCCCGCCATTCCTCCAGCAGACTCAGCCGCTGACCAACTGTCAGGCCGGGAAAAGGGCGGTACTTCCAGCCGGCATAATAAAGCTCTTTCCGCTCATCTTTAAAATCCCGGTAGCGATAGCCAGCCTCCAGCTTGAGATTATCATTGATTGTCAGATAATTTTCCACTTCTCGAATTTCTGAACCCGCAGTTGTTCTGCGGTAGGCCAGCCTGCCAGCGATTCGCCCGAAAGCTTCATAATTGTAGCCCAATCCCAGGATAAATCCCTCACTTGAGTCATAACCAATCTCCTGAAGAAAGCCGGTATCCTGCAAAATCATATTTTC
>SL_4KL_010_BRINEDRAFT_10001013_pt1 | contig 15276 bp, 11 predicted proteins | sample SodLak_010_BRINE_2_FD_10664 | JGI IMG/M metagenome (IMG submission 10664)
TTCGGCAATATGACGTGATCGTGCCGTCCAACTACTTCGTGCCGCGGCTCATCGAGGCCGGACTGGTGCAGCCACTGGACCATGACCGGATCCCCAACCTGAATAACTTGATGGAAGAGTTCCGGGACCCGGGATACGACCCGAACAGCGAGTTCTCCGCGGCCTATCAGTGGGGCACCACCGGACTGGTCTACGACCGCGCCGCCCTGGGTGAGCAGCCGGCCAGCTGGTCGGTGCTGTTCGACGAGTCCGTCAATCCCGATGCGCCGTTTGCCCTGCCGGAAGACGGGCAGGTGACCCTGGGCGTGGCCTGTGCCTGGCTTGGCCACGGCTATGACTGCACGGACCGCGACGAGCTGGAGGAGGCCGCCCGCCTGGTGCTGGAAGCCAAGGATCGCCGCAATTTTGCGGGCTTCATTCAGGGCACGCCGGTGCTCCAGCAGCTGGTGCGGGGGTCGGTCAGCGCCGCGATCACCTACAACGGGGATTACNTCTTCTTCAAGACCGATGANCCCGAGGGCTACGCCGACATCGAGTTCGTGATCCCGGAAGAGGGGGCAGAGTTCTGGGTNGACACCATGATGATCCCGGCGGAAGCCCCCAACGCGGCATTGGCCCATACTTTCATCAATTACATTCTGGATGCCCAGGTGGGGGCNCAGCTCTCCAACTGGACCTACTACTCCAGCCCCAACGANGCGGCACTGCCAATGCTGGACGAGGTGCTCCAGAACCCGCCGGTGACCCCCACTGATGAGGAAATGGAAGTGCTTGAGTTCACACCAAGCCTGCTGGGCGAGGATCTGCGCTTCATGCAGCAGCTGTGGAGGGAAGTGGAGTCACGTTAGNGTGTGTCACGGTAGGCGNGTTANTTGCACGAATATCAGCAGGCCAGAGCCAAGGTGCAAGCCTGNGCCCGGTAAGCTGGCAGAAAATCACTGGTGACCGCCGAGCCCGACGATGGACTACACCTATCTCGAGACACTGCGGCGCAAGCATCCGGCCTGGCGGTTACTGCTCGCCGACCACGCGCCGCTGGTGATTAGTTTTCTGTATGAGTGCTACATCGCGCCGAACGTCCGCAGTCTGTCAGAGCAGGATCTGGCTACCCGGCTGGATGACTCGCTATTCCGGCTGCGCGAAGTGCTGGGCGCGGAGGCCTTTCCGCGCTCGGCACTGCAATACCTCGCTGACTGGGCCGGTGATGAGCGGGCGTGGCTGCGTAAGTACTACCCGGGAAACAGCGATGAGCCCCATTACGACCTGACACCCGCCACGGAGCGGGCGATTCAGTGGCTGGCCGGGCTGGAGCAACAAGCGTTCATCGGGGCTGAGTCGCGATTGCGGCTGGTGTTTGACCTGCTGCAACAGGTCGTTCAGGGAGCCGAAACTGACCCGAAGGCGCGCATTCGGGATCTGGAGTACCAACGGGATACCCTCGACAGGGAGATCGAAGAGATCCGCGCGGGGCGGATGGCGCTCATGGACGAGACCCAACTGCGGGAGCGTTTTCTGCAGATGGCGGACACGGCTCGTGGGTTGCTCGGCGACTTCCGGCAGCTGGAGCAGAACTTCCGCGACCTTGATCGTCAGGTGCGTGAGCGCATTACCACCTGGGAAGGCAGCAAGGGTGAGGTGCTCGCGGAGGTGCTCGGCGAGCGCGACGCCATTACCGATTCCGACCAGGGGCGCAGTTTCCGAGCCTTCTGGGACTTCCTCATGTCGCCGGCGCAGCAGGAGCAGTTCACCGAGTTGCTGCAGCGCGCCCTGGCGCTGGAGCCGGTGGCCGAGCTGCGTCCGGACGAGCGTCTGCAACGGATTCATTATGATTGGCTGGCGGCCGGGGAGGCCGCTCAGCGAACCATTGCGCGTCTTTCCGAGCAGCTTAGACGCTACCTGGACGATCAGGCGTGGCTGGAGGATCGCCGCATCATGACCCTGATCCGCGAGGTAGAGCAGCATGCTCTGGGCCTCCGGGACGAAACGCCGGATGTCATCATGCAAATTAACGAGCCAGCTCCACGGGTTGATCTGGCCATGGAGCGGCCGCTTTTCAGACCGCCCGTCAAGCCGGTTGTTGAGTCCGAGGCGCTGATCGCCGGTGAAGAAATGGTCGAAACCGACGCTCTGTTCAATCAGGTGTACGTGGATCGTGACCGCCTGCGCGGCCGCATTCGCCAGGCTCTGCAGATGCGTGACCAGATCAGTTTGTCTGATCTGGTCATGACCCATCCACTGGAGCAGGGACTCGCCGAGTTGGTCGCCTATATCAGTCTCGCCACCGAAGACGGTGAGGCGACCATCCAGGATAGCCGACAGCAGGTCGTCGAGTGGATTGACGACCAGGAGGTCCGACGCCGGGCCCGCGTGCCCCTTGTGATCTTCACCAGGAGTTGACTCGATGACTGAATCGGGCGCCGACGAGCGCTTCTCGCCCATGCTGATCACCCTTTTCAAGGGAGTGCTCTATCAGGATCAGCACCCGAGGTACTGGCAGGCGCTGCTGGACTACCAGGCGCGGGTGCGCGATCACGTCGGCGTGCTGGGGTTGGAATTGATATTGGACGAGGCAGAGGGCTACGCATTCCTGCGCCATCGGGAGTCGCCAGAGGGCGAGCCGGAATTGCCCCGCCTGGTGCCTCGACGGCAGTTGAGCTACCCCGTTAGCCTGTTGTTGGCGTTGCTTCGAAAGAAGCTCGCGGAGCATGACACCATCGGTGGCGACCCGCGGTTGATCCTCTCCCGGGAGGAGATCGTCGACCTGGTGCGCGTCTTTCTGCCGGACACCGCCAATGAGGTGAAACTGCTGAGCCGGCTCGAGACAGACATCAACCGCGTGGTGGAACTGGGGTTTCTTCGTCGTCTGCGGGGCCAGGAAGGTCGATTCGAAGTGCGGCGTATCCTGAAGTCCTTTGTCGATGCCCAGTGGCTCTCCGAGCTGGAAGTGCGTCTGGAGGCTTACCGCGGCCATGCTGCTGAGGAGGATTAGGCCATGTCAGGGGAGCCAGTCGCGGATGTTGCAGATGGTGGGTTAACCGGGTTTCGGCTCCAGCGGATGGAGGTCTTCAACTGGGGAACGTTTCATGACCGGGTCTGGAGTATTTGCCCGGAGGGGGCGAACAGCCTTCTCACCGGCGACATCGGGTCGGGAAAATCCACACTGGTGGACGCGATCACCACTCTGTTGGTGCCCGCCCAGCGCATCACCTATAACAAAGCTGCCGGTGCCGAGGCGCGGGAGCGCAGCCTGCGCTCTTATGTGCTCGGGCACTACAAGTCTCATCGTGGTGAGGCGGAGGCCGCCAGTCGGTCCGTCGCCCTGCGTGATCACAACAGCTTTTCGGTTATTCTGGCCCAGTTCCGAAATGAGGGATTTGACCTCGGCGTAACCCTGGCTCAAGTCTTCTATTTCCGTGACATGCAGGGCCAGCCGGAGCGATTTTACGTGGTGGCGGACGAGCCCTTGGCCATCACCGAGCACTTTGCCGGGTTCGGGAACGATCTCGCCAACCTGCGAAAGCGCCTGCGACAGATGCCCAGCGTTGAGCTCTACGATACCTTTCCCCCCTACGGAGGTGCATTCCGCCGGCGTTTTGGTATCGACTCCGAGCAGGCCCTGGAGCTCTTTAGCCAGACAGTGTCCATGAAATCGGTGGGCAATCTGACCGAGTTCGTTCGCAGCCACATGCTCGAGGCTTTCCCGGTGGCCGAGCGCATCCGTGCGCTGATTGACCACTTTGACGACCTTAATCGGGCCCACGAAGCGGTGCTCAAGGCGCGGCGGCAGATTGAAGCGCTCACACCGCTGGTCGAAGATGCGGACGCCCACGCCGAGGTGGCGGCCGAGGTCAAAACCCTACGAGGCTGTCGCGAGGCGTTGTCACCGTGGTTTGCGAGCCTCAAGCGCGAGTTGCTGGTCAAACGCCTGGCCAATCTGGCTCAGACCCTTGAGAAACTGGATCACCGCATTGTCCGACTCGAGCAGCAGCGTCGGGAGCAGCGGGTGCGTCGCGATGAACTCAAGCAGGCCATTGGCGATAACGGCGGCGACCGCCTGGAACGCATCAAGTCAGAGCTTGAGCGAACGCGAACCGAGCGGGACGATCGACAAGCCCAGGCCCGCCGCTACCGGGAGCTCGCCCATGGCCTGGAGCTGCCGGCAGCGGATGACAGCGCCGCTTTCGCGGCCAATCGCCAGGCGCTGGAGACGACGCTGGAGCGCAATGAAGCCCGCCGTGAGACGGTACAGAAGGAGATCACCGAGGCCTCGGTGGAACTGCACACGCTAAAGACGCAGCACCAGGACATTGACGCCGAACTGATATCGCTGCGCCAGCGCCGCTCCAATATCCCGGCCAACATGCTGGCCATCCGTGAGCGGCTCTGTGAGGCACTGAGCGTGGGCGCTGATTCGCTGCCCTTCGTAGGCGAGCTCATCCAGGTGCGCGACGATGAACGGGACTGGGAAGGTGCCATAGAGCGGGTTTTGCACAACTTCGGGTTGTCACTGCTGGTGCCGGAGCTGGAATATGCCAACGTTGCCGACTGGGTTGAGCGGACCCATCTACGCGGTCGGCTGGTTTATTACCGTGTCCGGGAGCCGGGTGCTGCGGCGCCGCCAAACCTCCGGCCGGACTCCCTGTTGCGCAAACTGGCCATCCGTCCCGACTCGACCTACTACGGCTGGCTCGAGCGGGAGCTGGCTCGACGCTTCGACTATGCCTGCTGCGCCGATCTGCGGCAGTTTCGTCGCGAGACCCACGCGCTCACCCGCGCCGGGCAGATCAAGGCCGGTGGTGCCCGTCATGAGAAGGATGACCGCCACCGCATTGATGATCCCTCCCGCTATGTGCTGGGTTGGAGCAATGAGGCCAAGATCGCGGCCCTGGAGCAGGAGGCATCCGGGCTAGAGCGGCGAATGCAGGTGGTTGCCGGGCGGATTAGCGAGGGGCAGAGCGAGCAAACGGCGCTTCAGGATCAGCGCGACCGCGTCAGTGCGCTGGCGCAGTTCACGGATTTTCGTCAGGTGGACTGGCAGCCACTGGCCGAAGCCATTGATCGGCTCGAGGCCGAGTATCGCTCCCTTAAGGATCAATCAGACCTGCTGCGCACGCTGGAGCAGCAACTCATGACGGTGGAGCAGGAGCAGGCGCTCACCGATGAGGCGATCGACACGGCCGCCCGGGAACACAGCAAGACCGAGCAGAAGCGCGAAGAGGCCGAGCAGCAGCACAGCGACTGTGAGGACTTGCTGGAGGCTACACCGGAGGCGGCGCAGTCGGAGTACTTCCCCCGGCTTGCAGCGATGCGCGACGAAGCGCTGGGCGAACATACCCTCACGGTGGAAGGCTGTGACCCCCGTGAGCGGGTCATGCGCGAGTGGCTCACGGGCCGGATCGATGCCCGTAGCCGGCGGGTGACGACGCTGCGCGAGCGGATCATCGATCGCATGCGAGGGTTCCAGACCGCCTGGCCGCTGGAAACCCGGGAGGTGGACGTGAGCGTGGACGCGGCGGACGACTACCGCGCCATGCTCGAACAGCTCCAGGGCGACGACTTGCCGCGCTTCGAGGCACGCTTCAAGGAGTTGCTCAATGAGAACACCATTCGCGAAGTGGCGGCCTTCCAAAGTCAGCTGAACCGCCAGCGCGAGGCCATTCGTGAGCGCATCGAGACCATTAACCGCTCCCTGCATGCCATCGAATACAACCGCGGGCGCTACATCAAGCTGCTTGCCGAAGCCACCCCCGACGTCGACGTCCGGGATTTTCAGCAGGAACTGCGTGCTTGCACCGAGGGTGCCATCACGGGCTCGGAGGATGAGCAGTATTCCGAGGCCAAATTTCTGCAGGTCAAGACCATCATCGAGCGGTTCCGTGGCCGGGAGGGCACGACCGATGCGGATCAGCGCTGGACCCGCAAGGTGACCGACGTACGCAACTGGTTTGCCTTTTCGGCCTCAGAGCGCTGGCGGGAGGACGATCAGGAGTATGAACACTACACCGATTCCGGTGGCAAGTCGGGCGGGCAGAAGGAGAAGCTGGCCTACACCGTTCTGGCCGCCAGCCTGGCTTACCAATTTGGCCTGGAGTGGGGCGAAGAACGCTCCCGCTCCTTCCGTTTCGTGGTCATCGATGAGGCATTTGGCCGCGGCTCCGATGACTCCGCCCGATACGGTCTGGAGCTCTTCCGCCGGCTCAACCTGCAACTGCTTGTGGTCACACCACTACAAAAGATCCACATCATCGAGCCCTTTGTAGCCAGTGTGGGATACGTTCATGTCAACGACACCAGTGAGTCCCTACTGCGCAATCTGACGATCGAGGAGTACCGGGCCGAAAAGGCCGCTCGTCTCGCGGCGCGCTGACCCGGAAGCCCCAGACATGGGCAGGATGCGAACCAACCCCTGGACCACCCCTGAGGACCTTCGCCAGCAGCTCCAGCGCTTTTGGGAACGGGGGGACTGGCTGGCCGGGCACATCAGCGGCGAGACGCTATTCCCGCGCTCGCTCCGGCTTCGGCGTCCCAGCTCCCGGGACCTGACCAATGACTTTGAGAGCGTTCGTGATTGGGTGCGCCGGCTACGTGACGGCAGCCGCGAGCGGCGTGGGTTTGGCTACGATATTAAATGGGAGGCGATGAATCATCGAGTTCACGGCACCAATGAACTGCCGATTGGGATAACCATTCCCACCGAGGCCGACGGACTCCGACTGGTGGGCCATGGCAGCGATCTAAAGCGCTACCGCGCGCTGGCCTCAGAGTCCATGCGCCGCTATCCGGCGCTGCGGGACTGGCTTGCACGTCGCCCCCTGACGGCATTGGAGCGCGCTGACGAGTGGCCCCGGATTCTGGCGATTCTCGATCACTTCGTCGCGCACCCGCGGCCCGGCCTCTACCTGCGCCAGCTCGATATCCCGGGTGTAGACACCAAGTTCATCCACCGTCGCCGTCGGCTTCTCGCGGAACTCCTCGATGCGGTGCTGCCGCCCTCAGCCATCGACACCGATGCCCGGGGTGCCGCCCAATTCGAGCAGCGCTACGGACTGCGCGAGAAACCGCTAATGGTTCGATTGCGGGTGCTCGACCCCGATTTGCAGGTGGGCCCGTTCAGTCATCTTGTTGTGCCCCTGGACGAGTTGGCGGCCTGGAAGCCCGCCGTGCGCCAGGTGTTCATCGCTGAGAACGAGATCAACGGTTTGGCCTTTCCAGACTGCCCTGCCGGCCTGGTGATTTTCGGGCTGGGTTATGGCGTGGATCGTCTCGCTGATGTCCCATGGCTACGCCGCGTCGCCATTCATTACTGGGGCGATATCGACACCCATGGCTTTTCGATCCTCAGCCGGCTGCGCCAGCACCTCCCGCAGACCCGCTCAATGCTGATGGATCGGTCAACCCTCGAGGCACACCGGGCCCTGTGGGGCGAGGAGGCGGAGCATCAGCGTTTTACCGGCGATATCCCTTTTCTGACCGCTGATGAGCACACGCTTTTTACCGCTCTGCGAGACGATACCTTGGGGGTGCGCATCCGCCTGGAACAGGAGCGCATCGGGTTTAGCAGCCTGCAGGCCGCGGTGGCGCGCATTCGAGATTAATGCCGGGGCGTGAGATGGCAACTCATGGCAGTTCTTCCAGAAATGTCTCGAGGACTCGGTGGGGGCGACGATCCCGCCGGGTGGCCACAATATATTGCACCGCGTAGGCGTAGCGCTGCGGCGCCAGGGCTCTCAAGAGTCCGGATTCGATCCAGCGCGCGGCGAAGTGCACCGGGAGGAAGCCGATGTATTGTTGTGTCAAGACCAGAAAAGCAACGCCTTCACGATCCGTTGCCGAGGCGGTACCGGTGAGTCGCTGATGCTGGGCAAGGGCTTCGGCGGGCAGGGCATATGCCGGCACCACCGAATCGGCCGCGGCGATCGCCGAGTCGCTGGCCTGCGCCGCGTCTTCGAAAAGTGGATGACCTCGCGCACAGTAAAGTTGCGAGGCCTCTTGATACAGGAAACGGTGCTCGATGCCGGCAGGAATATTAACGGCCGGAATAACACCAACATGTAAGCGGCCATCGACAACGCCGGCAGCAACTTCGTCCGGTGCCACCATGTGTATCTTGATGCGCACCTCCGGGCCGCGGGTCTTCAGGGCGGCGAGTGCGTCCGTGACCGCCATATCGGGCAGAGTCACCAGATTATCAGTGATCCCGATACGCAGTTCGCCACGCAGTCGTCTGTGCAGCGAGTCGACCTCTGTGCGAAACCCCTCGAGGGCGGCGAGCATGCGGTTCGCTGCCTCGTACACTTGTTCACCCTCGGGGGTCAGCGAGAACCCGGCCCGTCCCCGCTGGCAGAGTTTTAGGCCCGTCCGTGACTCGAGGTCGGACATGGCGAGGCTGATGGCGGATCGGCCAATACCAAGCGTCCGCTCAGCCGCTGTGAAGCCGCCGCTTTCGGCAACAGCCTTAAAGATCCGAACCAGCCGCAAATCCAGGTCATGGATACGACCAGGTCCATATCGGGGACTTTTCGCCATGGATTGTTTGGGGCCTATCAAACTCAGGTTCCCAAAGTTTAAATCGCGCGGCCCGTCCATGGGAATTATTTTCAATGTGGCGGCTTTGAAAACGGCCGGGAGGGCGCGATGAAACAGGTGGAGACCGCTCAGGATCTGCGTGACGCAGTTCCAGGTTCAGTGCCGATCCGGCGAGATGAGCTCGAGGCACATTGGATGCCTTTTACCGGCAACCGCGATTTTCACGAGGATCCGCGGTTTGTCACTGCGGCGCATGATCGTTACTACAGGGCGGCGGACGGTCGGGACATTATCGACAGTCTCTCTGGACTATGGTGTGCAAGCTTTGGGCACTGTCGAGAGGAAATCGCCAACGCAATATCGACCGCCGCACGGACGCTTGACTACGCCCCGGCATTTCAATTCGGGCATCCCCTGTCCTTCGAGCTAGCGAACCGTGTTCGGGCGATTACGCCTGACGGGCTGGACCACGTTTTTTTCACCAACTCTGGATCGGAGTCTGCAGACACGGCACTGAAAATGGTGCGGGCTTACTGGCGGCTACGGGGCCAACCGGAGAAGCTTCGTATTATTGGTCGAGCCCGTGGATATCATGGCGTTAATATCGGCGGGACGAGTTTGGGGGGCATTGGTCCCAACCGCAAGGCTTTCGGGCCTCTGCTGGATGTGGATCACTTGCCACATACTTTGCTGCCAGAGAATCGATTCTCGCGTGGCATCCCCGAGCACGGCACCAATCTTGCGGACAGACTTGAAGAATTGGTGACCCTGCACGACCCCTCCAATATCGCTGCGGTGATGGTCGAGCCAATGAGTGGATCTGCAGGGGTCATCATCCCCCCCGCTGGATACCTGCAGCGGCTGAGAGAGATCTGCGACCGCCACGACATTCTGCTGGTGTTTGATGAGGTGTTGACTGGCTTTGGACGAACGGGAGCTCCTTTCGGTGCGGATCTTTTCGAGGTGACACCGGATATTATGACCCTCGCGAAAAACCTCACCAATGGGGCGATTCCCATGGGTGCGGTGGTGGCGAGCGCCGATGTTTATCGGACTTTCATGGATCAGCAGACGCCGACCTACACCCCGGAATTTGCCCATGGTTACACTTATTCCGCTCACCCCATCGCCTGTGCCGCCGCTCTTGCAGCCATGGACATCTTCGAGCGCGATGACATGGCCGGGCGAGCCGCCAGGCTAGCGCCGCACTTCGAACGCCAGGTTCATGGTCTTCGCGGTCTGCCGCATATCGTTGACATACGCAACCTCGGGCTAGCGGCCGCGATTCAACTTGAGCCCAAAGCCGGAGAGCCCGGGCGCCGGCCCTGGGAGATATCCATGGCGGCCTGGAAGCGTGGCCTCTATCTGCGGTTTGGGGGAGACACCATTCAGCTTGGTCCACCGTTTATCAGCGAGCCTGAAGACATTGATGAAATATGCAACGTGCTTCACGACGTGCTCAGTGAGGTGGGTTAGACGAAACACGCGATGTCCGGGACGGGAACATTGGCCCGGAATCATCGCCCCCGGGGAAGCCGACAGGGTTCTATGAATCTTCCGTCAGATTTTTCTCTAATGCATCCACGCTTTTACGAATTGACTGTTCCATCTTGAAAAGAATAAAAAGAAGAACCAGGAATACGCCCGCAGCAATGCTTCCGCCTGCGATCAAAAAATACGCTCCGGCGCCTGATTGATTGTTTTGCGCCTCCAGCTCCGCAATTTGAACCTGCTCCAGATGTAATTCGTACGCGCTTTCAACTCCAGCGAGATATTCGTTGAAAGGATTGCTGAGAAATTGCTCGAAATCCTGGTCAGATATCGACCCCAGAATTATTTCATCTATTTCCAATCCATCGATATCAAAAACGTTGGCATAATGTTCGGAAAAGTCACTAATATACTTCTCTAAACCCTCGACAACGCCGTTCATCTGCTCTCGATTAAATGCTTCCTCGGAAGGAAGCAATTGTTCAATGGTGAAATCCGTTAAAAATTGGCGCCGCTCATCTGACACGTCAAAACTAAAGAATGCCACATAAAAGGGGTAAAGATCTTCGACAATGTTGGCAATTTCAGCGCGATAGTCCCGCGTCCACTGTTCCGGCCGTGGTTCGTCGCGGGAGTCTGCGAAGCTCTGAGTCTCTTCTTGTCCTTCGAAATTTTCTAAGGTTACTGCAAATGTCGGGACGTCAAATCGATCACCACTTCTGGTAGTCGGGGAGTCTTTAAGGTTGAGCACACCTGTCGCCAGATACCCAAAACCCGCCACAACAGCGAGTAAAATTAGCAAGGAGAGCACTCTTGGGGAATTGTCCACAATCAGTCTCTCGAGCTTGTCAAAAAAAACGCCCATGTTTGCTTCCTTTTTCTAGCTGTCAGGCCCCGAAGACCCCGTATCTCACCTGGCGGCCCAATCGCTGTGTCCGTTGTTCAGGCCCAGTTTACGCCACCGTGGGACCTGGTCCACGCCTGTGCCTGAATTTCCGAACCATCGGCATACTGGGGCGCCGGGGGCTGCCGCGGCCCGGGGCGCCGGAATCGTATGGGCAAGCCCACCGCCTACCGGCTGGAGCCCATCCACGGTCTGCCCCCTTTTGAGCGCTGGCGGGTCGAGATCAAGGCTGGTAAACGGTCGACACATTGAGGCCTAACGCCTTTAGCGCTCAGACTGGTCGTTATTATCGTCATGGCTCGGAGTCTCTACATGTCTTACGTCTGGTCTCTCCTCCTGCTTTTTGTATTGTCGGTTTCGCCCACAATGGCTGGTGACGGCCCGGTGACGCATTCCCACGACGACCACCACCATCACCACCATGAATACGCCGATATACACGATCGAGAGATCACCAGCCTGTCGGAAGGCGAGTTGGAAGATCTTCGTGCTGGCGGTGGTATGGGCTTCGCCCTCCCAGCGGAATTGAACGGTTATCCGGGGCCGTCACATGTGCTGGATCTCGCCGATGAGCTGGAACTCACCAAGGAACAGCTTGAGCAGACCCGTCGGCTGTTCGAGGCGATGCGCGAGGAAGCCATTGCCGCCGGCGAGGCCTACATCGAGCGCGAGCGTGAGGTGGATGCGGTATTTGCCGAGGGTGATGCCACCGAGGCGGCGATCGAAGCGGCGACTCAAGCCGCGGCTGAAGCGCGCGGCAGCCTGCGGGCCGTGCATCTTCGCTATCACCTGGATATGACGGATTTGCTCACCCGGCATCAGATACACCAGTACCAGCAGGCGAGAGGCTATGACGGTGAGGGTGGGCACCACTCCCGGCATTAGGTCTGCTTAGGGACCATCAAAACGCCGGGATTCGGCATGATCAGACAAGGCGACCGGGCGCGTCTGATAATCACTCATGAGGACGCTCCTTGGTGGCAGTGTTGATCCGACTCCAGACCTCGATTGCGGCCGCGAGATCCTCGAGGGAGGCGCCTACCGACTTGAACAAGGTGATGTCGCGCGGGCTGGTGCGTCCTGGATGCCTGGCCTGTTCCAGGGCCTCCAGATCCGCGCGGATGTCGCTGCCGTTGAATGCGCCACTATCAATGGCCTGCAGCACGTCCCCGGCTTCGCCCATGGCACCCGGGTAGGTATCCACGAATACGTCCGCCCGCTGCAGGCAGACATCGTCGCTTTCCCGCATGTCAGGACGGAAAGCGCCCACCAGATCGAGGTGGGTGCCAGCGGACAGCCACTCACCCTGGACAATCGGGGCTGTTGACAGTGTGGCACAGGTGACGATGTCGGCCTCACTCACCGCTTTCGGCAGTTCCGCATCGGTCACCGGCGCGATGTCCAGATCCCCGTGGCCATATTCCCTCGCCAGCCGGCGAGCTTTTTCGGGGTTGCGTCCCCATACGCGAACCCGATGAATGCGCCGGACGCTGGCGTGGGCTTCGAGGAGCATGGGGGCGAGTTTACCGGTACCGACCACCAGGAGACTGCTCGCGTCCTTCCGCGCCAGATGCCGGGCGGCCAGGGCGGAGGCGGCGGCGGTGCGGCGGCGGGTGAGTTCGCTGCCGTCAATACAGGCGAGCGGGCGCCCGTGTTGCCCGTCGGACAGCAGATACAGCCCGGCAATGGCTGGCAGCCCGGCGGAGGCGTTCTGTGGGAAAACGTTGACCACCTTCACCCCGAGGTAGCCGTTATGTTCCCACGCTGGCATCAACAGCATGGTGGCTTCGCCGTCCGGTCGCTGGACGGCGTGATGGTGGCGGGGCGGTGACATGCAGCCGTCCCGAAACATCGCACCGATACGATCAATTAGATCCGGCCACGTCAGCAGGCTTGCAACTTCGTCCGCACTAATTACACGCATGGTCAAGCCGTGCTCCTTGGTTTGGGTTATTGAGAGTAGATGATCAAGCAGTGCACCCCGCAGGACAAGATGAGCCTGCTGCTGCAAGTCGTTTGGTCCAGGAGGTTTTTAATAAGGCCGTGCGCTTGTAAGAGTTTCCGCAATCCGGACGAATTCCGCCAGAACTCCCTGATTCCGTATCCAGGGAAGTCTTGGTTCTACCATGCCGCATTTTCTACCGTGACGATAAAAGTGTATTCTCATCACGTACGTCATGCGGGAAGCGCGGCAGCTTCGTGCGTACATGCTTGGAATCCGCGAGTTGCCAACGCTCGCCAATCCCGCCATGTCCTCGTCCCGGGTGTCTTTCAATAAACTTGCGATTTCCCCGCTAAAAACTACCACGACGGGTTGTCTGTTCACCATTGCCTTCGGCTGATGCCGGACAAGGAAGCACTGAATTGAGCGAATCCATCAGAGGATTTATTTCGAAGGCGGGTCGGCTGCTGGCGCGCGCTTTGTATCGTCGGGTTGCCGCGCCGGCCACAAAAACCTCAGGGGCTTCCGCGGGGGCGAGTGAGCCCTCCGCTTTGAAATGCGCCACTGGCTACAATCAGCATGGGGGTTACTGCGTCCCGGCCTCATCGTTTCATCGCCCCGCCGCAAAGGCGATCCTGTCGGGAAAAGTTTATGAGCCGAAGACCGTCGAATACCTTAGGGCCAATTGCGGCGAGCGGGACATTGTTCATGCCGGCACATTTTTCGGTGACTTCTTGCCCGCCCTCTCCCAGGCAGTCGGTTCCGATGCGCTGATATGGGCATTTGAACCGAACAGAGAAAACTATCGGTGCGCCCGCATGACCCTTGAGATGAACAACATCAGGAATGTGCGCCTGACTCGGGCCGGGCTTGGTGCCAAATCTCAACGGCTGTTTGTTCAAACCGCGGAAACCGGTGGGCGGTCGCTCGGTGGCGCGTCGCGTATCGTCAGTGAGGATTGCCAGGCCCATAGCAAAGAGTCTGTCGACATCGTTGCGATCGACGAAGCCGTTCCGGCCGACCGGAGCGTTGGCATTGTGCAACTTGACGTTGAAGGGTACGAGAAAGAGGCTCTGACAGGAGCGCTTGCTACGATTCGGCGTTGCCTGCCGATCCTTATCCTCGAGGACCTCCCGAATAGCAACCTTCTACAGAGCGAGTGGTTCTCGGAAAATATATTGAGCCTCGGGTACCAGAAGGTCGCCAGGCTGCATGGCAACCGGGTCTATTTGTGCCGAACAACCCAGGGATGACGCGGCATTAAACCCGCCGAGGCCGAAACCAAGGCCCTCCAAGTGCCACAATTAACGACGTGACTTCTTGACATCCGGACACCCGGGTTTCAAAAAATGCCACCACACGCTGTTTGTTCTTGCCGGCGGCATCTCGATAACCCTCGACCAACCGGAGGTAGCGACGCGGACCGGATTGTGTGATGCGCAGTGGAACTTGGGGGTCAGTGTGTGAGATGTGGTAAGCCCTTCACTGGGGTTAGGTAACTGGCCGCGCATAAGCGCCCTTTGCCTCGATCATTCGCGTTCACGCGCCTCGCCCTGCATCCCGAAGCCGCGCTGAGACATCACTGCAATGTCGTCGGCTGCCCTTCGTAACACCACCGACTGACATTTCGTAGCAGTGACCGATCCAGGCTGACGCACTCGCCCGCCCGGCGGGAGCCATCCGTGCTGCGACGCTGCGGATTTGCGCGCGGTGGCTGCACAATGGCTATCATTGACCGACATGGCCACATTTCGAGCGGTAACGCTATGGAAGTCTCAGTACGCGACCTCAAGGACCATCTGTCCGAATATCTGCGCCGCGCGCGGGCCGGCGAAGAGATCGTTGTAACCTCGCATGGCAGGCCAGTGGGCCGGCTCGTGGGCCCGGATGCGGGCGGTTCTGAACCGGCGATGGATGCGGTCGCGCGGTTGCGCGCCCAGCCGTGGGTTCGTGCGGGCAACGGGAATCCGGTTGCGGGCTCGGAGCCTCCGGTCGTGGTGCCCGCCGGGACCACCAATGAACTCGTCGACTGGGTGCGTGGCGATTGATCGTTTATCTGGACACCTCGGCGCTGCTGAAGCTTTATCTGGCGGAGGACGGTTCGCCAGGAATATGCGAGTCCGTCTCGACAGCGGCACTGGCGTGCACGCATCTGATCGCTTACGCGGAGATGCGGGCGGCGCTGGCGCGCGCGGTGCGCATGGGGCGGCTCGCGGAAGACGAGCGCAGGCGCCAGGTTCGCGCGCTCGATACGGACTGGGCTGCGTTGCACACGATCGCCGTCGACGAAGCGCTCGTTCAGCGCGCTGGTGAGCATGCGGAGCGATTTGGGCTGCGCGGCTACGACAGCGTTCATCTGGCCGCAGCCGAGCGGGCTTTCGACGGCGCGGGAAGACCGGCCGCGTTCATGCTG
>SL_4KL_010_BRINEDRAFT_10001014_pt1 | contig 15271 bp, 15 predicted proteins | sample SodLak_010_BRINE_2_FD_10664 | JGI IMG/M metagenome (IMG submission 10664)
CTCGATGTCACCATCGAAGCACAGATTCTTTCGCTTCTCGAAGATATCTGTAAGGAGACGGATACTGCCATCCAGCTTATCACCCACGACCTCGGTGTCGTCGCGGAGTTCTGTGAGCGTGTGATGGTGATGTATGCGGGCCATCCGGTCGAGATGGCGACCGTTGAGGACCTGTATTACAACCCACAACATCCGTACACCGTCGGCCTAATGAGTTCGATCCCGCGAATCGGTGATGACCGCGACCGACTACAAACCATCCCTGGTCGGATGCCCGACCTTATCGAAAATCCGCCGGGCTGTAACTTCCACCCTCGGTGTCCGTATGCCGAGGATGTCTGTACGCGAATGGAGCCACCGCTGGTCGATGTCGAAACCGGTCTTGAACCCGAAGCGGTCGCAAATGACCAACAGATGGCGGCCTGTCTCGCCCATACTGGCGACTTACAGAAACCGCTCGATTATACGGTCACAGTAAAAGAGGAATCTATGCACGCAGACGGAGGTGTCACAGATGAGTGAATCAGAGCCGTTGGTTCGTGCAGAAGGGTTGAAAAAATACTACGAGTCGGAAACTGACTTCATCGACAGACTGCTGGGACGGCGGTCCTGGGTGAAAGCGGTCGATGGTGTTTCGCTCGAAATTCAGGAAGGAGAAACGCTCGGACTCGTCGGTGAGTCCGGGTGTGGGAAAAGCTCTGTCGGGCGAACGTTACTACAGCTACAGGAAGCAACCGAAGGAAGTGTCTACTTCCGTGGGACGGATATCACTGAGCTTTCGAGTAGCGAACTCCGTGACCTTCGACAGGATGTGCAGCTCATTTTCCAGAATCCGCAGTCAAGTCTCAACCCTCGATTGACTATCAGCGATATCATCGGCGAAGCACTCGATATTCACAATATCGTCGACGATGAGGAAAGTAGAGACGAGAAAATTAAAGCATTACTCCAGCGAGTCGGGCTTAACGCCTCACATGCGAATCGCTATCCGCACGAGTTTTCGGGAGGACAGCTCCAGCGTATCGGTATCGCCCGGGCGCTTGCCGTCGAACCTGACTTCATCGTCTGTGACGAGCCAGTGAGTGCGCTGGACGTGTCGGTTCAGGCGCAGATTCTCAATTTGCTTGAGGAGCTCCAGAACGAATTTGGTATCTCGTATCTGTTTATCGCCCACGACCTCTCCGTTGTCGAGCACATCGCAGACCGAATTGCGGTGATGTATCTCGGGAAAATCGTGGAGGTCGGCACACCCGAGGAGTTGTTCTCACCTCCACAGCATCCGTATACCGAGGCACTGCTCTCTGCTATTCCGGAACCGGACCCAAAGTGGGAGCCAGACAGAATTTTGCTTGAGGGGACTGTTCCATCGCCGATTAACCCACCGAGTGGCTGTTCGTTTCACACCCGATGCCCTCGGGTAATCCCACCAGCGGATTTTGCGTTTGAACAGTCCGAATGGCGCTCGCTTCTTGACCTCCGGCTCAGGGTAGTCAATCGGGAACTGTCGCTGAACCAGATAGCAGATGACTCAGACTCGGGGCTCGAATCAGCGCTCCGTGAGTTATTCGGTATCCCCGTGCCGTTGAGTGATCCACAGGCTGAAGAAATCCTTTCGGAGGCGCTGGTACAGCTCGCTGAGCGGGATTTCGAAGCCGCAGAGGAGACACTGTCCGAAGCGTTTGTCACGCCGTGTAGCATTTACGAACCCGAACTGCAGCAAATCGAAAACGGGAGAGCCGCCTGTCACCTCTATGACCCACAGTACGAGGATGGTTCCGTCGACCCGGAAGACCGGCCGTGAGCGTTTTGTCCGTTCAGGCCTATTCTCTGTATAATGCGTCGAATCTACGAGTCGGAAGCACTTGACGGGGATAACGAGGACCCATTCCGTCCAAACGAACCTGAGGAGCGGGCAAAACCACAGGCTTCCCGGACGATACCCGCGATGACGCTGAGTAACTTGCTCGTTCCAACCCGGATTCGGTATCGCGGTATCTCGGTCGCTATTTCGACGCCAAAAGCGGTTTACGGGCAGGATGAACCGATCCCTATTGAGATTCGGATGCGTAACTCGTTGCCATTTCCCGTGTCGTTGCCGACAACATCACAGGTCGTCTGGTCGTGGGCTGTAAACGATATCGAAGAAGCCTCCCATGTCCACAACTCGGACTCTTCGGAATCGGGTCAGTTTCCGTTCGGACGCGGCGAGTTGAAGCAGTTTCGCCGAACCTGGAGTCAGATGTTTCAGGTTTCGGAGAAAGAATGGGAACCAGCCGAGGCTGGCGAGTACTGTTTGAGCACACAAATTTCGGTGCCGGACGCGAAACAACGTGGGCTGTACGACGAGACGACAATTCGGATTGAATAACGACACCTGCAGGAACTCCTGTTTCAGCTATTCGTAAAACCGCTCGGTAGCGAGTTCTGCGACTGTGCGGAGATGGCTGACTAACTCATCGTCATCGCGAAGACGGAGTGCTTCTTTCCCGTCGCGCTCGCGACTGACTTCTTCTATGATATCGAATTTCCCCAATTGCTGTTTTGCCTGGTGGGTTACGGTCTGGGTCATCCCAACCGAATCGGCGATTTCGGCGATTGTCAACGGCTCATCGGCATAAAATAGCGTTACAATAAACCGTGCGCGAACCCGGTTTGCAAATAGCTGTGACAGACCATTCTGATCGATAAGTTGTGCCGGGTTCGCCTCTCCAAGGTCAAGTTCATCCGCTTCGGTCATACAGGAAATTGATTACGACGGATAATCAAACCGGTGGTATCTGTACGAAAAACGGCTCAGTTATTCGGCATTTTTCAGGAGATTACTCGTGTACTTCGACGGATTCGAGGACGACGTCCTCTTTGGGCTGGTCCTGTGGTCCAGTCTCAATCGAGCCAATCTCTTCGACAACGTCCATGCCATCGATTACTTCGCCGAAGACAGCGTGTTTGTCATCGAGATGGGGTTGTGCATCGAGCGTGATGAAAAACTGTGAGCCGTTCGTGTTTGGACCACGGTTTGCCATCGAAAGGACACCCGGACCGTCGTGGCGGAGGTCTGAGTGGAACTCGTCGTCGAAGGTATAGCCAGGGCCGCCACGGCCGGTTCCGGTTGGGTCACCGCCCTGAATCATGAAGCCGTCTATGATACGGTGGAACGGGACATCCTCATAGAGAGGCTCCTCCATTGTTTCTCCCGTTTTTGGGTGCTCCCATTCTTTGTCACCGGTGGCGAGTTCTACAAAGTTCTCGACGGTATTCGGGACTCGCTCGTCGTATAGTTCAACTTTGATATCGCCGTGGCTTGTCTGTAGCGTTGCAGTTAGATTGCTCATATCAGTATCTCGGGTTACCTTCGTAAATTGTTGGCGGTCGACAACGGAGAGCGTCAAAACCGTGCTAACAACCCCTTTGTCCACCCAATATTGGGTATTCCAAACAATATTAAAGTTAGGCACAGTATAGTAGGTATGAAGGCGGTACTCGCGACAGATTTGTCAGCAGCCAGCGAAGCGGCGGTTGAGACAGAGACGCATCTGCGATGTCTTCGCCGTATCGGCATCACAAAGATGCATCTTGTTACTGTTGTTCCAGCAAACGTTCATTCGGGGATGCCGGGAATCGACTTCGAAAAGCGACGCAGACGTGGACTCAACCGCTATCGGACGGTTCTCGAAGCCGCAGGCTTCGATATTGAATCTCACGTTGTCAGAGGAACACCACATCGCCGTATCAATGGTATTGCTGAGACGGTAGGTGCTGACCTCACCATTGTCGGGTCCCGTGGAAAGAGCCCGCTGGAAAACAGATTGATTGGGTCGACGACGCGTAATCTCTCCCGGACGACTGTCAGGCCGTTGCTCGTTAACCGGATAGAGCGAGGGACAGATGAGCCGGATGTCGTTCGTAAACACCTCTTCCAGCGAATGATGTATGCAACTGACTTTTCCGACAATGCTGAACGCGCATTTGAGGCATTCTCCTATCTTCGTCATGCGATGCGGGAGGCCACACTCGTACATATCAAAACTCCCAAAGACCCTGAAGTCCCCGATGATGGGTTACGAGAAAAATTACAGGAACGGGCCGCGCAACTCGAAGACTGGGGAATAGAAACGACCGTCGATGTTCGCCGAGGCGACCCATCGGATGGAATCCTCGAAGCCGAAGCGGAGTATCGGCCCACGACGATACTGGTTGGTAGCCGTGGACACAGTCGGCTCCGACGGTTACTGCTTGGGAGCGTCTCCGAAGAGCTCGTTAGCCGGGCAACCGGTAACGTGATGCTTATTCCACAGCAGTAACCTGTTCATCTGCTTTCCCCCTTTTCGGACGACCGCTTTCGCATGTGAGGCTCTAGAGACGGTCTCTATCTACGGTTAGCTATCGCTTCCTGCTGGCGTCGGTGTTGTTTTCTGCCCCGCTCTGACAGCTTTGATACCGTAATAGAGGATGATTGAGGTGACAAACACGGAGGAGCCAATCAACAATACGAAACTGATTGTATCGAATAGTGGTATCGCTAGCCAGTTTGCCATCTCTCCGAAGGCAACGGCCATACTGGCGAGCAATAGCATAATCCCGAAGTAGATTGTCACGTCGTTTTCATCCACATATGCTGTCGAAGCAGAGCCGATACGGGCTCCAAGTGCACTCCCAACGAGCAGTGCAGTGACGACGCCAAAATCAATAACACCGGAAAGTCCGTACGTAAACGAACCGACTGCGCCGGACATCAGCGCACCGAAGAGGCTCGTCCCAACAGCGGCAGCGAGCGGGATACCAATCAGATAATAGATTGCCGGCATGCGGATAAATCCGCCACCGACACCGAGAAAACCGGACACAACACCGACCCCGCCACCGACACCTGAGATTGTCCATAGCGAGGCTTTGCTGCCGTCAGTGAGCGTCATCATGGGTGGGATATTGTATGACTTAATTCGTTTTGCAATCTCGGGAATGTCGTCTTCATCAACGGGTTCCCCATCGTCGTCAGTGCCTTGCTTGATTGCGCTGCGGGTGAACAGCAGGCCAATCGCTGCGAGCAACAGGACATACACCATCCCGACAACGGCTTCTGCCTGTCCCAGTTCTTCGAGGAAAAACACCAGCATGCTGCCGGCTTCGATACCGAGTGCTATACCGACGAACATCAACGCACCAAGCTTGTAATCCACCTGTCCCACATCGTGATGTTTGAGCGTCGCGATAACGGCTGTCCCAAAGACGAAGGCCATGCTGGAGCCAATCGCAACCGGTGCTGGGTAGCCGAGGATAAGCAATGCTGGCGTCACCAGAAAGGAGCCACCCATGCCGAAAAAGCCGAAAAACACCCCCACCATGAAGCCGAAGCTGACGAACAATACTATCAGCTCAGGGGTAAGTCCGAGAAGTTCCATAGGTTACAGATTCTCTATTGTGTCGATAAAACGCGGTCCAATCATATCTTCCAGATAGCCATATCCCACGTACAGAATGACGGCTTCTATCAGGACAGCGATGACGATGAGCAGTGCCTGAACTGCTGCTGGAACGGCTCCGATTTCTATCATCGGTCCTTCCCTCGTTGAAACAGCGTGAACGCACACATTATTCTACAGTTGAAGGTATGAGAAGGAGGGATATAACGATTTTGGGAATACCACACAATATTACTGCTGAGTATGGGATAGCTAACCAATGAAAATATATGTATAACTTATCTGAATATACTGTTCGGTTTTTCGTATATTTCACCAGCCTCATCGCGTGCAAAAAACTGAGATGCGAGGAGTGGTTGACGTACCATTCGAGGCTTTCACCTCGTCCTTCAGCGGGGAAAGAGGTCAACGGCTTCGCCAGACTCCCTGCAGATACGCACCGGCGAACATGCCGACGAGTGCCCACAGGATGGTGATATTGCCGATGCCGAGGCTGGCGTAGGCTGCACCGGGACAGATACCGGAGAGACCCCAGCCGACACCGAAAATAGCACCACCGATGAGAACGTTCCTGTCGAACGACTTGAGCCGGCGGGTGTACTCCTGTCCGGTCAATGGGGCAGCCGACCGGAGGCGAGGAATGAGAGCAAAGCCAAGGCCAGTAACGATGGCCGCCCCGAACATCACGAAGAGGAGTCCGAAATCAGTAAACTGGAGGAAATCAAGGACGACTTCCGGCCGTGCCATATGGCTGTAACCAAGGCCAAAGCCAAAGAGGATGCCACCGACGAGAACGAGCGGCAGGAACAACGGACTTTCCCCCTGCATGTCAGGCCCGCTCATGGCATCACCTCAAGCGCCATCACCAGCTGTGCTGTCCCAATTGCGACGAGCAGAAACGTCATGACTCCGACAATCGATGTCTTCGAAGCGGAACCGACACCACAGACACCGTGACCCGAGGTACATCCCTTGCCGATTCGGGTTCCGATGCCGACAAGCAGCCCACCAACCAGCAAGCGCACTGGCTGGACATCTGTCGTCCAGAGCTCGCCTTGCCAGAAAATGCCATAGATAGCTGCTCCAAGGATAATGCCGATAGTAAAGACAATGCGCCAGTCACGGTCGTACCGATACCGCTGGAAGCGGGATTGGTCGGAGACGTACGATAGCGTCGATTCGAGAAACGTACTCGCCCCAGCGATAATGCCTGTTCCGAAATAGATGACTACTGCACCGAGTCCAACAAATACGCCTCCGACTGCATAGCGGGTGATGCCTTCGGGGAACAGGGCGTCATAGACCGACGGGTCGATAAGTTCAGTTACCATGCTGGTCGTCGGTCAGGCTAGTCACTCGCGAGAGATTCCTGGCTGGCAGCGCAATTGTTCGGGCCCAGTTCAAGCTCGAACGCCTCTTCGTCGTCTGTTTCCTGTTGACCAAGATTTGTTGCAATAATTTCCTCGAAATTTGCGGGACGGGGCGGCATATTCGAGAGAATACGCTCGACAAAATCAGCTTCGTCCATTTGCAATGCAGTCATTCGCTCGACAAGTTCACCAATCGGAGCCGTGTATGTCCCGTCGTCGGCTGGAACGGCAGTGTCGCTGTAATGTGCACCACCAATCAGCGTCTCATCCGGTAACGTCAGCACGCGCTCCTGTAGCGATTGATAGAGCTGTCGTGCCGCTTCCGGCGCGCCATCATCGCCTTCTTCGAGATCCGGGCGGGCAACGCTTTCGATGAACAGGCCATCACCCGTCGCCAACAACGACTCCCCGATGAGATACGAGGTCATTCCTGAGGTATGTCCAGGGGTATAGACTGTTTCGATGGTCACATCGCCAACGTCGAAGGTATCCCCGTCGGCTGCCAGGGTCATCTCGTCTGCATAGGTGATACCGCGGTCGACAGCGGGTTCCGGAATCACTCCTTCGACACCAGCGGCAACCAGATTTCGAAGACCCGAGATATGGTCCGCGTGGATGTGTGTATCAATTGCGTAGCTGAGTTCGACATTGAGTTCGTCAGCATCTTCGAGGTACCGGTCAGTGAACGCACGCAACGGGTCAATCACGGCTGCTTCGCCCCCATCATAGACAAAATATCCCAGACAACCACTTGATGGGCGTTGATACTGCAATACGGTACCCGGACCGGCATACCGCTCGACTTCGACAGCCTCGTAAATTTTCGCCCAACCGTTCATTCCTTCTTCGAGATGATTCACGTCGTAGCCCTCTTCAATCAATGACCCAGCGACAAATTCGCTTGCGCCACCTTTCGCACAGAGAACGGTGAATTTTGTCTCTCTGGGGAACTGTTTGAGCACATCGTCGCTAATTTCATCGTCAAGGAATTCGTAATAGGGGATGTTGATTGAGGTGACGTTTTCAGCGTCAATCCGCCACTCCTCGTGGTTACTTTCCATCCGCGCATCAAGAAGTATCACGGACTCGCCGCTATCGATCTGTGCTTTGAGTTCCTCCGGGGTGACTGAGTCTACCGGAACGTCGGGCATCGGAAAATCTTCCGGGTCCATATATACAACAGTCCGTGCTCTATCCACTTAATTGTTGTTCTGGTATTTCGCAGTCTGTGCAATATTATATTACTGCTATGGGTGCGAAATATGCGGAACTATCGGAATAATCCGGTTTTCAACGAACCGTATCCGTTTATTTTGGATAGGTTTGATATTCGACACACCGATGGATTTTTATCCCTTCTCCTAGTATTGTAAACATATCCCAATAATGCGGGCGACAATCAACTATGACAACTGAACTCGACATTACAGAGACGCTGGATGTGAAAGGTGTATCGTGTCCAATGCCTGTCGTCAAGACGAAACAGGCAATTGATGAGCTTGGGGAAGGTGACATTCTGGAAGTTCTTGCCACAGATTCCGGAAGCATGAGCGATATTCGTGGCTGGGCAGAGGGGACGGCTGGCGTCGAACTGCGTGAACAAATCGAAGACGGAGACGTCTACAAACATTACGTCGAAAAAACTGGATAGCATGAGTACAGACTCACAGCAGTCGGTTGATGATGATGGAGACACGACTGGTGACGCCACGATGACGGAAACTGAGGCGCTTCGCGAACGCATTGACGAACTGGAATCGACCGTTGCTGAGCTAGCAGAGTTCGCCGACACCGCCACAGCCGACGACGATGGGCAGAAGAAAATGACGCTCATCGCAACCAAAGGGACACTCGATATGGCCTACCCGCCGCTTATTCTTGCTAGCACGGCCGCTGCGTTCGACTGGGAAGTTGTGGTCTTTCATACGTTCTGGGGGCTCGATATTCTCCACGAGAAAAAATCCCGAAACCTTCAGCTCAGTTCTGTCGGCAACCCAAACATGCCGGTTCCGAATATCATCGGCGCAATCCCGGGCATGGACCGGATGACAACCAGAATGATGAACAAACGTATCGCTGACAACGATACAGCAACTATCGAGGAGTTAGTGGAACTGTCGCTCGATATGGGAGTTGAGTTACAAGCCTGTCAGATGACGATTGACCTGATGGAGTACGACGATGATGACTTCTACGAAGGTGTCACAACTGGCGTTGGGGCGGCGACTGCGCTGCGGCATCTTGGAGAATCTGACGTCCAGCTGATGATTTGAGCGGTCGTTCTCGCAGGCTGTTTCTGACCACGCTTTCGAAAAACGAAAATTTATACGAGTCACCGTCTACGCCACAGATATGGTACGTTCGTCGGTAGTACGTCGGTCGTCCTGACCGACCAACACATGTCTTTTCGAACGAGAATGGCCTGACCGACAACGCTGTGCTCCCCGTGGAGCCGTTTTCGAACCGTATGACGACCGGCGCACCTGACGAACCAAACTCATAGCTATGTCCGACATACCTGACAACTACGACCCCGATGCCGTGGAACCGCAGTGGCGAGAACAGTGGCAAGACCAGGATATCTACCAGTACGACGGCAACTCCGAGACGGAGTACGTCATCGACACGCCCCCACCGTATCCAACTGGAAACCTCCACATCGGCAACGCCCTTGGCTGGTGTTATATGGACTTTGCCGCCCGGTACCATCGACTCGCTGGCGATGATGTCTTATTCCCGCAGGGCTGGGACTGCCATGGACTCCCGACGGAAGTGAAAGTCGAAGAGAACGAAGGCATTCACCGAACTGATGTGCCTCGTAGCGAATTCCGTGACCTCTGTATCGAGCACACGGAATCCCAGATTGGGGCAATGAAAGATACGATGAACACGCTCGGTTTTTCCATCGACTGGAATCACGAGTATCAGACGATGGACCCGGAATACTGGGGTGAAACGCAGCGGTCGTTCGTCCGGATGGTCGACGACGACTACGTCTACCGCGACGAACACCCCGTCAACTGGTGTCCACGCTGTGAAACCGCAATTGCGGACGCGGAAGTCGAAACCGAGGAAGGAATCGAGGGAACGCTCTATTACGTCACCTTCCCCGGTGTCGGCAACGATGCTATCGAGATTGCAACCACCCGTCCCGAACTGCTTGCGGCGTGTGTGTCGATGGCTGTGGACCCTGACGATGAGCGGTATGCTGACCGTGTGGGTGAGACATTTGAGGTTCCACTCTTTGGTCACGAAATCGAACTCATCAGTGATGAAGAAGTTGATGGCGATTTCGGTACCGGTGCGGTGATGATCTGTACGTTCGGGGACAAACAGGACGTTGACTGGTGGGCCGAGTACGACCTCGACCTCCGCATGGTCTTTTCGGAGGATGGTCGGCTCACTGGCGACGTGGGCGAGTACGATGGGCTCGATATCGACAAAGCAAAAGAGGTCATCGTCGAGGACCTCGACGAAGCGGGCTATCTCAACGACAGCGAACCGACTGAACAGAACGTCGGCCAATGTTGGCGATGCGATACCCCAATCGAGATTCTCTCCAAAGAGCAGTGGTTCGTCACCGTCGACCAGGAGGAAATCCTCGACACTGCACAGGATGTCGAATGGGTTCCCGAGCACATGTACAACCGCCTCGAAGACTGGACAGAAGGGATGGAGTGGGATTGGGTTATCTCCCGTCAGCGGGTTTTTGCAACCCCGATTCCCGCGTGGTTCTGTGAAGACTGCGGACACGTTCATATCGCCGAGGAAGACGAACTCCCCGTCGAACCGACCGGTGTTGACCCAGCAATTGGCTCCTGTCCGGAATGTGGCGGCGACAACTGGCGGGGTGAATCAGACGTCATGGATACGTGGATGGATTCCTCTATCTCTCCGCTGATGGTCCGAAATTGGCCCGAGGAATCCTTCACGCCAACGTCACTCCGTCCACAGGGCCACGATATCATCCGAACCTGGGCGTTTTACACCCTGCTTCGGACGGCCGCCCTCGAAAACCAGATTCCGTGGGAGGATATCCTCGTTAATGGGATGGTCTTCGGTGACGACGGCAACAAGATGTCGAAATCGCGGGACAACTTCGTCCAGCCGGAGGAAGTCGTCGAGGAGTATTCCGCGGATGCATTCCGCCAGGCGATGGCACTCGGTGGACAGCCCGGCAGCGATATTCAGTTCCAGTGGAAGGAGGTCAAATCAGCCTCGCGGTTCCAGACCAAGGTGTGGAATATTGTGCGATTTGCCTCTCAACACCTCGCCGACGACCGCGAACCGATTTCCGACCCAGCATACCGCGATGTCGACCGCTGGATACTCTCGAAATGCACGCGGGTTGCTGCCGAAGTCGACGAGGATATGGCAAACTATCGGTTTGACGCCGCACTCCGGAAAATCCGAACGTTCGTCTGGCATGACCTTGCTGACGATTATCTTGAACTCATCAAGGGTCGTCTCTACGAGGGTCGTCCTGGGGAGCGCGATGCAGCAAAACAGGCACTGTTCGAGAGCCTTTCAGCGTCGCTGCGGATGGTTTCGCCGTTCGCCCCATTCCTCACTGAGGAGGCGTGGGAGGCCATTCCCGGTACTGAAGGAAGCGTCCACGAAAGCGAGTGGCCGGACCCTGCAGTGGAAGATGAAGAAACCGAACTGGCTGGCGACCTGATTACCGACGTTGCCTCAACCATTCGCGGCTGGAAATCCGACGAAGGGATGGCACTCAACACCGAACTTGGGCGCGTTGAAGTCTATCCAGACTCGGCCCCGGAGACGGCAATCGATACCTACGATGTTAGCGAGGCGACAAATGCACCGGTCCAGTTCAAAGAAGGTGAGCCGAACGTCGAACTCGTTCCGGTCGATGTTGACCCGGACCACTCGGTTATCGGCCCCGAGTTTCGGGACCAAGCAGGTGCAGTTATCGGTGCGCTCTCACAGATGGACCCTGAAACGGTCAAGCAACAGCAGGCTACGGGGGAGATATCGGTCGAACTGGAGAGTGAGACTGTCACAATTCCCGGCGATGCCGTCGATATCGTCGAAGAACATCAGGCCGAATCCGGCGAGGAGGTTACCGTCATCGAAAGCGACCACTCGACGATTCTGATTTACGAATAAGACGTCGCTGATTCGTTCTTGCGTTTCCTGCCCATCGTTGTCGGTCGAAGCCTTATTCTTCCGACGGTGTTAGTAGCTAAATATGAACAGTGATTTCGTCGCCAGTGCGGATGTGGTCAATTAATGGCTGGGAAGATTGCGAGCAAATACGCGAATTTTGTCGCTTCTCGAAGCAAACTAGTCATTTTGGTCATTCTCCTTTTGACCGTGCTGGTGGGTGCTGGCGTGGCGATGGGGGAGATGGACGACGCAGGTCTCGGGGAGTTCGAGATAGATTCTCCTGAAACTGAAGCCAGCGATTTCATTGCCGACAATTACGGGACACAGGATGGTGTCGTCTCGCAGATTGTCGTTCGCGATGAGGGCGGAAACGTTCTCACACAGGAGTCGCTTGTTGCTGGCCTCGAGTTCCAACAGGAAGTCAGGGAAGACGATGACCTCGCTGCAACGCTCGATGGAGATGGGTTCATCGGTCTTGAAAACGTCGTGGGAACGGCCGCGTACTTTCAGGCCGCAGGTGACGGACCACCTCCCGAAGATGAACCGACCCTTGAAGAGCAAATAGATGCCCTCTCAGGACTCTCTGAGGAGGAGTTCGACCAACTGCTCGAATCGGTGCTCGACCCTGATGCAGAACTCCCGGGTGGTGAGGGCCCGTATCAGTTCCTCCCGACAGATTACGAACCGGGTGAGACGACTTCCGATGCCCGCTTGACTCTGCTGTTACAGGTTGACGAAACAGGCGAGGATGAAGAGCCAGAGGCAGCATACGACGCGCAGGTCACAATCAACCAGATACTCGACACCTACTTTGACGATGCCTTCATGTTCGGGCAGGGAATCAGCAACGAGGCATCCAGCCAGGCAACTGGCGATAGTTTCGCCATTATCACGCCGTTTGCCTTCGTGATGATTTTGCTCGTGCTCGGGATTGCCTACCGTGATATCATCGATATTCTGCTTGCGTTTGTGGGCATCGTAGCTGTATTGGTCTGGATGGCCGGAATTATGGGCTGGCTCGCCATTCCGATGAACGTCATCCTCATCGCGGTTCCATTCCTGCTCATCGGGCTGAGTATCGACTACGCGTTACACGTCGTGATGCGGTATCGCGAAGCAGGCTATGGTCGACTGGATACACAACAAAAAGAATCCGATGCCATCGACTCGGAGATGAAAGAGGCAGCGACGGGTGGCGATTCAACGACCGATATCTCCCCCGAGTTCCGGATTCGAGCGGCGATGACCGTGGGGTTGGCAAGCGTCATTCTGGCAATCGCTGCAGCGACCTTTTCGACCGGTGTCGGCTTCCTCTCGAACATTGTCAGCCCGCTCCCGGCGATTCAGGATTTCGCTGTCCTCAGTGCCGGTGGCATTCTGGCGACGTTCGTTATCTTTGGCGCGCTCATTCCGGCGCTCAAAGTCGAAATAGATAGTTTCATCGAGGGTCGCCTCGGCCGGAGTCGACAGAAACCGGCCTTCGGTGTTGGCGAAGGAGTTGCGAACCGACTGCTTTCCGGGGTTGCTGCCTTTGCCTCTCGAGCACCACTGGCGGTCATTATCGTTGCATTCCTCCTTGCAACTGGCGGTGCATATGGTGCAACAACCATCGATACGGAGTTCAACGAGGCTGATTTCCTTCCACAGGACCCGCCGGAATGGACCAGCAACCTTCCCGGGCCATTGCAACCGGGTTCGTATACGATTAGCGATGATTTCGCCTATTTGAGCAATAACTTCCAGCTACAGGGTGGTGATTCCCAATCACAGATACTGATACGGGGTGACGTTACCGACGGTGACGTCCTCCCTGCTATCGACGATGCGACTGCGGATATCGAGGAAGGCAGCTCGATAGCTATCCGAGCCGACGGGACTGCAGCCATTGACGGACCACACACCGTGTTGCGTCAGGTTGCAGCCGAGAACGACGAACTCGCTGAGGCCATCGAAGAGCGCGACACGACAGGAAATAATTTGCCGGACGAAGATGTCGGAGCGGTCTATGCTTTGCTATTTGAACTCGATGAAGAGGCAGCGTCGGAGGTTCTCAGTCGAAATGACGAGGGTGAAATCACCTCTGCACGGCTGCTCGTGAGCGTTCGAAGTGCGGAATCGTCACAGACAATTGCCGACGATACTGCGGTCCTCGCCGAGCGAATCCAGAGTACCGCACCGGCCATCACCGCAATTGCGACAGGCACCCCAGTCACAGAGGCCGTCTTGCAGGATGCACTCCTTGACAACCTCGTCGAGGCGTTCAGCATCACCCTAGTTGTCATTCTGGTGTTCCTGACGCTCCTGTTTTGGTCGAAATACCGTTCTCCGGAACTGGGAACTATCGTTCTCGCACCGGTTGTGGCTGCGCTTGCCTGGCTCATTGGTGCGATGGCGATACTCGATATCCCATTTAACAGCGAGACAGCGGTTATCACGAGTCTTGCAATCGGGCTGGGAGTTGATTACAGCATTCACGCTGGTGAGCGATTTATCGATGAGCGCGAGCGCCACGAGAACCTCGATGACGCACTGGAAGCCTCAATCACGGGTACCGGTGGTGCGCTGCTCGCAAGCGCTGGAACCACGGCAGCAGCCTTTGGCGTCCTAGCGCTCTCGCTTGCACCGCCGCTCCAGCGGTTCGGAATCGTGACAGGGACGGCGATTGTGTTCGCTTTCTTTGCGTGCGTAACAGTCTTGCCGTGTCTACTTGTGGTGAGAGAACGGATAAGACAGCGGTTTTGAGAGGGCTTTCTGCTAACTTTCTTCGACGATAATTGCGCCAATCATATCCGCTTCGATGTGTGGGACACAGTAATAATCGTATCTCCCCTCGTGCTCGAACGTGTATTCGAAGGATTCACGTGTTGATAGCTTCGTATACTGGTCGGTCGAGTACCAGTCATCGATGGCTTCCTGCTCTGACTCGATTCTTCCCTCTGGGTCCGAGGACCAGTATTCCGCCTCGTCGGGATAGGCATCCTGAAATGCGGCCACGTTATGCGCGTGCGAACTTGTATTACCGAACTCGACAGTGGTACCGGGTTCGACCGTCAACTCTTCTGGCCGGTAGCTATCAATGGTCATTTCGACATCGAACGCGCCCGTTGATTCATCCCCGGCGCCGAGACAACCGGCAACTGCGAGACTCGCGCTCGCACCAGTCACTGCAAGAAACCTCCGACGATTCATGGCCGATTGTTAGGCGTGTACTAATATAGGGGACACGATTGTTCCCTCCTGATGGGAAGGGAAACGCCTTTGGCCTGATGCGCCGCAGTGTGAACTATGACCACTGGGCCGGATTCATTCCACGAACGGCTTGACGAGGTAGCCGATACCGTCGAGGCAGCC
>SL_4KL_010_BRINEDRAFT_10001015_pt1 | contig 15265 bp, 11 predicted proteins | sample SodLak_010_BRINE_2_FD_10664 | JGI IMG/M metagenome (IMG submission 10664)
AGAGATCGACCCAAGAGATCTCGACGGGCCGTGCGTATTGAGAAAGCAAAGAGGCCGATGACGGTGATTGGAGATACAGACTGTCAGTCGGTGAGAAAGGCTATGGGCACGACTATTTTACCTCTGAAGAATGTTTCACAAGCAACCGAAAGAATTTCGCAATCTTAGATTATCAATTCGTGATCTAATTCACTGATTGTCGCCAAAGGGGAGTATATTCTGCTGAGACCAATTCAGGCATTTGGGCCGGTGATCTCCCTTCGTCAATAACCAACCGTCGTGATAAATCTGAGATTCGCAGAAGTAATAAATTTTTGATGAAATTCTATGCTTCTTTGTGTAGTAGAGAGCAACTGTGTTCAACACCTATCTATTCATACGAGAAGCAGAATCATATAACACTATTCCCAGACGGAGGCGACTCTCATACGAGGTCTGTGTGGGTTAGGAAATTTCCGGCCCCTCGAAAATCCTGACATAAATAGCAATTATGGCACTAGAAGGACTGGGAAGTAAATGTTTGCACGTTTACAATCCGTGCGTACTACGTATGGGTTGTTCAGTGTACAAATTACATTTTCGTAGTGAGTGAGGGTCTCTTTAGTCACAAGAACCGCGGGTGAGTTTCGTTCAGCGAACTAATTAGAAATAAATGAAAATGTATGGATGATCCTCATTCACGGGGGTCAAGCACAATACGGTTGTTACCTGTAATCGTCATGGGATAGCGTCTCTTCGGGGTCGATGTTTTTTGGGAATCCATTTTCATCAAGCGGTCTGAAAATGTAGGTATCATCAAGATACCCGTTGTTGACCGCTTCACGGAGTTGCGGCAGCGACAGTGGTTTGCCTTTGTGTATGCTCTCTTGGAGTTTTGCCTCTGCAATACTTGGGTCTCCGTATTTTAGTTCGAGATCAAAATCTAAAATCCTGTGATCCTCTTCAAGTGTTTTTTCGATACCGTCATAAATCAGAGTTCGAAATACCTCATCCGTCGATTGATCCACTGAGTCGGGAAGTCGTTGACAGAGTCTGAACGCAAATGCTATCAGGTCCTCTGCAGCGTCGAAGATTGCTTCATCCCGCTCACCGTTATCAACCGCTAGCTGTGTCACATCTCGCTCCTCAAGCGCCATCGACAGATATTCTAAATCGTACAACGCGTTTCTAGTTCGGTTTCGGATACGTAGTCTGGCGTTCCGTTCACTTCCGTCTCTTAGGTTTTTTCGACCGTTCAGGTAGTCGCGGTCGTCTCGGGTCAAAATCCCTCGGTCACGGTCTGGTGAATTCATCATCGTTATTCGAGTATATAGTGGAGCATTTATAAATAAACCCGGATTTCCGTAATCGGAATCCAATTACGATGTTCTCGGTAGCAACACCACGGTCTAACCCGTTGTACCTACTGCACATGACACCAACAGACGTTGCGGAAATCGATCCACGAGTGAGTTGCCCGATAGTCGCTGGCGACTACATGAGAGCCACCGGCTTCTTTTTTGAAACCGAGAACACCTATCTCATAACTGCTCGTCATAACGTACTCCCGACGAGCGGGTCGCAACTGGCAACCGGCGATTTTAACATGGACTTCGAGATGCCCGACATGTATAGCAAGATTGACGTGTACCTACGATCTGGCGACGGATTCTCTGTCAAAACGCTTCAACTCACGGACCTCTCGTGTGTCGTTGTAGACTCTTGCATTGATGTCCTCGCTGTCCAAGTTCCGTTCAACCCGGAAAATTACGGTTATACTGTCTTTGACTCCAATGATATTGTCCATAATCAGGCGGAACCACGCACTTTCGACACTATTGGATTTCCGGGTCACTCGTTCCCCGAATCCGGTGAATACGACGAAGAAATCTACGCCGAGCAAATAAGTGGACCGCACATCCTCTCGACGACTGGTCCGGTCTCACCAACGAAACTACAACTCACCAACATTGAGAACATCGCCGTTACTCACGTCACCGGTGAAATCGGAATTAGTTATGATTATACAGGGTTGAGCGGAAGCCCAGTACTTGATAACGGTCTGTCAGGGATACACACACTAAGTCTCCCTGCTCAGTTCAAGAACACAGAAACGGGAGAGCAAACCAAAATAATGCTTATCGCATACTGGCAGGCCAGTACTCTTCTCCATCTGCTTGAACAGGGATATTTCATAGACGAGTTTAGTTCAGAAATGATCAGCGAGTACCAAAAGGATAAAACAAACCAGTGGAAGGTCGATCCCGCAGATCAAGCTTCTATTAGAACTAGAAGGCCAACAGTTGTCGTCTCACTCAATATGGGGGACAGTAATGAGTAGTATCCAAGACCTGGGTCTCGCTGAAGATCAAATTGAACCCTTGAACCACAGGCAAAAGAATGTCTATGTATCGAGGTTATCTCAATTCACGGAATATCTGCAGAAAAAGGGCAAAGAACCTAAGAAGAAAATTGGGTACGCGGACAAATCGGTCTCAGTCAAAATATCTCGGTTCCACCAGCTAGTCAGGTATGTTTGGAGTAACGAGAGTACTGGTACACAATTCACAACAGACCACGGGGACACAGTCAATGCTGCCCTTGCTGATGACTCGTTCCGCCGGAAGGATGGTGGACGATACTCCGAGGGAAGTAAGCGGAAATTCAACGATGCATTGCGGAATTGGTTCGAATTTCAGGGGGAAGATTGGGAGCCGGAGATCACCTTCTCTGATGAGCGAGCGACCAACAATGCAGATCCGTTCAAAAAATCAGAACTCGAAACACTCACAGAAGCTTCGCTTACGTACAAATCCATCCCCACCTACGATAATATCACCCCAGACGAACGAGACCGATGGAAGACACACATTGCCCAAGAGCTCGGGAAGCCCAAGGAGGAGGTCGTTCCCGCAGATTGGGATGAAATAAACAATTGTTGGAAGATACCGTCCCTAGTTCGTACGACGAGAGAATGTGGATGGCGGCCTGACCTCATCGGTCGTATAGAAGTTGGTTGGTATGATGGAGAAAACCAGACTATCGATATCCCTGAAGGTGAGGCTCCAAAGAACGATTCAGCTTGGTCGGAGCCTCTTACAGATGAAGCGGCATTCATGCTTGAAGAATGGCTCTCACAACGGTCGAACATGGAGATGTACGATGGGAAAAAAGAGATCTGGCTAACTCGAAAGGGTAACCCATACTCATCAGGTCCGCTGAACGATCTACTCAGAAATCTCATGGAGGAAGCCGGAATAAAACCTCATGGACGGAATCTCGTCTGGTACTCATTTCGCCATTCAATTGGGACGTACGTGTATCACGAATATACTGATCTCGAAATAGTCTCTGAGAAGCTTCGACAAAATACGAGAGATGCCGCAAGCCGTTACGTCCACCCGCTACCAGAACTCAAACGCGACGCGTCGAAAATGCTGTGAGGGGAATTTCACCCCATCCGGTCTAAGGCGTCACGTCGGTCTTCTACCGGAGTCTGATCGTATTTCATGGTCGTTTCGGGGCTCTTGTGCCGAAGCTGTGCTTGTGCAGCTGCCAAGTCCTCTTCTCTAGTCATATAGGTTCCCACGGAATGTCGAATGGTATACCAACTCATCTGTCGGTTTCTGGTTTCGATCCCTGCTGTGTCACAAAGTCGGTGTAGGAGGCCTCTAAGCGACGAGACTCCCCACGGGTTCTTTTTTCGAGTTAACCAGATGGCGTCCGTATCATCGTACTCAGGGTACGTTCGGCGCTCTTCACACCAGTTCTGAAGGATATCGGCAGTACGATCCCGGATACCAACGACCCAGTGCTCTCGATTTTTGGCGCTTTCTTCTTTAGGGATTCGGAGAACGCTGTTATCAGTGTCAACCCACGATATCTTTGACCGTTTGACTTCTGTAGGGCGAAGACCGGCATCGAGACTCACCCAGACTAGTGACGGAATCTTCCACCCATTGGCTCGATCCCAATCGTCGGGAGTCACCTCGGATTTAGGTTTCTCGAATCGCTGTGCGAGGTATCTCCGCCAGCGATCACGCTCGGGCGGAGTCAGGTTGTCGTAGGTTGGTATCGATCCGTGTTCGAGGGCTGCGTCGCGGATTGCTCGTCGTTCTTCTTGGGTGAGGTAGTCGCGGGGNTTGGAACTACTGTCAGCGGAGAACGTGAACTCGGGTGACCACTCACTCTGTCCACGTTCGTGATGAAGCCACTTGTAGAGCATCTTCAGTGACTTCTGACAGTTCACCTTGTGTGTCGCGCTCACGTCCCTACGGGCAAGATGATCCATCCATGAATCAGCATGGTCGTGGTTGAGGTTCACCGTGTAACCACCTTCCTGTTCCCAGACGAATCGATAGAATCGATCCATCCTATAACAACGAGGCTTGACGGTCCCTTTCGCGTACCCGTCAGCTTTCACAGGATCCTTGCCGAATACCAAGAGCCACTCAAGACACTCTTCACGCTCTGATCGGTAATCGAGCAGTTGTCGTTGATTGAGGTACGACTCCGAGCCCTCGGTGACGACAGGGTACTCATCGAGGTCAATCATGCCGGATCCACCCTGTAAATGAATCAGTTGGTTCCCTGCCCGAAAATCGCGCTACCAAACGCAAAATCGCCTGACTGCGTGTCGATACCCCGCGACCGTTTGAACCCAATTGGTACGGCAAACCGAAAAACCGCAAGACGGCGTCGATGTGTGTGAATCGTTCTAACTTTATTGGTCTGAGCATTTGGTGAGATCACCTGTTGGTCACAGACCAAAACCGCAAGACGGCGAGAGGAAAAGGATGCTCCGGCTGGGATTCGAACCCAGGTCATTGCCGTGAGAGGGCAATATGATTGGCCGGACTACACCACCAGAGCGCACGTCTGTTTGACGCAGTTAGCGGTACGAAAGGTGATTGTAAAACAGTTCCGTTTCGACCGTGCTGTGTCCCGGTTTACCGTGGCTTGTCGCGTCGATCTCTTCGAGAGACGCGACGCTCACACGTCGACGGCGAACGAGTCCAGGCCGTCCGAGGCACTCACGATCGCGGCGAGCAGGTCTGCAACCGCATCCAGGTCTCCAACGTCGACGACCTCAACTGGCGTGTGCATGTATCGGTTCGGAATCGAAACATTCAGCGACGGGACACCGGCTCGTGAGGTGTAAAAGGCGTCTGCGTCCGTGCCGGTCCGGGTGCCGGCCGCCTGTAGCTGGACATCGATGTCGGCGTCGCCGGCCACGGTTCGTGCGAGCTCAACGAGGAGGGGATGGTTCGCGCTGCCACGAGTGATCACCGGCCCCGAGCCGAGCTCGACTGGGCCCCGATGTTCGGTGTCGACATCGGGGTTGTCGGTGGCGTGGGTGACGTCGACAGCGACGAACGCGTCGACGTCGTCGAGGTCAGTGCCCACCATCTGTGCACCCTGTAATCCGACTTCCTCCTGAACGGTCGAGACGGCGTAGACGGTGGCGGCGACACCGGTTTCGACCGCGCGTCGGAGCCCTTCGGCGGCCGCCCATATACCCGTTCGGTTGTCAATCCCGCGGGCCGCGATTCGGTCGCCGACCAGCTCTTTTTGTTCGGTAGAGAAAGTGACGGGATCACCCACTTCGACGTGGTTACGGGCTTCCGCTGCGTCGGTCGCACCGATGTCGACAAACTGCGCTTCGACCTCCTCGTACTCGTCGTCGTCGGGGTCACGCAGATGAACTGCAGTCTGGCCGATGACACCCTGTACGGGCTCTCCGGCGTGGATCGTGACGTGTTGGCCCTTCGAGATAGTCCGGTCGGAGCCGCCGATACAACCGATTCGGAGAAACCCCTCATCGAGCACGTCGCGGACGATGAATCCGATCTCGTCGGCATGACCGGTCACGGCGATCGTCGGAGCGTCGGGATTTCCCTCGTGAACCGCGATGGCGTTTCCGTAGGCGTCAGTGCTGACGTCGTCGGCGAACTCGCGGACGTATTCGATCCACACGCGCTGACTCTGGGTTTCGAATCCGGAGGGACTGGCGGTTGCGAGCAGATCGTTGAGGAACGCTCGCTGTGTTTCGTCCATAGAAATGGCTGATTTGGCGGTAGATATGAATCCGCCGGTCGCGGCGCGAGACCGGTCAGGGCTCGGGCGAGGATCCGCTGTCTCACAGCCGTGCTACTCCTGTACCTTCGGCTCGGCGACGCGTCCGTGTTTTCGGCTCGACGACGCTCCTGTACGTTCAGCCCGGCGCCACTGATAAGCCGGCGGCGTGCGAACGAGAACGCATGAGCGAGAAATCCCTTACCCTCTTGGAGCTTCACCTCGGCGACGGTGACGTCAGTATCGGTCCGTTCGGCATCACCGGCGGGACCGGCGGAATCAACGGTACTGACGACGCGCTAGCAATCGACGGATCAGACGATACAGCCGCTGACGCCGACACAGCCGCTGACGAATCGGGTGATCGTTGCGGCTGCTCGGTCAAATCCATTGGGGGACTCCTTCTCGCGCTCGGCGTGCTCGCTGTGGTGGCGATCGGAGTCGCAGCGCTGCTCGGCGATGATGATGCCGTCGAGATCGACCGCTGATGGGACCGAATCCGAGGCTCGTGTCCCAGTGGCTCGCTTCCCGCCCGTGTTTGCCACAAGCGACTTGAAGCGGGCGCTCCTCCGATCGGTATGGACATTCTTCGAAGCCTTCGTGCGGTCTCCGCGGCGTCCGGGNCCGGTCTCGTCGACTGGGACCGAGCCACGGCGGCCGCGAAGGCGAGTACCAACTCCGGGTCGCTCGCGTTGACACCCGCAGAGCGGACGGGGTACGCGGCCGACGTGCGAGATGCCCGGACGCGGCTCCGCGAGGTCGCCGGAATCGAATTCGACGTGCCAGAGACGATCGAGGTACAGAACCGCCACCATTGGATCGACGCGAGCGTCGACACGTTTCGGAACGTGATGGAACCCGTCGAGGACGCCGCGACCGGCGGGGTCGACGAAACGACGAGTCCGTTTAACGAGGCGACGGCTCCGTTTGACGAGGCGACGGCTCCGTTCGATGGAAGGACGGGACCGTTCGACGGAGGAATCGTGGAGCCGCCGCCGGGTTCGGTCTCCGGTCCGACTCCCCTCGCCGGCCTCTCACAGGACCTCTCGCGGATCGCCAACACCGGCTCGATGGCGTTCGCGCTCGGCTTTCTGGCGCGCAACGTGCTCGGACAGTACGACCCGCTGCTGCTCGCGGATGAGCCCGACGACGACCACGGGCTCTACTTCGTGCATCCGAACATCGTCACCGTGGCGGCGTCGCTCGACGTCGACTACCCGCGCTTCCGACGCTGGATCGCGTTTCACGAGGTGACGCATGCGGCGGAGTTCGGCGCGGCGCCGTGGCTCCCCGAGTACCTCGAATCCCGCGTCGAGCGCGGCGTCGACGAACTGGCTACGGGCGGGCTTGACCGCGAGGCGTTCACCGAGCTGCAGACGGCGATGACAGCCGTCGAGGGGTACGCAGAGGTGCTGATGGACCAGGCGTTCGACGACGAATACGCCGACCTGCGCCGAAAGCTCGACGAGCGTCGAAGCGGCGGCGGTCCCGTCCGCCGCCTGGCCAGCCGGCTGCTTGGACTCGGGTTGAAAAGACAGCAGTACGAGCGCGGCGCCGCCTTCTTCCGGCGCGTCGCCGACGTGCGAGGGATCGAGGCCGCGGGCGCGGTGTGGGAGCGCCCTGAGACCCTCCCGACGAGCGCCGAGATCGGCGATCCAGACGCTTGGATCGCGCGTATCGACCCCTGATCCGGTGACTCCGATTCGGATTGGACCCGTCAGAGAGCGAGTCGTCGGTCGCGGAACGCGCGGACGACGTCTTGGCGGGCGATGATCCCGACGAGTCGGTCGGCGTCGTCGACGACCGGGACGCGGTTGATGTTCGGGTCGTCGCCCGCGAGCAAGTCGAGGACGGTCTCGATGTCGCTCTCTGGCCTGACGGTCGCGACGCCGGTACTCATCACCTCGGAGATGGGTTTGTCGGCGTTGCGGATCAGGTCGACGCCGAGGTCTAGATCGGCCCATGGCGCTTTCACCTGGTAGGTGAGCGTGTCGACGAACGGGGGGAGCCCGATCGGGATCCACAGCGTCTCGTCGTCGGGTTCGAACAGGTCGACGAGGTCGGACTCGGTGACGACACCGACCACGCGATTATCGTCGTCGACGACTGGGAAGCCGCTAAACGGGTAGCGAGCGAATCGTTTGAACACGTCGGCAACGTCGTCGTCGGGGGCGACCGTCTTCACGTCGGCGGTCATCAGCTCACGCGCTTGCATATGCCGATGGTCACTCCGGGCGGCCCTATGCGTTTCGGCCAGATCAGGAACGCGGCCAGATCAGGAACGCGGCCGCACGACGAGACCGGCCGCTCTGACGAGACGCAGTAGCTGTGGCGGTACAAATACGTATGGCCGGGGTGGGCTCCGAACCCACGATCTCCGCATGTCCCAGGTCCGAGGCTCGGCGGAGCCACGGGAAGGACGCGGACGCTTCCAAGGCGTCACCGCACCGAATCTCCGAACCCTATGAGTGCGGCGCTATGTCCAGCTAAGCCACCCGGCCTCACTGTTTCGTACCGCGATGAGACTCTTTAACCTTCCCATCCATCGGGAGGGTGTGAGTGTATAACAGTGCGCTTGCGTCCGGCGGTCCTCCGACTCCAGCTCCCCGATCGCCCGATCGAACACAGCACACCACCCGACGCGGACCCCGCGGATTTATGCCCGACGGGACGGATAGCCGCGATATGAGCCTTCCCGAACTGCTCGCGGAGCACGTCGGTGACGAGAGCGTTGTCGCCGGGGTTCCGCTCGGGGGTGACGACCATCTCGTGGTCACGCCGACACGAACGCTCGTCTACCGCGGCGACGGCCTCTTGTCAGACGAGTCGGTGACGGCGCACTCCCACGATGTCGAGCGCATCGCAATCTCGACGGGTCGCCGAAAGACGAAGCTCACCCTCGGCTACGGTCTCGACGACGACGAGACGATATCGGTACCGACGAAACATGCCGACAACACTCTCCACCCGATCCTTGCAGGCGTCCTCTCCGCCCGCGGCGTCACTCAACCCGGCGAGTCCGTTCTCCGGACCTTCCGATTCTCTGAGCTCACCCTCGTCGTCACCACCGACCGTCTGGTAAAACACGTCGGCGGTGCGGTCTGGGACGACGAGTTCGAGGAGTTCCCCTACACCGACCTCACCGACCTCGACTTCGAGGAGGGAACCGTCGCGACCGCCGTCGTCCTCACCCACGCCGGCCGCTCCGAGCGATTTAAAGCCCCCAACGAGTCCGCTCGTGCCGTCCGCGAAACCCTTGTCGACGCCGTCTGTGATTTCTATGACGTCGATAGCCTCGAAGAGTTCCGCGTGACCGTCGCCGCCGACGCAGACGACTCCGACACCGCAGCCGACGCCGGCGGCACCACCGATTTCGGCGAGGGCCCCGACCCGCTGTCAGCCTCTCCAGTCGCCGACGCGGAGGCCGAAGCCGGCACGAACGGCGGGACAGGGGCGGAACCGACACCGAAGACGCAGACGAGCGGTTCGGTCGCGGCCGCGGACCCGGCGTCGGAGCCGACCGTGGAGGCGACGGCGAACGCCGACCGGACGACCAACTCGGCGACAGATCCCTCCACGACCGGTATGGGCAGTACGGAGCCGTCGACGGGCGATGTCGCAACTGGATCGCTCACTGACGACGGCTCGGTGACCGATTCCGAGCCGGGCGCGCCGACTTCGGACCCGGCTGGCGACGCCGTATCCGATCTGGCCCGCAACGACGCCGCTGATCCAGTTGGCGCCGACAGCTTCAACGGCTCGTCGTTCGAGACCGCCGGCGTCGAGGACGCCGACCTCGCGACGGAGGTCGCCGCGCTTCGCCGCACCGTCGAGACGCAATCGGAGCGGCTCGACCGGCAGTCCGCGCTCATCGAACAACTGATCGAGGAGCTTCGGCAGGGTCGCTGAGCGGCTCGACCCGCCGACCGTGGTCCGCTTGCGAGTCGCTGTCCGCGAACCGTCCACCGACTCTCCTTGTTCTCCGAGTCGATAGCTGCGGGGAATCGTTTATAAACCCGACGGCAAAACGCCGATGAGTGACCACCCAGTTCGGCACGCGACTCGATACGCTCGTGGGCAGCGTCGTGACCACGGAAGGACGCCTTGCGGTAACGGCCGCGGTCCTGCTCGCGACGGCGGCCGTCGGCTGGCTCCTCCTCCCGCGTGCCGTGCGGGCCGGCAAGCGCGTCGCGACGCACTGGATAGAGCGCTTCCTTGACGGCCGCGGCGAGAGCTCGGTCGAGACGCTCCGAGAGGCCGTGCCGATCTCGTTCGGGCTGCGGCTGTTCGTCGGTCTTCTCCAACTGGCGCTGTTTGCGGTCGCCGCCGTCGTCGTCCTGGCTCTGTGGGGGCAGTTCGCAGTCGTCCTCGCCGTGTTGCCTGTCGCCGAGAGCGCGTTGACGGTCGGTGCGCAGGTCGCGCTCTCCGGACTGCTGTTGGCCAGCGCGTACATCGCGAGCGATATCTTAGAGGAGTACGTCTCCGATATGTCCGACGGCAGCGACCGCATCACGGCCCACCAAGAGCAGCTTCTCACCCGGATCATGCAAGTCGGGTTGTTGGCGGTCGCCGGAATCACCGTTCTCGGCATCTGGGGCGTTAACCTCGGCGGACTTCTCGTCGGGGCTGGCTTCCTCGGGATCGTCCTCGGGATGGCCGCCAGACAAACACTCGGAGCGCTCGTCGCCGGCTTCGTGTTGATGTTCGCTCGCCCGTTCGAGATCGGCGACTGGGTCGAGATCGGTAATGAGGAGGGGTTCGTCACGGAGATCACCATCATGAACACCCATATGCGGAACTTCGACGGGGAGTACGTCGTGGTCCCCAACGACCTCGTCACCAACCAGGCGATCACGAACCGGAGCCGCGAGGGGCGCCTCAGAATCCACATGGAGGTCGGTATCGGCTACGACGACGACCCGAACCGCGCAAGCGAGATCGCCGAGACGGTGTTAGAGGAGATCAGTACCATCGCGAACAACCCCGCACCGTACGTGATCCCCTCCGAGTTCGGCGACTCCGCGATCGTCTTGGACCTCCGCTTCTGGATCGATCCGCCGACACCGCAGGCGCGGTGGCGCTCGAAGGCGACCGCAGTCGAAGAGATTCAGCGTCGGTTCGCCGCCGCCGGGATAACCATCCCGTACCCGCAGCGGACCGTGACGCATCCGCCGGAGACGGCCGAGGCCGACGACACCGTCGAGCGCGTCGAGCGGTTCGACGCCCCGCAAGGACGGTCGGACGGTGGCCGGTCAGCGGACCGTCAGTCGGGACGGCGACCGAGGAATAAAAACGGCGACGACCAGTCGACCGGCGGCGACTGAACCGAGGGGCGGCGCAATCAGTCGACCCTCATCGGTCTCGGCCGAACTCCGTCGCAAATGTCGACTCTGCGACCGACAACACGGTCGGGCGACCGTGCGGACACGCGTACGGTCGCTCACACTCACCCAGTCGGTCGAGCAGCGACCGGATCTCGTCGCGACTCAGGTCATCGATCTCACCGCGTTTCAGCGACGGATGACACGCCAGATCCGCGAGCAGGGTCTCGCGAGCGTTCCTCGGGAACGCCGCGTTCGACAGCGTCGCGAGCGCATCGCGGAAGGCGTCCGCGTCGGCTGTCCGTCCGAACGGGGCCGGCAGGGTGCGGAGCCGGACCGTCCCGCCGCCAAACGGCTCTGTCTTGAACCCGAGTGCGTCCAGCGCGTCCGCGTACGCCTCCGCCGCCGCCGCCTCCGGTGCCGATAACGACACCGCGACGGGTGGATCGAGCGCGGCGGTCGCCACCGGCTCGTCGTCGAACGCCCGGGCGAGCCGCTCGTAGTTCACGCGCTCGTGAGCGGCGTGCCCGTCGACCACAAGCAGCTCCTCGCCGGTCTCAACGAGGAGGTAGAGGTCACGAAACACCCCGATCGGCTCGGCGTCATCGAACGGATTCGGACGCTCGCCGTCACCCTCTCCGACCGGTTCGAGGGCCGTCTCGACGCCGGTTTCGACTTCGGCGGTGCGGCGCAGGTCCGCGCCGGTGAGCCCGTCGGCGACCGCGGACTCGACCGCATTGGCGACTTTGTCGGCGTCGCGGAGACCGACCTTCCGTTTCGCCGGATGGACGTTCGGGTCGACACGCTCCGACGGCACCGTCACGTCGACAGCGGCGATCGGCTCTCGCCCGTCCGGAAGCAATCGACCGTATCCCGCCCGCACCGCGGCCGCGAGCCGGTCGTTCCGGACGGGCCGCCCGTTCACCGCGACGCGGATGTGGTCGCGGGAAGCGCGGGTAAACGAGGGGTACGTGAGGACGCCGGTGACTGCGGCGGAGAACGTGGTGTCGGGGTCCTCGACGCCGACTCCGGAGCCGACCGCAACGTCGATGCTCGCCGCGAGCTCAGTCGACCGACTGGCCGTCTCGCGGTCGTACACGCCAAACAGTGCATCCGTGACACCGGTTCCCGGCGTCGAGAGCGTCGTCGAGCCGTCGTGATCGAGCGTGAACGCGACGTTCGGATTTGCGAGCGCGTAGTCGGCGACCAGCGAGGAGATCCGCGCGAACTCCGCTGCGGCACTCGCGAGCGACTCGCGGCGGGCCGGCCGCGTCGCGAACAAGTCCTCGACGAGGACAGTGGTCCCGCGGGCGCGTCCGGCGTCAGAGACCGTGGGCTCGATCCGGTTGTCGGCAGCGTTGTTGCAGACACCGACACGCGTCTCGACGCGCGTCCCGACGGCGCCGCCGGCGCTCGTCAGGAGTTCGAGCCGCGCCGCCTCAGCGATCGCGGCCAACGCCTCTCCGCGGAAGCCCAGTGAGTCGACGCCGCCCGGGTCGCCGTCGGGCGCCAGCTTGCTCGTCGCGTGACGCTCGACGGCGCGCCGGGCATCGGATCGAGACATCCCGTGGCCGTCGTCCGACACTCGTATCCGGTCGGTCCCGTCCCCGTCGACGGCGATTTCGACCCGAGACGCGCCCGCGTCAAGCGCGTTGTCGATCAGCTCACCGACGACCCGCGCCGGCCGGGTGACCACCTCACCGGCCGCGATCCGGTCGACCGTGGCTGGGTCGAGACGGCGGACTTCGCGCGGTTCGCCGCTCGGACCGTCGACGCGTTCACCCGTCATCGTCAAGCCTCGACTGGAGGCCGTGGAGGGCGTTCAGCGCCTCGATCGGGGTCGTCTGCGCGAGATCGATCTCCCGGAGGGCCGCGGCGAGGTCGGGATCGGTCGCGCCCTCGTTGACTCCACTGCTGTCGGCTCTGCTCCCGGTTTCGCCCCCCTCACCGAGTCTCGCGTCATCGTTTTCTATCCGCTCGGGCTCCCCGTCCTCCTCCGCGAGGAACTCCCGAAGCGAGGCGTCTGCCGGGTCATCGGGGGTGTCCACCCCCTTCCCACGTTCGTCGTTTCGCTCCGTCAGCCCGTCCGATCCGTCGGTCTCTTCGCCCAGAAGCCTTCTCGCGCGCTCGACGACTGGCGCGGGCACTCCCGCCAGCTCGGCGACCTCAACGCCGTACGACGACGAGGAGGCGCCGGGGACGATCCGGTGGAGAAAGGTGACGTCACCGTCCTCGCGGGTCGCCGTGAAGTGTCGGTTGAACACGCGGTTATGCTCGGTCGCCAGATCGGTGAGTCCGTGGTAGTGCGTGGCGAAGAGGGCCGTCGCCTCTAGCTGGTCGTGGAGGAACTCGACGGCTGCGCGGGCGATGGCGCGCCCGTCGGTCGTCGCGGTCCCACGGCCGACCTCGTCGAGCAGGACGAGCGAGTCGGGGCCGGCGTCGTGGAGAATTTCAGTCAGCTCGCTCATCTCGCGCATGAACGTCGACTGCCCGCCGGCGATGTCGTCGGAGGCGCCGACGCGGGTGAACAGCCGGTCGAAGACGGGGAGCGACGCCGCCTGTGCGGGGACGAACGAGCCGGTCTGTGCGAGGACGACCACGAGCGCGACTGACCGCATATACGTCGATTTTCCACTCATATTCGGCCCCGTGATCACGGCGACCGAGCCGCGGGGGAGGTCGGCGTCATTCGGCACGAACGATTCCGTCGAGCGCTCGACGACCGGATGTCGGGCCCCTTCGATCTCGACGCCGGCGTCTGGCTCGTCGACGATCGTCGGGCGGACGTAGTCGCCTGCGACGGCGACCGCTGCGAGCCCGCAGAGGGCGTCCAGCTCTGCGAGCGCGTCGGCGAGTTCCAGGAGCCGCTCGGTCTCAGCAGCGACCCGATCGCGCACGTCGACGAACAGCTCGTACTCCAAGGCGTCTGCGCGCTCGGCCGCGCCGACGATCTCTTCTTCGCGTGACTTCAGCTCCGGCGTGTAGTACCGCTCGCTGTTTTTCAGCGTCTGTCGACGGCGGTAGTCGTCTGGAACCAGGTCGATGTTGGCGTCGGTCACCTCGATGTAGTAGCCGTGAACTTGGTTATGACCGACCGACAGCGAGTCGATACCGGTTCGCTCGCGCTCGCTCGCCTCCAGCTCGGCGACCCACTCGCGCCCCTCGCGCTCGGTCGAACGGAGGGCGTCGAGGTCGTCGTCGAACCCCTCGCGGATCACGCCGCCCTCGGTGATCTCCGGCGGCGGGTTGGTCGCGATGGCCTCGTCAATCAGCTCGCGGACCTCGACCAGTTCGTCAAGCCGGTCGCGAACGCCGCGTAGGTGGTCGGTACGAGGGGTATCCGCGCCGGCTTTCTCCGAGTATCTGTCTGCTACACCCCCCAGCGTCGCCTTCAACTCGGGGACGACCGCGAGCGTCGCGTGCAGCGACCGCAGGTCACGGGCGTCGGCGCGGCCGCGAGAGATCCGACCGACGAGCCGTTCGAGGTCGTACGCGGCCGCAAGCGCGTCGGCGACTCCCTCGCGAACGAGCGTCCGATCGACTAGCTCGCCGACCGCGTCGTGTCGACTCCGGATCGCCTCGGCGTCGACGAGGGGGCGGCGGAGCCAGCGCTCCAGACAGCGTCTGCCGAGCGCACAGCTCGTCTCGTCGAGCACGTCGAACAGGGTGTCGCTGGCGCCCAGCCCGCGGTTTTCGAACAGTTCGAGACTCCGCTGAGCGGCCGCGCCGAGCCGAAGCCGATCCCGCGGATCGTACCGGCGAATTCGGGTGACGTACGAGAGCGGGCCGTCGTCGCCCTGGGTGTACTCTGCGTACGCGAGCACTGCGCCCGCCGCGCGAAGCTCGGCGTCGTCGTCGAATCGGTGGTCGGGTGCGCCGAGGTACGGCTC
>SL_4KL_010_BRINEDRAFT_10001016_pt1 | contig 15261 bp, 19 predicted proteins | sample SodLak_010_BRINE_2_FD_10664 | JGI IMG/M metagenome (IMG submission 10664)
GCCGAGCCGTCGGCTACGAGTAAAACAGACGATTGCCGACCGGCTTGTTTTTCAAAAGGTGCGAGCCGGACTCGGTGGTAATCTCGAACTGTTCATCAGCGGCGGCGACAGCCTTTCGGCCGAACTGTGTGCGATGTTTCACGGCATGGGTGTACCAATTTTCGAAGGATACGGCCTGACCGAGGCATCGCCCGTCATCAGTGCCAACCCACCGGAGGCAGTCGAGGTCGGTACGATTGGCCCGCCGCTCTCTGGGCTCGATATCCGTCTCGACGAGACGGTCGAGCTCGACAGCGAGACAGTGACCAACAAAAGTATTGGTGAACTACTGGTTAGTGGCCCGAACGTAAGCGCTGGCTACTGGGGCCGACCAGATGCGACCGACCGGACGTTCGTCACTGATGAGGACGACCGTCGCTGGCTCCGTACTGGCGATATCGTCGAGCGTCGTCCGTCGGGCTATCTCGAATTCCGTGAGCGTCGCAAGGAGCTGCTAGTGCTTTCGACCGGCAAAAACGTCGCGCCGGCTCCACTTGAAGACGCCATCGAGGCTGACTCGCTGGTCGCCCAATGTGTGGTTGTCGGCGACAGGCGACCCTACGTGGCCGCACTCGTTGTTCCGGCGTTTGCGGCGGTCGAAGCGTGGGCCAACCGCGAGGGGCTCGACCTTTCCACCGAGCCAGCACAGCTCGTCGAGAATGAACACCTGCAGGCCCGCATTGAGCAAGCCGTCGAGACACACATCGAGTCGTTTGAACCGCACGAACGAGTGGGGGTGATTCGACTCGTTGCTGAGGAGTTTTCTGTCCAAAACGATCTACTGACGCCAACGATGAAACCCCGGCGGGCGGCCATCGTCGAGCGGTACGCCGACGAAATTGACACGCTGTACGAGACAAACTGAGGGTGTATGGCCAGCTACGATCTCTCTCAGCCCATTTCCGACGGCATGCCCGTCTATCCCGGCGACCCACCAGTCGGTCTCAAGCAACTGGCGACCGTCGAGACCGACGGCTACGCTCAGACTTCCTTGGGAATCGACAGCCACACAGGCACCCATATCGACGCTCCCGCACACATGATCACCGGCGGTCGGCGTCTCGACGAGTTTCCCGTCGAGACGTTCCGATTTACTGCCCGACGCGTCGACTGCACACGGCTTGCTCCGCGCTCCGAGATCGGACCGGACGCGCTTGCCGCCGATTTTGATGGCGACGGCTTGGATCTACTCGTCGTCGAAACAGGATGGGACGACTACTGGGGGACCACCCACTATTTCGAGCATCCGTTTTTGAACACCGGGGCTGCCGACTGGCTGGCCGACCGTGGGCTCCATCTCGGGATTGATGCCCCCAACGTCGATCCCACACCAACCGAACACGCAGCCGCCGAGCCGACAGGATATCCCGTCCACCAGCGTCTGCTGGGCGACGGCCGGCTGTTGCTCGAAAACCTCCGTGGACTGTCTCGACTGCCGGAGTGCTTCGAGCTACACGCCTACCCGCTTTCGATTCACGGCGAGGGTGATGGTGCGCCTGTGCGGGCAGTCGCTGTTGTCGACGACCAGTAGCCACCGACTACGGCTCGTAGGCAGTTTCTACTTATATGTAATCGACCGGACGAGCTATCGTTTCAGCCGTCGTTCCGTTCGTATGGCTCGCGTTCCACACGTCACCGAGGCCGATCTCCCACCGCACCAACAGGATCTGTTGATTTCGGCCCTGCAGGGAACAGAACTCAACATCTATCGAACAGTTGGCAACAACCCTGCGGTGCTGTATGGCTTGCGCACACTGCTCGGCAGTCTCTGGCGGGACGCTGGACTTGATCCCACACAGCGCGAACTCGTCATTCTGGCAGTCGCCCGCGAAACCGACGCGGCATACGCTTGGCACCAACACGTCGCCATTGCTCGGGATATCGGTCTCTCGGATGCGGAGATCGTCGCTATTTCTGACCGCACCCTTGAGTCGTTCGACCGTAGTGACCGACTTCTCGTCGAGTATGCTCTTGGTACTGTCCGTGGCACAGTCGACGACGCGCTTGCCGACCGGCTTGCGGTCGCATTTGACGACGAGACCGTTGTCGGTGTCACCACTCTCGCCAGTGGCTATCTGTTGATCGCCCGACTGCTGGATGCGCTTGCTGTCGAGACCGAAGAGTCGTTCGTTGGCTGGCGACTCGACGGAAACGTCAGCGACTGAACTCGATGGCTGCACCCTGGCCGAAGCCGACACAGAGCGTCGCCAGCCCGCGAGTCACATCTCGTCTGTTCATCTCGTGGATCAGCGTCACCGGTAGCCGCACCCCGGAGGCTCCCAACGGATGGCCCAGTGAGATGGCACCGCCGTTGACGTTGAGTCTGTCGTCGTCGATGCCGAGCTCGCGCGCACAGTAGACGGTCTGGCTTGCAAACGCCTCGTTGAGCTCGACTAAGTCGTAGTCGTCGATGCTGCGTCCAGCNCGCTCTAAAAGGCCGCGGGTCGCAGGTATGGGGCCGATCCCCATCACTGTCGGATCGACACCCGCGACGTGGTTGGTGCCAACTTCGGCGAGAATGGGGAGGTCGTGGTCTGTGGCGAACGTGCGGCTGGTTACCAAGACGCCGGCTGCGCCGTCGGCGATGCCCGAGGCGTTGCCAGCCGTTACTGAGCCCTCGCCGGTAAACGCCGGCTCAAGAGCTGCGAGTGCCTCCATGCTGGTTTCTCGACGGATTCCTTCGTCTTCGGTGACTGTTCCGTTGTCGGTCTCGACAGCGACGAGTTCGTCCTCGAACCGCCCCGAGTCGGTTGCCTCGGCGGCTCGGCGGTGGCTACGGAGGGCGTACTCGTCCTGTGCGTTCCGTGAGATTTCGTACTCGCTGGCGACGCGCTCGGCGGTCATTCCCATCTGTAGTTCGAACACGTTGTACTGCTCGGCGAGACCGGGATGGAGGTGCTGGTAGGCGTCGGCGTCCATCGGCACCCGCGACATGTTTTCGACACCGCCAGCCAGCACGCAGTCACGGTTGCCAGCCGCAATGGCGTTGGCAGCCGACATAATCGCCTGCATTGAGGAGGCACACCAGCGGTTGATTGTTGCGGCTGGGACACNNTCNCCGAGTTCTGAGAGNAGCGCGATCACGCGGGCAATGTTGTTGTCCTGTTCGGTTCGCTGTTGGGCACAGCCCCACAGCAGATCCTCGATCTGATCACCTGTGAGACCTGTCTCGTCGAGGATGTGGTCGATAACTGCCACCGAGAGGTCCTCGCTTCGCACGTCGGCAAAGACGCCGTCTCGACCGCCTTGGGGTGTCCGTCTGGCGGCCACAATAACTGGGGTTGGCATACGTCCACAATGCTGCCGGACCGTTATAAAACACGGGCGGCGCGGCGTTTCGAGCGATTCAAGTAGCTGCTGGTGCTGAACTCGGAGTATGAAAGACCAGGGACGCTCGAAGCGAAAGCGAACGGGCGGTCGACTCAAGCATTTCAACAAAAAGAAACGCCACCAGCTGGGCCGCGAGCCAGCCGAAACCACCGTTGGCGAGACCCGCCTGCAGTACATCGATTCGCGTGGCAACGATAAAAAGCTCCGCGCGCTCTCGACGAACGTCGCCCAGCTTTCGGCGGATGGCGAAACCACTGAAGTCGCAATCGAAAACGTCGTCGAGAACCCCTCGAACGTCAACTACGCCCGCCGAAACATCATCACGAAAGGCGCAATTATCGAGACCAGCGAGGGCAAAGCCCGCGTGACCTCCCGACCAGGCCAGTCCGGCCAAGTCAACGCTGTCGCCATCGAATAACGCTTTTTCGGCTTTCGTCGCTTACAAGCCACCTGCCCGCGACCGTTCGGTATGCAGCTCTCGACTATCGTCGACCGACTCGACGAGCGACTTTCGACTGCAGCGTACAGCGACATTGATGCCAGTGCGAACGGCCTGCAGGTCGGCCCACCCGAGGCCGACATAGCACACGTCGGGTTTGCGGTTGATGCCGCCGAAGCAACCATCGAGGCCGCCGCAGAAGCCGACGCAGACTTGCTTGTAACCCATCATGGCCTCTCGTGGGGTGGCATCGAGCGCATCACCGACCGGCAGTACAACCGAATCTCCCGGCTCATTGAGCACGACATCGCCCTCTACGTCTCGCATCTCCCACTCGACGGCCACCCTGACCTTGGCAACGCCGCCGGCATTGCTGACACACTCGGGCTTGAATCAACCGAACCGTTCGGCTCGATGGGCCCGGTCACGATTGGCCAACAGGGAAGGTTTGCTGACCCACAGTCCGTGAATAAAGTCGTCGAGACACTGGCTCCTGAACTCGACGACGGCGGCCAAGGCGTCCAGCTGCTGGAGTTCGGTCCCGCCGAAGTCGAGCAGGTCGCCATTGTCACCGGCAGCGGCGTCGATTGGCTCGACGAGGCCATCGCAGCCGACGCCGATCTCCTGATTACGGGCGAGGGTAAACAACAGGTCTACCACGAGGCCCGCGAGGCCGAGATCAACGTCCTGTTGGCGGGCCACTACGCCTCCGAGACGTTCGGGGTACGGAACCTCAAGGACCTCGCCGACTCGTGGGGCCTCTCGACGAGCTACCACAGCTATCCCACTGGGCTCTAAGGCGAAGTTTCAGGCTTGATATTCGCGTGGTGTGGTTTTATGACTCAGGCTTTCTTACTAGTCGGCAAGACTATGGGTACGAATGCACCGTTGTCAGTAATACGCGGCAGCTATGCGGCGAAACTGACGCTATCGCTGCTGGGGGTTGTCGGAATCGTTGTTGGGGCTGGGCTGTTCGTCTATCTCGAAGCCGCCGGCTCACTGGGAGCCGAAAGCGGCGTGATTGGGTCGAGTATTCTCGGCCTGATCCTGTTGACGGTGATCAGTCTCGCACTGATCGGCGTCACCATCGGCAGCCAGACAATTATCTCGCTGCGGCATCTGGCCGGCAAGGCCGACCGGATGGCTGACGGCGACCTCGACGTGGATCTCGAAACGAACCGCGCCGACGAGATCGGCCAACTGTACCGGTCGTTCGATTCGATGCGCCAGTCGCTTCGCCAAGAGATCGCTGCCGCCGAACAGGCCCGAGCAAACGCCGAAAACGCCACAGCCGACGCCCAGGAGGCCCGCGACGAGATGGAGCGTCGAGCGGGGCGCATCGAACAGCAGGCCCAGCGCTACGAGCGCACGATGCGGCAGGTCGCCAACGGCGATCTGACCCAGCGCGTCAATCCATCGAGCGAGAGCGATGCCATGCAGCAGGTCGGCATCGCGTTCAACGAGATGCTCGACGAACTCGAATCCACCGTCGGCGAGGTGACGACGTTCGCCGATACGGTCGGCGAGGCTGCAAGCGGCGTCGACAACCACGCCGACGCGCTCCAGCGCACCAGCGGTGGGGTCTCCGAGGCGGTCGAAGAGATCTCGGATGGCGCACACACCCAGACCGAAAACCTCCGAGAGGTCGCCGGCGAGATGGACGGCCTCTCTTCGGGTGCCGAAGAGGTCGCTGCCACCGTCGAGACGGTCGCCAACACAACCGAACACGCGACCGAGGCCGGCACTGAGGGCGAGGCCGCCGCCGCCGACGCACTCGACCAGATGGCTGCCGTCGAGGAGACAACCGACGAGACGATGGAAGACATCGAGGCCCTCGACGAAGAGATGACCGAGATCGGCGAAATCGCCGATATGATCAGCGAGATCGCCGAACAGACCAACCTGCTCGCGCTCAACGCCTCGATTGAGGCTGCTCGCGCCGGCGAGGACGGCGCTGGCTTCGCGGTTGTCGCCGAGGAGGTCAAATCGCTTGCTGAAGAGACCAAAGACGCCGCGAGCGAGATTGACGGCAAAATCCAGAGCGTCCAGGAACGAACGGGCGACGCTGTCGCCGGCATGGACGAAACCACCGTCCGGATCAGCCAGGGCGTCGAGACGGTCGAGGGTGCAATCGACCAACTCAACAACGTCATCGACTACGTCGAAGAGATCGATTCGTCGATGAGCGAGATCAACCAGACAACCGAAGACCAGGCCCGTGCGGCGGGTGCGGTCGTCGAGATGATCGACGAGGTCGCCGAGATCAGCGAACAGACCTCGAATGCGGCGGACAACGTCACGGATACGACTGAACAACAGCTCGACAGTCTTCGGACAGTCGAACGAGAGGCCGCCGATCTCGAATCGCAGGCCGAAAAGCTTCGTGTCGCTCTCGAACAGTTTACCATTGACGCCGCTGGCTCGACGAGTCGAGGCCGCAGCTCCCGGACCAACCGGAGCCGCACCAGCAGCCTACGTTCAGGCCGCAGCAGCCAACCCNGCAGTCGAGACACTGATGACACACTCGTCGAAAACCGGATCACCGTCGACAGCTCACCCACCGCGGGTGGTTCGATGGCCGCCACTGATGGCGGCAAAGCCGACGACGAGGACGAGGGTGGCTTCGAGTTCGGTCTCGACAAATGATTCTCTCGGTTGAACAGTGGGCGCTGGTTGGTGCGCTCGCGCTGGCTGCCGGCACGCTGCCCTCGGTCTACTATCTGCTGAACGACCGGGACAACCAGCTCTACTACGGTATTCTGGCGGCGATCACCGGCATTGCGTCGGTTTCCTACATCCTGACATCCTTCGGCATCGGCACGGTTCCGGTCGATGGGGCGACGTTCTATGTGCCGCGGTACGTCGATTGGCTGTTGACGACGCCGCTTTTGATCCTGTATATGGCGCTGCTCTGTAAGCCCGGCAAACAGCTGTACGCGCTGTTGATCGGCCTNGATGTCGCGCTCATTCTGTTGGGGGTGGCGGCGATCTTCACCGAGGGCGCACTGTCGCTGCTGTTGTTTGCTGCGGGCTGTGCGGCGTATCTCGGATTGGCCTACCTGCTTGTCGTCGAGCTTCCTACCAAGGGGAACTTCGCCACCGAGCGAGCGGCGATTGTGTTCACCAAACTCCGGAACGTGACGGTCGTGCTGTGGACGCTGTATCCTGTCGTCTGGCTGCTCGCGCCGGTCGGCTTTGATTTCTTGGTGCCCAACACTGAGATGATGGTGATTGTTTACCTTGATATCATCACCAAGGTCGGCTTCGCCATCTTCGCGCTGCTGGGTCGAGACGCGCTCTCTCCGCTGGCTGACGACCCGCTTGCGATGGATGTTGATGGCGAGGAGCTCTCGACACCAGAGCCAGCAATCGCTGACTGAGCTACTCGGGGTTCGTTTTTCCGCCGTCCGTTGCGATTTCGCCACCCACAAGCAGCGACTCGAACGAGCCAATACGGTAGTCACCGAGCACACACCGGCCCCGCCGGGCCGGATCGTGACGTTCGATATGAATGCCGTCGAGCCCGGCGTTCCACGCCGCGCCAATATCGCTTTCACCGTCGCCCGCGAGTACGCCGCGCTCGGTGGCCTCGACACCCAGTTCGGCCATTGCGTGGGCCACCGGTGCGGGGTCAGGCTTCCAGCCGAGTTGGTCATCACAGCACACAACAGTATCGAACCAATCTCCGATGTCGAGATGCGACAGTACGGGCTCGGTTAAAAAGGACTGACAGTGAGTGACTAACCCGAGCGGGAGATTCTGGCCGTCGAGTGCACCGATCAGCTCGGCGGCATCGTCGTGGAGATACGTCGCCTCCGCGCGAAGCTGGGGCTGTTCTTCGTCGTGGAAGACGGCCCAGAACTCGACGGGATCGAGACCCCACGCGCTGAGCTGTGGGTCGCGTGGCCCGCCAAGGCCGTGCCAGAGGATCTCGGCCTCGCGGTCGCTAAAGGGCCGGCCAAGTCGGTCGCCGACCCGGTCGAACACCTCGCGGGTATAGGCCCACTCGGTGTCGATCAGCGTCCCGTCGAGATCGAACAACCAGAAATCGTAGGCTTCGGTGACCATCGGAGCCGTAGCTACGCGTGCGAGCCATATGTGTGTTACGGAGTCACAAACTGGCCGCCAACTGGTCACTCACTCTTACGGACGTGAATCGAACTGCCCAGATGGTTGTGAAGAACCTCGGCGACAGAGTCGGCGTTGAACCGACCCACATCCTCGCCAATCGCGTTTTTGAGTGCGTCGAGATACGCCCGGTCGGTTTCGAGCTCACGGAACTCGACTGACTCAACTGTCACGCCCAGTGCGTTTTCGAACCGCTCGCGGAGCTGTGACGTGTTGGTCGTCTTGCCACGCCAGCAGTTGTGCTGAAAAAAGAGCCAGCCCTCCTCGCCGGGTGGGGCTGCGGGCACCCGGAGGACGGTCTCGAACGCTTGGGGATCGACGCGCACGTCTTCGGGGTCGAGTCGGAACCCGACACCGAAGACGTAGGCTGCGTTCATCAGAACTCGTCGTCGAACTGGCCGGCCATATCGAGATCGATCTCGGTGATGCCGCCGGCCTCGTGGTTGGTGAGTCTGACCTCGACCGATCGAAAGCCAATGATGATCTCAGGATGATGGAACTCCTCGTCGGCGATCTCGGCGATATCGCGGACGAACTCGACGCCCGCGAGATAGTCCTCAAACTCGTAGGTGCGGACGATCTCGTCGCCCTCGCGGTCCCAGTCGGCTGGCAATCGTTCGTCGACTTCCTCGGCTGAAAGTGTCATACCGGATTATCGACCGCCGGCTCAATAACAGTTGGTGTTGTCAGTCGTTCGAGAGCTGTTCGAGGACGTGGGGCGGGATCTCGTCTGTCGAGACATCCTCGGGCAGCTCCTCAGGCATTTCGGCCGGNTCGGGCTGTNGGTCGNCGGCNCCGTTTTCGGCCTCAAGTGNCGACGGCAACTCGCCGTCGAANTCNGGNTTGAACAGGCCCATGGCGGTCTGGATNGTCGTCCAGTCGTCTTCGGCGGCTGCCTCGCGGAGGCTCTTGGTGGGAGCCGACAGCAGCTGGCCGACCAGCGAGTCGGCCAGTGATTCGATCACCTCGCGCTGTTGGTCGGTTAGCTCGCCGCGAGCGTCGAGTTTGGCAAACGCCGTCGCAACCTCGCGGTCTTTGACGTGTTCGGCACTTTCGTACATCGCGCTGATCGCTTCGTCGGCGCGTTTGCGTTTAAATAGGGCGATCAGTCGGTCGAACTCCTCGTCGATCATCGCCTCGACGCGCTGGGCGGCGGCTTTGCGCCGCCGGTGGGTCGATTCGGTGACCGACTCAAGGGCGTCGATATCAAACACGTCGACCGCTTCGAGCTCGTCGGCTGCGGGGTTGATATCCCGTGGCTGGGCGAGATCGATACACACCGTCTCGCCGGCGTCGACCAACCCCTCTGTGTCGAGTACGTACTCGACGCTGCCGGTCGCCGAAATAACGACGCTTGCGGTTTCGGCTGCCGCGGCTGCTCCCTTGAGACCGATGGCACTGGCCTCGACATCGACCGTCTCGGCGATGTGGGTGGCGTGCGGAACCGTCCGATTGGCAACCAACAGTCGGTCGATCTCGGTGGACGCGAGTGCGTTGGCGGCTAGTGTGCCCATCTCGCCAGCCCCGACGACGAGCGCAGTCGCTCCCGCGAGTTCGGTCTCTCGGCGGGCGAGTTCGACCGCAGCCGACCCAAGTGAGACGACGCCCTCGTTGATCTCGGTTTCGGTGCGAGCGCGCTCGCCGACGTGGATTGCCTTGATAATCGCATCCTCCAGCATCGGGCCGACGGCCTCAGCGTTCCGTGCGGTCTCGTAGGCGGTTTTGAACTGGCCGATAATCTGGTCTTCGCCGAGNACGAGCGACTCAAGGCCCGCGGCCACGCGCATGAGATGCCGGAGGCTCGCCTCGTGGCTCATGTGATCGACCGCGCCCTCTCTGACATCGCTGACGATTGCTGCCAGCGCCTCGGAAGCCTCGTCAGCNCGGTCAGTGACGACGTATGCCTCCGACCGATTGCAGGTCTGGAGCGCAAACGCCTCCGAGACGCCGGGCGNTGCCAACAGACTGTCGAGGCGATCCTCGACGCGTTCGCAGCTTGCGGCTTCGATCTCGTCGACGCTCGCATTCGTATGCGAGACGCTGAGCCCTGTGATGACGCCGGTTCGCACCATCACCGATCACCATCTCTTTCGTCTACTTCGGCTGCCATTACGCGTTCTGCCTCTTTTATCGGTTTTGTAGTACCCGTATGTAAAGCCTTCCAAACAGCCGGCGAACGGACGACTGATCGAACAGCCGCACGGCGATTTGCGGGCGAACGCTCCGAGGCTTTCAGCTCCGCGCGCAGCTCGCCAGTGAGCTCGGCCATCGCTCCAGCATGCTCGATCTCGTCTTCGATCTGCTGGCGGAGATACCGCGAAAGCGCCGGGCTTTTCCCACCGGTCGAGATCGCTACCGACACCGGTCCATCCCTGACGGTTGCGGGCACGACAACGCTGCCAACTCCTCGACTGCCGGACTGATCGGTGCAATTGACGAGGATGTCTTGATCGCTGGCAGCCTGCTCGACGGCGGCGTTGAGATCTGCGTCGTCGGTTGCGGCGACAACTAACGCGGGCTCGATGTGGTCGAGCCACGCTTCGATTTCGTGAGGATCGAGAGTCGCCCGGATCTGCTCGATTGTCGAGAGCGCCGGCTCGTCAAACCGGTCGTCGAACGCCGGCGAGACGACGACGACTCGCGCCTCGCGGGTAAAGCGGCGGGCTTTCCGAGCGCCAACACTGCCGCCGCCGACGATCAACACCGTCTCGTCGCTGAAATCGTGGTAGAGTGGAATCACGGATGCGGAGCCTGTCGAATGATCGTTTCGACCTGTTGTATATCACTACTCAGTTGCCCGCAAGAATAAGCGTCTCGGAGGGACTTGTCGAGTGGACAGCCGTTCTGTCGCCCGGTTTGTCACGGTCGATCATTGTTGATGGGCTGGATGAAAACGCTTAGAACCCCGGCCCGCCGCCGATCAGACAGACTGTCGCAGCAAGCGACCGGGCGATGGGGCTCGCCTGATCCAACCGCCGACCGGGCTGATGGCTCCTGTGTTAGTCATCTATGCAACGCAGACAGCTCCTCACACAGCTTGAACCGATTCTGTTGATCGCCGTCGGCGGCTTTGCCGGCGCGAACCTGCGGTACTTTGTCGACCTCCTTGCGGGTGGCCTCTCGGCGACGTTTCTTGTCAACGTTGTCGGCAGCTTCGCCCTTGGTGTGCTCGTTTACGATTCGCTCCGTGAGCCGACGATTGCCGACAACTCTCGGCTTGTTTTCGGCACCGGCTTTCTATCGTCGTTTACCACCTACAGCACGTTTGTTCTCGACATCATTCTCGTCGAGCCCGCTGTTGGGCTGGGTTACGTTGCGGCCAGCTATCTGACTGGCTTCGGGGCCGTGCTTGCTGGCCGATGGTTCGTCTCCGGAGGTGGTTACTGATGGCGTTCACTGAGCCGGCATATCTCGTTGGCACCGGCGGCGCTATCGGGGCCGTCCTGCGCTATCTGGTGGCGAACGCCATTCTGTGGTGGCGTGGGCCAACGACGTTTCCGACCGCGACGCTGGTGGTCAACATCGTTGGCAGCTTTGTGTTGGGGCTGATCGTGTTCAGCTCTGCAGGAAGCGATGCACTGCTGTTCGTTGGTGTCGGTGCCTGTGGGGCGTTTACGACCTACTCGTCGTTCAGCGTCCAGACCGTCCGGCTCTGGGAAGACGGCATGCGCGGCTATGCGGTTGTTAACGCCGTCGTGAACCTCGTCCTCAGCGTTCTTGGGCTGGCTTTCGCATGGCTCTTGGTCGGCTGAGCTTGTAGCCGTCGTCTACAACTCGGTAGTCACTGCCTACTGATGGGTATCCTTCGGCTCCTCTCGGGTTTTGCCAGCAATCGACACCGTCGAGAGGTCGGCCTCCAGCCCGTCGGCCCAGCTGTTGAACGCCGCAACGAACCCCTCGACATCGCCCGCCAGCGCGCGCACATCTGGTGCCGACGGCGGGCTGTACTGCGAGAGCAGATAGATCCCGCCCTCGCCACCAACCCGGAGATACGAGACGTGTCCCTCCTCCCATTTGAGCTCCCAGCGCGTCCCGTCGACCGTTCTGGTAAACATCCCATAGTTGGTTCCTTCGTACCGATAGCACTGCTGGGCGATTGCGGTGGCAACCTCGTTGATTGCCCCGACGACTCGATCCCGCTCGGCGACGATGCGCTCGGTTGATCGAACAGCGGGAAACGTTGGGTCGATGTCGTCGAGAACTCCCTCTCGTGAGACGACAAACTGGTTGTAAGCCTCGACAAAGGCGGCGTAGTCGACCAGTGCATCTCGGAGCGCATCGACTTCGGGTGGCTGTTTCGTCGAGATAACGTAGGTTTCGGCCCCGCTTTTGCTCTCGAACAAGAGGAATTCGAGCCGTCCGGCCTCGTATTTAATTGTCCACTCACCGCGAGCAGTACTGAACGTCCGACGACCGTAGTCGCCACCTTCCAACAGCGCAAGCTCGCGAGCGATCTCGCCGGCGTGCGACTCGACTGCTTCCAACAGCTGTGTGCGGTGTTCGCGGATGTCTGCTGTGGATGCCGTTGTGATGTCGACTCCCAGTTCCATTGGACTGCATAGCCCAACCAGACGCATATTGTTTGCCTCTACAGCCAGCAAACAAAACTGACTATATGTGGTGTTATAATCGAAAATAGTTCTGATATTTGTCCTTCAAATCAGAACTGTTATGTTATACTGGTTCTTTTTACCCGATAAGCAAAACAAAGCACAAATGAACTCTTCACACTCAGCGACCGACCTCCCAACGGTTCTCGTTGTCGATGACGACCGCCAGCTGGCGGATATGTACCAGTTTCAGCTGTCGGAGCGTTATGCCGTCCGAACCGCATACAGCGGCAGCCAAGCCATCGAGTTACTCGATGAGACGATCGATGTAATGTTGCTCGACAGACGGATGCCCCGAGTTACTGGCGCGAGGGTCCTCCAGCAGGTCCGAGAGAGTGAGTACGACTGTCGAGTTATTATGATCACTGCGGTCGATCCATCGTTCGAGATTATCGAACTGCCGTTCGACGACTATCTCTGCAAACCGGTGAGCAAGACAACACTCATCGAGACCGTCGACCAGCAGCTCCGTGTTGCCGAGTACGACCAGACTGTCCGCGAGCTGTTTCGCAAGCTCTCGAAGCTCACGCTGTTGGAGGCCGAACACTCTGCGGCTGTGCTTGAGCGGTCGGCGGAGTACCAACAGCTCAAGCGTGAGACGAGGACGACCCGAACCAAAGCAGCGTCGCTGATCGGCGAGTTTGATGAGTTCGAATCAGCGTTCAACAGTATTGATCGCTCGACGATGTGGGACCGACAGCGCGTCGAGAGCTAACCGGCCGGCCACGGCGGCTGCTCGTCACCGAACGTTGCAACTACCGGCTCGCTTTGCTCGCAGACACCGGGCACGGTGGGATTCGAACCCACGATCGAGCGGTTAGGAACCACTCGCCCTGTCCACTAGGCCACGTGCCCACCGAAACCAGCCCGAAAAGAGTCGCCAACCGACGTTAGGATTGTTTTTCGGCTTCAGCTTCGGCTTCGGTCTCAGTCTCGGTTTCGTCGTCTTCGTCGATAATCGGCTCGACGTCATCCGACCCTGAGTCCGGATCGCTGATCTCCTGTAGTTCGTCTTCGATCTCTTCGCGGCCTTTCTTGAACTCGCCCATTGCTTGGCCAGTCGAGCGGGCGAGTTTTGGGATCTTGTTCGCACCGAACAAGAGCACTAACACGAGCAGGATGATGAGCATCTCCGGTCCGACTGGACCGAACAGCGGAAGCAGATCGACCATGTCTACGAACCGATAACCCTGTCGCAACTATAGGCTTTTTGCTCCCTACGTCCCCGTTCGATCGATTTAGCCGCTGTATCAGACACCCGACTGACAGTACCGTGTGCACAGCACAACGAAACACTGAAACAACACACAGCCAATCGTTCGGTATGGAACTGCGGGTTATTGAGAAAACTGACGAGGAACTCCGCATCGAGATCGCCGGCGAGGATCACACCTTTATGAACGTGCTGAAAGGCGAACTCCTTGATACCGAAGGCGTCTCGGCGGCAACGTACGATGTGAATCCCGAGCAGTCGGGTGGACAGACCGACCCGGTGCTCTCGATTACAACCGAAGACGGGCTTGATCCACTCGACGCGCTTGCGGAGGCCGCAGCCGGAATCCGAACCACCACAGACAGCTTCGTCGAGGCGTTCGAGGCCGCCGTCTGATTGGGCCACGAACCAACAACTGCGGACTCACCGACTGTTTTCAAGCGAGACAACCGCCTCGGCGTCGACGGTCAGCCAGTGAGTCATCCGTTCATCCGGCGAGAGGTTGCGCATCGAGACGGTGTACTCTTGGCGACCCTCGTCAGTTGTCGTTGTCTGGCCCTCAAACACAACAGCCGACCTCGGAGAGACGGCGGTCTCTTTGAGTGACCACAGTAGCGGTTCGATACTGGAAGGCTGAGGGTGAGTGTGGGGGGACACACCGCTATGATTGGGTCACTGGGTAAAATTCGTTGTCATTCCGTCACAACGGTTGGCTGCATATTCAGTACCACATACATACCAACGCTGATGAGTCGAGACCGACCGCCTTAGAGCCGGACGGCGATTCCGGCCTCGCGGAGCTGTTGTTTGGTCTCTTGGATTGAGTACTCATCGAAGTGAAAAATCGATGCCGCAAGTCCCGCATCCGCACCGGCCTCTGCAAACACCTCGGCCATGTGATCGGGCGACCCACAGCCCGACGAGGCGATCACGGGCGTCGAGACGTTCTCACAGACGGCTGTTGTGAGTGGAATGTCGTAGCCGTCTTTGGTCCCATCGGTATCAATCGAGTTGACAAAGAGTTCGCCCGCACCGCGGTCTTCGGCCTCGATGGCCCACTCGACGACATCCCGACCGGTACCCTCGCGGCCGCCTTTGATCGTACACTCGAACCAACACTCCTCGCCGTCGACGGTCGCATAGTACTCGCCTTTGTCGTCATAGCGCCGGCGCGCGTCGACCGAGATGACGATACACTGGCTGCCGAAGGCTTCTGCGCCCTCGGTAATCAGTTCGGGCCGCTGGAGGGCCGCGGTGTTGATCGAGACCTTGTCTGCGCCCGCCCGTAGGGTCTCTTTAATATCTTCCTTCGTTCGGATGCCGCCGCCTACTGTCAGTGGGATGAAACACTCGTCGGCGACCGCCGAGACGGTCTCAAGCATCGTTTCGCGGCCCTCGGCGCTGGCCGTAATGTCGAGAAAGACGAACTCGTCGGCTCCCGACTCGTTGTAGGCTTTCGCCATCTCGACGGGGTCACCGGTGTATTTGAGGTCCTCGAAGTT
>SL_4KL_010_BRINEDRAFT_10001018_pt1 | contig 15238 bp, 10 predicted proteins | sample SodLak_010_BRINE_2_FD_10664 | JGI IMG/M metagenome (IMG submission 10664)
ACGCCGTTCTCCGATTCAACGACGACGCCCTTCCCGTCGAACGTACCTATCTCGTGCCTGCCTTTCTTTCCGGGATGCGTGAAATCGAACCGCGGGATTCCCTTGGACGCCATAAATTCTTGAATCTTCTTTTGGTACAGCCGTTTGGCCGTCTTTTTCAGGTTGATGCGGTTATTGTTCAGGATGCACATGATGGTCATGGTGGCGATGTTCAGATCGCCCGTCGTGATGTGGCGAAGCGAAGACGAATGCACGCGGATCGCCTCCATCGCCTCCGATACGCGTCGATCATACCTCTCGGCGGCTACAAATACGTCCTCTCCTTCGGCGTTGTCCGCTTGTTCCTTATCCCAGTCGACGAAGGACTCGTCGCAGAGTTCGTCGAACAACTGGAGATCTTCCTCCGTTTCAGCGGTTTCAGCGGGAAACAGCGCAGCGGCATTCGTGTTCCGATCTTCGTCTTCGTCGGAAGAGGGAGGGGCTGGGTTCAGGTTCAGCATCTGGGGCGACCAGGGGAGCTGAGGAGGAGGAGGGGGTGGGCTCCCCTCCCAATCGTCCCAATCTTCTTTTCGCCACGTCGCGTCGGCATCCCAGCAACTCTGCTGCTCGTTTTGCATTTTATTTGTGTTTTCGGCCTCCTGACGTCGGGGTCTCATTCTTCTTTATACCCCGGGGCGAAACGCCAGGTCCTCGGGATCGACGATAAGGAGCCCGTCGCGTTTGAAGAATTTAAACCGTTTTATGAATCTGTCAACCTCGTGTTGATTCCGCAAGACATACCTCGAAGGATCGAGATAAAATTGTCGATCCTGTTGGAACACCTTCTCTCTATACGGCGTCACGAACCTGCTCTTGACGTCTAGTGCGGCCAACACTGGCCCTGCGCAGGACGTCACGAATTCCTGAAACGGAGTGTCGTCTACGATCGTCGTTTTAGTCACGGACAGGTATGTGTTCCTCATGCGGTACATGTTACTGACCAGACCGCGCAATCTTTCCCGGGTGCGATCGTCGCCGTCGACCATGGCGCGCAGAGCAAACATCATCAGGAACATGACGACCAGCGTGAAACTCCCCATCTGTAAGCGGATAGCTGGTTGAGGTTGAGGCCTTTCGCTTTTTTTGGCGGCGGCGGATGACGTCCCTCTCGTAGTCGGCGCTGCTTTTGCTTTCGTCGATGTTGCGACCTCTGTTGCAATATCTATTGCGGTTTCTTTCTCGGTCGAGGAAGGTGCCAGAGGCTTGGTCACGGGCACGTAAGGGACGCACTTGTGGTTGTTGTCGAGGATGCGCGCGACCAGCACGTCGTTCACGCGGAACTCTCCCATGCGTCCTACGAAGTCCAGGAAAGGGTAATACTCGGAGTAGGCCACCTTGTCTCGTGCGAATCCGAAGAAACCGGTGATGAGGTCGAGCAGGCGCTGCGCGTCTTGCACGAAATCGGTCGTGACGGCTTCGAGGTACAGGGGACGGAATACTGGGATATCGACGATCGTCGCGTCGCCATCAGAAGGCGGTGATAGAGGAACGGAAGCTGCCTTCTTCCGCCCTTGGCGCGCCAGAGCCTCGCGCGCCATCTGCGCGTAATAAGCGACGGCGGGTTCTCCTATAACGACGACGGTGTCGCGCTCGTTCGCGAATGCGGCCACCATAGAGAACGTCAGGTGCGCCGCCTTTTCGTCGGCGAGGCACGGAGCGTGCGGAACGACGCTGATGGGGTAGTGTTTGAGCAGCAGCACGAGGCGGGCGAACGATTTTTCTAGCCGCCAATAACTTAACATAGGATCCGTGAGCATTCGCATGTAGTCGATGAGCATGACGTGCGGATGGACGACATCGACTTCCGTTTCGACGTCCCGGTGAGCGATCCTTATCCCCATCTTGATGGACGGCAGCATCGCGTATACCCGCGCGGGCATATAGGACACGTCGCAGCACCTCCACCCGTCGACGCTCAGCGTGTACGTCTCGAAATGATGCGCCTCCATGGCGATGGCGTTCTTGAATCCTGCTCCGTGCACGAGCAGGCAGATCTGAACGACGTCTCTGACGGGCTCGGGCGTGTAGAACTCGGTGTCGGGCACCGAGTTCGGGTCTTTGTATATGGCGTCTTCTGCGTTTTTGACGGAAATGAGCTGGTTCAGCGCCACCCCCCCGTACATGATTCGCTTGTGTGCGACGATGTACTCGATGACCATGGACATGATGGTCCTCCGCATATGGATCAGCGTCTCTAGCGACGGCTTTTCCTTGTCGTCGTTCGTAAAATACGGAGAAGACATCTCTATCTTTCTCGCCTTTTCGTCGTGTATGCGCGCCTTGATGTCCCTTGACACGGACGCCAAGGTGTTCGCGTTCTCGATCCGGAACGGCAATATCACGTCGTGCCTCTGGGGATGTTCGTTCTCGGAATGCCCGGAATGTCCATGCCGCACATTATTATGCGGTTGATCTGTCGTTGCCGCGCTGAAATTCGACGTCACCGCTTCGGTCGATTTAGCGCTGGCTGCACCATTCTTGATTCGTTTCGTCGCGGATGTCTGCCTCTGCATGCGGAAGGGAGAGATAGGGAAGGGAGGGGGGAGCGATCCTTGATCCGACGATTGCCTACCTGCCTTTCTTTCTGTATACCGTGTTTTTTTATTCGAACCGGGTTTGGTGCGGTAATTGTGCAGTATGAGGAGCCGCTCGAGCGAGTCGAGCACTTGCAACCTTCGTCGCCTCAAATGAAAGACGCTTAAAGAAGGATTAGGGGTTGGCATCAGGCGTGAAACAAACAACAAGTAGCGATGGCCTCTGAAACAAGTCAACAGCAGGAGGAGCAGCAGCAGTTTGGAGCTGAAGGGTGCTCGCCCCCTGCCTCCATGTCGTCGCGCCCTGAACTCCTAACCCGAAGCCGAGCAGGAGGAGCTCCAACTGCTGCTGGCGCGAAGAAGAAAGAATTAGAATCGTCGAAGAAGCGCAACAATGACGAGGGCGAGGGCGATATCCAGGGCGGAGATCGTCGCGGCAATAAACGGGCCAAGAAGTCGGGTGGACGCGATGGAGGCGCCGTCATCGAAGGCAAAGAAGAGGGAGAAGGCGAGGGCGAGGGCGAGGGCCCGGTCATCAAGCGGTTCGAAAACGTCCAGTCTAGGCTGGCGGACGCGATGAACGCCATAAGGGACGCGTCCAAGGAGGTGGTCCTGGTCAACAAGGAGTACGCGAAGCTCCGAAAGGCGATGAAGAGGAAGGGCGACGCCCTCGAGGCACAGTCAGCGAAGACGGCATCGAAGAAAAAGGGGAAGGCTCCTGCTGTGACGAAAAAGGAGATGAAGAGACTCCGTAAGGAGGCTATCGCGCGCGGAGAAAAACCCGCGTCCAGAAACGGTTTTAATCAACCCTGTCCCGTCTCGGACGAGATGTGCGACTTCCTCGGCGTCGCCAAAGGGACGCGCGTGGCTCGCACGGACGTGGTAAGAAGCATCAGCGCGTACATCAAGCACAACGGGCTCAAGCACCCCGAGAAGAAGAACGTGGTCGTGCCCGACGCAAAGCTGGCGTCCATCATTCGCCTTCCCGCCGACAAGGAGAGCAACGTCACGTACTTCAGCCTGCAGAAGTACATCAAACACAACTTCCTGAAGAAGCAGGATGACGGTGCCTACGCTGCTGCAGACGGTAGCGAAGATAAGGCGGTAGCATCTTGACGGTATTTATTCTGTTTTCTTTCTAGTTGCCGAGAAATGTAAAATACATGCGCGACAGACACGCGGCGATGTAAATGTAAATATATATATAAACGAGCGTTACTGCGGGAACATACAATAATAATACAATGAGCGGTGATAACAACAAGCACAGGCGCCCCACAGGAACCTCGTATTATAGCGGGAGCGTGCCTTCGCGTTCTATGCCGTGCACGTCGTCCTCCATGCCAACGGGCGTCAAGGCATCTGCTGTTGACAATCCGCCAGAATACTCAGGCGGTTCACAGTGTCCCCGCATCAAAAACACGTTTGTGAGCTTGGATCCCATGGTCGTCGTCTATTCCGCGGATCATCACGCGCATCGTCTGGATCGTCCGGATCGTTCGGACCGCGAAAATAGGTCGGGAGGGGCGGACGAACACATCATATTGACCGTAGCGAGCAGGGTGGCCGACGAACTCGAGGACGACGAAGACGAAGACCCGCATGACGATAACGACGAAGGAGGTAGTCGATCGTCTGGTGGAGAAGGTGATGACGGCGGCTCTGATAAGCCTCAAAGGAACCGCGTCTTGCATTATCACGACTTGCCGATCGTCGACATGTGCTACATGCACGACAGCATCGACTTCGTGCACCAGGTGCGGTCGGAGGTGATATGCGACATGGCGCTCGAGCGCATCCACCACGCCCAGCAAGAGCTGGGCGGGAGCGTCGCGTTCAAGAGCAACTTCTGCTATTCCTTGCCCACGGTGGAGGAATGTAAGGGACAAAAAGGAGCGGCGCTCGACGCGCTCGTTAGGCCGCGATTGTTGGCGGCGATCAACCAGCTGCGCGCGTGCAGGAACCTGGCCAGGATGAGCAAGTCCGGCACCTGGATCACGTACAGGGGGCCGGGTCGCAGCGGCGCAACCGAGAGACGCCCGTGATTTCACTTTTTGGGGTTCTTGTTCAAGCGCAGCGACCACGCGGATTTCGCGCTGGATTCGGTCGCGTTCATCACGAGCATGATGTCGGGGACGTCCTTGGAGTAATACCTCATGTACTTCCTTTCTTTGCCGGTGGGGATCGTCTTTTCGTGGAACAGCTTGCCCTCGAACGTGATTTTTTTGGGCGGGAGCTTTTTGTCGTTTTTCTTTGCTCCTCCCGCTTGTGGATTTAATAGATTCGAATTTTGTATCCTCTCCTTCGCGGTTTCTTCCTCGCGTGGGTCATTCGTTGCACTATACCCCCCCTGCGTTCTTGACTTCCGGTTCATCGCGATCTCTTACTATAATATAACTGATTGAGAAAAAAGTACGATGGCTGTAATTACGACGGCGGCGGAGGAGGGACGATCACGTTATTACCTCCGTCGTTCTTCTTTTGGTTCCTGTCGGCGAGGCGCTTGGCCAGCCTCTCGCGCGCGCTGACGTTGCGCATCCGTTCGGGGTTCACATGGACGCGGCTCCCTTTTCCTCCTGCACCAGCAGCGCCGGAGGAGGAGGCACCGCCTCCTCCGAAATGCTTGGCCATCTCGCTCATCAGGTTGCCCAGCATGGGGTTGTCGAGCGCCGGAGAGCCGTCGGGGCCGTTGAGGTTGAGCAGGCCGAACACCTTTTTGGCCTCCTCGAAGATGTCGGCGGGCTGCATCTCGCCGCTGCGCAGCTTCTCTTGCACCTTGGTGTTCATCTTGCTCATGACGTTGCCCAGAAATCCGCTGTTGTCCATCAGGCTTTCTAAGCCGGGTATCGTCGACGTCCCAGGCGTCCCAGGCGTCCCCTGTCCCCCCTGCCGCTGGCCATCCTGCTGCTTGGTCAGGTTGGCCAGATCGGCCGCGTTCAGGTCCAGATCTTCCGTAAGCTCCTTAGCCAGCTGTCCTATCTTGCTGGTCCTGAGCAGCTCTTCGAGCTTGTCGGAACAGTCGCCTACGCCCTCATGCTCCGTCTGTGTTTGCGACCCGGGTACACTTCCGCCTTCGGCGACGCTTCGCATCCTCGCTGCGCGTGCTTCCTTTTCGCATCCGTCCAGAGCGTCCAAGAGGCGCAGGAGGTCGTCGTCCATGATCTCCATCTCGTCATCCTCCTCCGCGGCCATCTGCTGCCTTCCCTGTTGTTGGATGCGGCTCACCCTGCGCAGCACGCTGTGCAGGAGCCGCGTCAGCAGGTCGTCCTTACGCTCCGAGGACAAGGAAAGCGCGTGCTCCCGGTACACGTGGAGCACGATTCCCAGGATGTAGACGTAACTCATGGCGCTCCAGAACGCGCTAGGCGTCTTCGCGATCTCCTCCACGGTGATTCCTTTAGCGGGTCGCAGCGCCAGGAGCGCCTCGTTCGCCGGGTGCACGGTCTCCTCGAGCAGCACCTGCATCGGGACTCCGGTCGAAAAGTCGTCGATGTGCTCCAAGGTCTTGGACAGGTTGTCAATGATCTTGTAGTGCGGCTTCAGCTTGGCTTTGGCGTCGGGGTCGGACTCCTTTAGGAAGACGACGAAATCCGCGAAAAATTTGTTAAACGTGTGCACCACCGCGCCGATGCTCGCGCTTCCGTTATCTTTTTCGTTCCCGCTCGTAGCGAGTGACGAAGGCGAGTCGTGAGCTGTATCGACGGCCAAGATGCCGTTACTGATATCGCCGCTGCCGCTCATGTTACCCGTTCCGTTTACTTTTTTTTGATTCGTACATGGAAGACGTGGAAGATAGCCTTATAGTGAAGNTACGACCGCATGTCCTTGAGTAAATCATACGGCGGCTTCTTGGCACTTCTGNTCCAGGATCATCAGCACCCGGAGGTGTTGCCAGACGGCGCCCTTGTCCTGCTCTGAGAGCGCCTTCCAGACGCGCTTGAGCATGTTGACCATGTTCATCTCGCCTACGCCGTCGTAGTTTTCCTTCAGGAAAAAGTCTTCGTCCTTGTTCGCGATCTGCGCTGAGTATTTGGAGGCGACATGCTGGTGGAACATTTGCTGCGGCTTCCTCTGGTCGAACGACATCGCGAACAAGATGGAGGGTTTCAGCGCGTCGATCTCTGGAATATCAGCGGAGATGCCGGTTTTAAGGTTCTGTAAGTCGTCCGCGAAATCGACGAGCTTGCGGTTGAAGATGATATGGACATCCGTCATATTTTAACAACGTCGACGAGCAGCGTAGCGCTTGGTCTTGGGCTGTTTGGCTGTATTTCTATAGATTCCAATCTGCGGCTACCCCTTATATCACGCAAAGCTCCTAAAAACGTTGCTGAGGACGAAAATCCGCGTCGCGTTCCATCTTCAGCCGCGCTAACGCGGCGTCGGTCTCGGACGAAACGTCCGCCTTCAGTGAAGACGCCGCGATAGGTTCTGGTAATCCCCCCCGCGTAGGACACGATCCGTCTATACAGCCCAGCGTAGCCGGCACGAATCGAGAGCCCGAGTTGTACCTCGCGTCATCCGTCTCTTTTCCGGCGCGCGATTCGTCTACCCACGAGTACGATTCCGCCAGAGCCGAGTTCATGTCCATGGCTTCGACGTCCGCGAGCGCTTGTTTCTCGCCGCAACAAGCTTGCAGGTACTCCATCACCTTTTCGTCCTTGAGAAGCGTCCTCTCCGTGGCTATGATCAGGCTGGGCACGCTCGTGACTAAGCGGGGCACCAGGTGACGGTGCGTGTCGACGCACACGTACGCCAACTTGCCCCTGATGTCGTTCTTCGTCACGAAGGCGGTCACGGCCTTGCAGTAGTCGCAGTAGTTGCTGTAGTAAAGCACGGGTTTCGACATTTGGGGATGAGGGCTTCGGTACCGACTGATCGGGAACCGAGAGGGTCGAATAGATAATTTTTTGGGGCTTAAAATGATTTCGCATAAATTAACACGATACGAGAGCGCACGCACTATCACGTAGGCGAACGGAACAGAACGGAACAAAAAACGCGCGTGTATTGTAAATTGAATCCTTCTATCCCCAGCCGGCCAGATGTCGACATCAGAGCTACACCCCCAAGGGGACGGAGAAAACGACGGTCAACAGCATCTCTTGCAATCGGGCGGCGACGGATCTAAAAACCAACGCCGCGGTACGTCATCGTCACGCTTCACCGACTTGACGCCCGCGAACGACGGTAAACACTTACGTTTTACCGTACAAGACGTTAGTCTAGCCGTAGTGAACGCGCTGCGCAGGAGTATAATCGCGCACGTACAGTCTGCGGCGTTTGACTTCGTGCAGCACCCTTCCTGCACGGGAGACGTATCAAAATGCGGCATTCGCATCCTCCGCAACACGTCGCCCATTTACAACGAGATGTTGGCCAAGAGGCTGGCGCTGGTGCCGGTGTGCGCGGACGAGAGCAAGCTGTACAAACTCGAAGCGGACCCGAGCGAGTACCGCTTCAGGATACACGTGACGAACGCGTCGCAGCAGGCTCTTGACGTCACGTCCGCCCACATCCAGGTCGTCGATAGGGAGGGCAAGGAGGTGAGCCCCGAGGAGCGCGAATCCCTGTTTCCGGCCTGTCCCGTCACGGGAGACCACGTCCTGCTGACGCAACTGAAGCCCAACCCCTTCGGCGACGTCGGCGAGCTGCACGTCGAGTGTATGGCGTCCGTCAAAACCGGAGAAGAGCACGCCCGATGGAGTCCCGTCAGCGCCTGCTACTTCACGAACAAGATCGACAAGGACGCCGCAGATGCCGCGTACCGGCTCGTCGCCGACAAGACGTCTCGCAAGAACTTCGACGCCCTCGAAGGTATGCGCTATTACCACAAGAACGAATACGGCGAAGCGAACGTGTTCGATTTTCGCATAGAGAGCGAATGCGGCTTGCGCGCGGCGTTCTTGGTGTTTCGCGGTTTTCGCGTGCTGACAGATCGCATTTCGAAGATCCGTCAAGCTATCGAGACGCGGGACGTCGATAAGGTGGACATCGATATAGCTCCCGTAGACTCTGTGCCGTTATCATCTACGGTATCGATAGAGAGCGGAAACGGACAAGGGAAGCACGATATCCAGCGCGAAAACGACGGAATCGTATACGACATCCGTCTCAACAAAGAAGACCACACGTGCGGAAACCTGATCCAGGCGCTCATCTACCAGTTCATCTTCCGCGATGACCATCGTCAAGACGTGTCACCGTCGTCGAGCAAGAGGCCCATCGACTACGTGGGCTACCACCAGCCGCACCCTTTGGAGCATTACATCATAATCCGCGTTAAGGTGGCTGACCCCAACATCAACATCGAGTCCTTCCTTATCGCCTCCCTCAAGAGGATAGAAGAGCTCCTGAAAGATCATACGGAGCAATGGATAGATGCCGCGGATATGAGAAATCCGAAACACGGATACAACATCGATAATTACTGAAAAAAAAAGAGGTGATTCAGATATTACTGGAGCCTCCTGCGTTTGGCGTCGAACTCGTCGTCGTCTCGATGTTGGCTTATTGGAGACTGTTGTTCCCGCTCAAAATCTCCACCCTCCTTGTCGGAGTCCTGACTTATCGCGCGAGATGGTGGCGGTGATGACCCACTGTCGTCGTGTCCTTCTTCCCTCTCCGAGTCGACGACTTGCCGCGCTTTTCTGACTTCTTCTCCGGCTTCCTCTCCAGATTCTGGCTTATTATCTTCTTCCATATCATCCGATTCTTCGATGATTATCGGTGAATTTTGCTGCTGCTCCACGTACTGTCTGCTTGTGGATGCCCGGTTCGGGTCAGCTGCTGCCCTAATCGCCGCCTTACGCTTTGCGTAACGCATGTCCCACTCTTTACGCACAGCGTCGTCCAAAATCGACCAGGCGGTGGCGATCTCGTTTGGATTGGCTGCGTCCCTCATGTTCTCCGGATCCGGTGCGTTTTCTTCCAACGCGGCAATCGCCATGCGCAGCAGACCTTGGCGGCCGTTTTTCTTGGCCTCGCACACAAGGCTTTCGATCAGACCATGGTCAATCGCTGGTACCGTATCGGTGCACGCCCGCGTCAACAAATGCAGAAACCTCTCGTAAAAGTGGATGAAATCAGCTTCAAACCTGATGGATACGCCTCCCAACCTCATGTTGATATCGCGTGAACGTTTGTTGCGTCTAGCGAATAGCGCGGACGCGTCGCTGAAACGTCTCATCTTGATCAGCGCGACGCGCCCGATGAGCTCGTACAGGGACTCATCGCATCCATCATCGGGAGGATCACGTGCGGCAAGAGCTCTCTGATCAGCGCCAGTGGGAGTGCCAGTGGGAGTACCGCCAGGTTTCCGTCTTGCTTTCGCATCATTCGACAACATCCTTTTTTCAAAGTACTCATCAACGGTAATGTACTTGGTGTCGTCGTTCGGAAGTCGGTCAAACGGGTACAGATCACCCGTATCATCAGGGTTGATGTCTCGGTGAGAGTATACTTGGCCGACGTTCTTTCCCATCCGGCGTCCCAGACTCCTGACCTCCTCTCGGATTTGCTTGAGTTCCGGATCGGCGTCGCTCTCTTCGTGTTCTTCTTCTCTATCTGAGGTCGTCGACGATTCTCTTCCTCCTGCATCTTCTGCATCTTCTCCTTCTCCTTCTCCTTCTCCTTCTCCTTCTTCCTCGCTCTCGCTCTCGCTCTCGCTCTCTTCTTCCGAACGTTGCATGAACGCATTAATCTGGGACACCACCCCGAGGAGCATTTCGGAGAGCGACAGCATGAACACGCGCAGCTCTTTCTTCCTCATCGTGAATATCTTTCTCTCTGGATATGTCCTCCTTTGCCGCACCAGTCTTCGTCAATTTTTTCCTACTACTGCGCACGCAGCCAGCATCCACCGAAAAAAAAGACGGTTGAGACAATCCGTATAAGGTTTCTTTCGCCGAACTCAGGCGTCTTCATCCGGAATTTCGAAGCTGCTCCCGATGATGGGCTTCTTCGTCGCCTCTTCCTTGAACCACTTCTTCACGTCCTCTTTCACCGCATCCCACGCCATGCGCGTCACCTCTTCCTCGCTCTTGTCCTTGGCGGCATCCAAATCCACCCTCGTTTCCGTGTACTTTCGACGGTCGTTCAAGGTGCATTTTACCTCGAAAGCGACCACCAGATATTTGGGATCCGTAGGGGGGTAGTTATCGAACCTCACGACCTTGACGGAGGTACAGTGCTTGATGTTGATTTTTTCCTTTTCCATATATGGCCTGACCTAACGCGCGGAAATAATTTACGGAGGAAGGGGGGAAGTAGCCTAACTGCCTGCTTTCTTTCTATCCACGTAGAAATTATTTATCGTCCGCGCACGCGCTACTGCAGCACGCGCGACGATGATCCCTTTCGATCTGCAGCATGCGGCTTAGCTCCTCGATCTTTTCGGTGTACTCGCGCCGCATGTCCTTAACGCTCTCCACCAGGAGCGCCACCAGGTTTCCGTAGCAAACGCTGTAAAGACCGGACCCCTCCTCGCGTTCCACCACCTCGGGCACGACGTCCAGCACCTCCTGCGCGATCAGGCCGATGTCGCGATCGTCTTTTAGGCGGCGACGTCGGTTGCCGTCTCCTCTGGGATCCGGTCCGAAGGCCGGATGGTCCCATCTGCGTCGGAAGTCGCATCCGCGGAGGCGCATGACCTTTTCGAGGGCGCCGGTGATCGGACGCACGCCCGTCTTTGTCCGCGCGTCTGACAGGCTGTTCCAGTTTCCTGCTGACGACAGATTGCCGGTGGCGTAGATGTCTCCCGCGACGTGCAGCGCGTAAGACGGGTCGCGTGTGCCGATGCCCACCGGGGCGTTCGCGAACAGGATTTTACCGCGCTCTATGCTCATGTATTTCACGGCCTTGAGCGTATCGGAACATTCGTACCTTATCTCGCGTACCTCGACGACTTCGCCGTTTGATTTACCCGCCACGAAAGCCAGGTGCGCATACCTGGTCAACGTCGGCGAGCTGAGGTCGATCCGGTAGCTGGCGTTCACGACGGGCTCCGGCACGGTCAGGCCCGCCACCCGAGCGTCCAGCTCCGTCCACAGCACGTCCTCCGCCTGAGCCTTGCCGAATATTTTCCATTCCGTCGGATGGCGTCCGGACGTGTTGTGCATGGTAACCGTGTACGCGTGCACGTGCTGAGGGTGCGGAAGACTGAGCACGTTCCAAGCCCCGGGATAACCTCCGGTCAGATTCTCGTCTCCCGAGTATGCGCCTCCGCCGGAGCTCGAGCCGAATTTGTCCTTGTTCGCGTCCGTCCTCCAAAAGGAGTGCACACTGGTGCGCACGATCAAGCCGTTTTCGCCTACGGCGACCCAAGTGCCCGTCGTCGTCAGATGATATACGCCGCGCAATTGACCGTCCTTGGTAGAGGACGGCGCGTCAGATTCGGACCACGTCATGCCGCCGTCCGAAGACCACATCACCTTGCCGGTGCCCGATATGGCCACCCACGTGAGCGAAACTCCTCCGTCGGAGCCGGATTCAGAACCGTCTTCAGGTTCGCCGTCTTCGGACCCTCCTCCTTCCTCGCCGGAGCGCACCTGTTTGGCCGACTCGTACACGCCCCACGTGTTGTAAACGGGCCCCGCCTCGGATGACACGTCTCGCCATTCGTACGCGGACGCGTCGTCGTCCTCCTTGCGCTGGATCACCGTACCGCCGTCGCCGACCAGCGTCAGAGTGCTTTGCGACACCGGACCGGAAGAGGAAGCGTCATCGTGGGCGTAAGATACGTCCGTTCGAACGATTCCGTGTAGCCTCTCGGTGGTCGGACGCTCGCTCGTCTCCTGCCAACCGAATCCGTCGTCAGAGGACGAGAGCACGATGCCCTTCTCCCCGACCGCGAACCACGCTCCGAGCTTGGCGTCGTACCGCGTAGCCCAAAGCCCGTCTGACGAAGGCGGGTTTAACGAGGAGGACGCCTCGGGATCTCTGACGGTGACCCACCTACGTCCATCATCCGCGGATCTCAGAATTTTGCCGCGATCTCCGACCGCTATCCACGTACCTCCATACGAATACACGTCGCGTATGTCCGCGTCGGATCCCAGCATCCTGCGCTCCCAGCGTTGGCCGTCATCGTCAGAGCGATACACGGTGCCTTCTACGCCCACTGCCACCCACGTTCCCGTGTCCAGGGAGGCGTGCACGCCGAGCAGATCGGCGGTGATGGCTTGTCCGTCAGCATCGTCGGGTATGACGTCCTCGTCACGCAACTGGACAGATCCAAACGGCTCCTTCTCGGCGGGATTGTACGCGTTCCAGTGCGCGTTGGCGTCCGAGGAAGACGACGACGCCCTCGCCGAGTAAGGGTAAGACGTCACGACGCGGTTCCCGTCATCGTCCAGCCCCTCGCGCAGCACCTCCCACTCCGCAGCACGCACGGGACGCAACTCCTCCTTGGCCATCGGCTGCTCCACCACCTCGTCTGCTTCGTCCGCTTCCCCCCGGCTCAAGCAGATGTCCCCTCCCAGCACGTGCGCCTCGTCGTGGCGCCTGACCGCGAATCCTCCCTGGCCGGGCTTGACCAGCCGCGGCTCGTACTGCACTCCTCCCGAAGGAGAGGGATAATCTTCCGCGAGTGTTCTGTACGGAATCGATCCCCCCTTCTCGCCGCCACCTTTCGAAACAGATCCTCCCAGTTCGATGATGGTGCCATCCCGATCTACCACGAAGTACCTGTTCGCGTACATCGCTCCGGACACCCTGACCTCAGCCGCCCTTCTCTTGTCGTCGGCGTCGGACGGATCTGCGCCTCTGTATGACCCATCTACGAAGGCGTACGCGACGCGCATGATCTCTTTTCCCGACGCCGCGAAAGCGAGCTCTGCTGAATTTTCGGTCGATCCCTCATCGGATACGACCGGCCCGGACGCCACGGCGTACATGCCGGTGTCGGGGTGGCGTTCGAAGGAAAACGACGGAAGAATATGATGGTATTCTTCGTCTTCTTCTTCGACGGCAGCGGCGTCTTGCATCAGGAGCTGACCCTGGTCCGTGAAGATGCCGGAGCCCCGTACGTGGAGCCGCCCCTGGGGGTTCTCCGTGCCGACGCCGACCCACCCCTGCGACGACACGTACAGAGCGTCGCGGAATTCTGGAAAGATGTGCCGTGCTACAAAACGCGCGTCCGCCTCTTCCTTAGTCAGCATGTCGGCGTGTACGCGGTGCGATAGCGTGTCGAAATTGCTCTTGGCCGCGAACTTGGCAGCAGCAGACGTCTTGGTATCGTAGTCAGCGTCTAGGCGGTCGCTCAGAGCCGCAAGAGCGGTCTTTTTCGCGAACTCCTCCTTCGCGTCGGAGCGGGTCACGTAGTCGTCGCGCACCTCGGCTTCGAATCCTGCGAACGCGGCAGCGCTCGCGAACCGCGCGTCGGCGTCCGCCCGGCTGTAGTTGGACGCGTGAGCATAGTTGCTGAGCGAGAGGGTGCGCGCGTCGAGCGCGTCGAGCGCGGAGCTCGCGGAGTTGCTGAATCCCTCATAGCCATTCCGCGGCGCGAACGCGTCGTCCGCGGCGTCTTTACTGTAAACGTTGTCCGATCGGGCGAATCGGGAATCCGCGTCTTCTTTACGGTATGTTGATGACGCGGTATCTGCCACCAAATTGCTGAGCCCCTCGAAATCGGAGCTCCCGACGAATAGGAGGTCTGCGTCGGAACGGGAGTAAAAATCGAAGCCGTGAACGAGGTTGCTGAGCGCGCGTTGATCTTCCTCGATATCGCGCACGTCGTCCTGAACCTTCGTGACCGCTGTATTTACGGATACAAACTTGTCGTCCAGGACTTCTTTGCGGTAATAACCGTCTTCGATGTCGCTCAACGCGCTGGCGACGGTGTTGCTGAACGTCGCGAACGACGTAGACGCCGCATAACGAATATCACTGGCCTCCCGGTCGAAGTAGGACTCCTCGATCATCGAAATCACGTTTGACAGCTCCGCCGATGTTGCGTCGTCTTTGGCGTACACCTTTTCGCTCAGCTCGTCCACGCGCTCCGAGGTCGCCAGTTTCGATAGGGCGTCGTCCGTCTCCGACTTGGTGTAATACCCGTCCCGGAGCTCGGCGCTCAGGGATGACAGCGTCGTAGCGGATGCGTACTTTTCGTCGCCGTCCTCTTTCCGGACGTAATCCTTGTGGACGGCGTTGCTAAGGGCCGAAAAGTGCGCCCTGCCGGCGAACCGCGCGTCGCTCACCTGCTTGTCGTAGTATGACGAGGACACGGCATTACTATAATCCGCGAACTTATCGAGCTTTGTAAATCGTCCGTCGCTCTCCGACCGGCTGAAGTAGTCGTCGGTCAGCTTATCATCCAGCGCGCCCAGGTCGGACGCGCGCGCGTACCGGTCCTCCGCGGCGTCGGAGGTCAGATATGCGTCGCCCAGCAGGTTCGACAGCTCGGTCAGTGAAGTGGCGGTCGCATAAGTATCCGCGGCTTCGTCGCGAAGCAGATATCGCTCGGCCACGTGGTTACTGAGAGCCGCGCGCTTTTCGCTCTCCTCGTCCAGCAGATCGTCCGTCTCGGGCCTCGTGTAGTAGTCGAAGTTGAACGAGTTGCTGAGCTCTGTCAGACGGTCGTCAAAGGCGTTCGAGAGCGACGACATCTCGCTCTCACGCTGGGACGTTTGGTCCGCGAAACGTTCGTCCACGGCGCTCTTGTTGTA
>SL_4KL_010_BRINEDRAFT_10001019_pt1 | contig 15236 bp, 18 predicted proteins | sample SodLak_010_BRINE_2_FD_10664 | JGI IMG/M metagenome (IMG submission 10664)
CGGGATATTGCTCGTTCTCGGCGTCTTCTATGCGTATCTCGCCTCGATTGTTCTGGTGCCTCCGGCGATCGTCGCCGGTCAGCGCGGGGCTGCGTTCTGGCGAACGAAACGAAGCCAGGTATCACGGTAATACAGCGCTTTCACCGGTGCAATCGCTCACAGCCGCTACTGCGGGCTGCCCGACGAAATCAGCGTGATCCGGTTGCGGCTGGCATTTCAATGGGACTGACCCAACCAGTCCGAAAGCGACAGCGATTGCGCGGCTGTTCGGCCACGGAACATTCGGTGGTCAACGGATACGCTGGAATCGGTACTATAGTATCACCGGGGTATAACGTAGGTTGATGGAATACACACAACTCGGACGCACCGGCCTTGAGGTCTCGCGGCTCTGTCTCGGCTGTATGAACTTCGGATCCAGCGAGGAGTGGATGATGAACGACCGCGAGGCAAGCAGCGAACTCATAGAGGAGGCACTCGATCTCGGTATCAACTTCTTCGACACGGCGAACGCGTACTCGCGCGGCGAGAGTGAGTCCATCCTCGGCGAGGCGATCGAGGGATACGACCGCGAGGAACTGGTCATCGCGACGAAGGTGTATTTTGAGATGGGATCGGGTCCGAACAAACGTGGGCTCTCCCGAAAGCATATTTTCGATCAGGTAGACGAGAGTCTCGATCGGTTGGGGACCGACTACATCGATCTCTACCAGATCCACCGCTGGGACGAAAACACGCCGATCGAAGAAACCCTCTCGGCGCTCGACTCACTCATTTCGTCGGGGAAAGTCAGGTATATCGGTGCCAGCACGATGGCTAGCTGGCAATTCTCGAAAGCCCTCTACACCGCTGATCTGAATGGGAGAGAGCGGTTTGCCTGCATGCAGCCCGAATACAACCTCGTCGACCGTCACGAAGAAGCGAACCTGTTGCCGATTTGTGAGGCCGAAGACATCGGCGTTATTCCGTGGTCACCCCTGGCTGGTGGGTTTTTAGCCGGCAAATACGAGCGAGAGCGTACCGTTCCAGACGGCTCACGAGCGGAGACTGACGACTATACACAGAACCGCTTTACGGACGCCAACTGGCGCGTGCTGGATGTCGTTCGCGAACTCGCCGACCAGAAGGATGTCACTCCTGCACAAGTCAGCCTGGCATGGCTGCTTCACAACGACGTGGTTGATGCGCCAATTATCGGGCCACGACGGGCCGACCATCTCTCGGAGAACGTGGAGGCGTTGTCGGTTGCGTTAACCGACGCCGAAATCGACCGCTTGGAAGAGCCGATCTTTCCACAGTGGCCCGTTGCCGGCAAAGACTGACGAAATCGTTTATAGTCCACAGCCCTTACACTGGCACCCTCCTGGAGTCGTGACATTCATTCCGAAAACAGTGAGCAATATAATGGGTTGGGACAGGTTCGAACCACGGTCGCTCACTTCGTTCGCTCCCTGATTCGAATCGACCGACAACCATTCACGACGGCACGACTCCTCGCTTCGCTATCGCTCCGCTCGTCGTAGTTATGCCGTCGAGAAGTGGGTTGGGGCAGATTCGAACTGCCGACCTGCTCCGTGTGAAGGAGCCGTCATAACCTGGCTAGACCACCAACCCAGTATCGTCTGCTACTTGGTTCCCGGACTTAAAGCCTTCTTTCCGACAGACCGAGGCTGCGCTCTGCATTCGGCGTCAACGCAAAAAATCACTGAACGGTCGATCAGGCTGCAACTTCGTCGCTCGAACGGTACTGCTTGACGCGCTGTTTTGCGCTGGCAGCACCGTCGACGACGCGAGCTTTCGACGCGGCGGCGGCGACCCGGACCCGCCCGGCCCGCGTCTCGGGCTCGACGGGTTCATCTACTTCTTTGCCAACGCGTGCCCGAACGCGCTGGACGACCGGCGAAAGCTCCTCGGCCAATCCGACTTTGAGGTGCGATGCGGCCCGACCGAGGTAGTACCGAGCGTCACTGAAATGCTTATTCATATCTGTCCTATCGTCGGCAACAGATATATGCTTTGTGCCGAGACAGTGTTTGTTTCTCACACCCACAAAACGAAACCCGAGCGGGCTATTCAGTAGGTCGGTGACTCCTCTGGAATCTCGTCGCGAGCATTGACCAGCCGCGCAAACACGAACAGTGCATCCGACAGCCGGTTGAGGTAGACGACGGCTTTGGCGTTGATCGGCTCGTTGTTTGCGAGCTCGACCGCTCGACGTTCGGCTCGACGGGTGACCGACCGTGCGTGGTGCAGTGCCGCACCACTATCGCCGCCCCCCGGGAGAATGAACGCCGTTAGCGGTTCGAGCTCCTCGTCTGCGGTGTCGATCCACCCTTCGAGCTGTTCGACATGCTCATCGCGGATCTGTGGGTCGTCCCTGCTGGGTTCGGGTGTCGAAAACTCCGCCTGGATGATATGGAGGTGGTTCTGGACTGCCGACAGCCATTCGTCGACGTCCTCGTATCCACTGGGTCGAGCCGTTCCGATGAGCGAATTGGCTTCGTCGACGACGCCGTAGGCCTCGATCCGAGCGCGCTTGTTTTCGAGACACGTGACATATCTCGGAGGTCGGTTTGTCCCTCGTCTCCACGGCCCGTGTAGATATTCATTGCAGACTCCGTTCGATGTATGTGAGGATGTTTTGGCTTTCGGCCATTGTTACACCACGGGCAGGATCAACTAAAACGGGGACGCCACGCTGCCCACTAATGCGTTTGACCGCATTGCGCGAGGAGTGCAGTCCTTCGGTCCACTCCGTTTCATAATCGACTTCGTGTTCTGTGAGCGCCTCGTGGACGTGTTCACAGTACGGACAGCCCTCGAGTGCATAGAGCGTAATCATGTCTGAGACGAAGGCCGCCATGTGCAAGTACCTTAGCACGCCGGGCGGCCGATATACCGTTCAGAGCCCTTCGAACGATTTGATTTCTTCGCGCCATTCGTCTGGAATCTCTCGTGGTGTCTCCGTTTCGATATCATAGAGCACCTGCACCGAGGTCGCCTCCGCAACCACGTCGCCTTCAACGCGCAGTTCGTACACCATCGGGATACTCGAGGTACCGAGCCGTGGAACGGTCACCTCAACAGTGACGGTCTCGCCATGGACGATCGGCTGTGCGTAATCAATCGACAGCGAGGCGACTACTGAGCCGACCGCCGAGAGATCCAGTCCAAGGACCTGTTCGACATAGGCGATGCGCGCCTCTTCCAGGTAGGTCCCATAGACCGCGTTGTTAACGTGGCCCATCGGATCGAGATCACGATACTGCACCGGAATCGAGGTCGTAAACGGATGCTCGACAGCCATAGGTCCACAATATGGACAGCGTGGTGATGTACCCTCTGATTGGACCACAGAGCCAATTTGATATCCCAATATGGAGTTTATAACTCGCTGTTGGAACATTTTCCCGTCGGTACTGAACCAACATCTTAACACATTCGGCCTCAAAAGCAGGGGTATGAGCCTTGAACTAACCCATCCGTGTCCCGAATGTGGGCCTGAAACCGAATTCTACCGGGCAGCCAGCACGAAAATTCATCTTGGCGAAAAGACCAAATGGTACTGCACGGAGTGCGACTACGGGTTTGTCAAAATCAACGGCATCGACAGCTCGGCGGTCTAACCAGTTCTTATCCGATCGGTGCAACCGCTGTTCACGGTCGCTGATCCCTGATATAGTGAGCGTAGTGGCGCACGCATGGCTGTTTTCGAACACATTTTTGTGGACGCAACTGCTTCGGACTTTGCGATACTCACATTGGCATTCAATTTTCAGCGTAGTCTCTCTCTGCGCCGAAGAAAAACACACACACACTTGTGTTTGCGACCTATCTGGGCATCACCGCATCCACTGGTGCTCGTATCGTACCTCCCTGTCGGCATAACCTGGGCGGCATGAGTTTGGATCGGTTTGAACGTGCAGTGTCGAGACTACGGCCTGTTTTGCCGGCAAATGGCTCGAGTGTCCCGCTTCACACCGAAATAAATCATATACCACGATACAAAATCACAGATTCGACCGACCACTGCCGCCGTCAACAACGATTGCCTGGCCAGTGATATAGCCGCTGGCTGGCGACGACAGGAACGCAACCGTGTTTCCGAGTTCAATTGGGTCGCCAATGCGCTCAAGTGGGACATCGGATCCGAAGGCCGCCCGTCCCTCGTCGTAATCGGCATACTCGCCGCGGTCGATTCCCTGTTCGATGAGTTCCTGAATCCGGCTGGTTTCGTGTGCGCCCGGCAACACGGCATTGACCCTCACCTCGGGAGCGAGCTCCCTCGAAAGCGTTTTTTCGAGCCCAATCACGCCCATCCGGACCGAATTTGACAAGACCAATCCATCGAGAGCTTCTTTGACACTCCGCGAAGTGATCATCACAATTGTCCCGCCGCCATCGGCCCGGAGGTGCTCAGCACTCTCGCGGACCAGTCGGACGACGCTCATCACGAGCAGGTCAAACGCGTCGTACCACGCTTGATCCGTCGTGTCGAGAAACGAGCCACTTGGTGGGCCACCCCCGGAAGTAACCAGGTGGTCGAGTCGACCGAACTCGTCGAGAGTCGTGTTCACGAGCCGGCTGATGTCTCCTGCGTCGGTCAGATCGCCGACAGCCGGGACGACACGTGCGCCATCGACAGCCTCGGTTCGGAGGTCGGCTGCGGTTTCGGTGAGCGTTGCGTCGGTCCGGCCGTTGATGACGACGTTGACGCCTTCACGAACGAGCGCGGTTGCTGCGGCCTTCCCGAGGCCACGGGACGAGCCAGTTACGAGTGCAACGTTGCCAGCGAGTTCGGATTCCATAGGCCCTCTTCGGACGAAAATCCAATAACACTTGATCACTGGCCGTTCAAACTGAGTCGCGAAACCACTCACTCAGCCGCGGTCGATTCGTTCGACCGAGAAAATTGTCGCTGGTACGTCCAAGTCGCATACATGATCAGTGGAACACCGACCGCCGTCGGGCCGAGCCATCGCGCAAGTGGTGGGAGCATCGAGAGATTGACTGTCGCACTCGCTGTGACGGTTGCGATAAACCCACCGCCCATGAAGCCGAGATGTCGGTAAAACCACGCCATCTGGTCTGCAGGTGGCCGAAAAATCTCATAGAGTTCTCGTACTGCGAGCACGCTCCCGATCAGTCCAAAGACGATGAGGACCGGGCCGAGTGCAACGTCCGTGAGAATATTCCGTGTGCCGAGGGCGATCATCCCGATGCCGGCGACGAGCATCGTCGTGTGACCGACCCAATCGACCCAACTGGCGACTCCCGGCTCGGGTCGTTTCCGCGAAAGAACACGGTCACCAGTGAAGACGAGATAGCCGCTGAAGACGGCGATCGTGAACAAAAACAGATTCGAGTCAGCCAGCGCAATTGGCATGGCCGTGACGACAACGATCGCCATCGTCACCACATAGATGCGGCCAGCTTTTCGGTGTCGCTGGCCGCCTTTTCGTGTTACAACCGCCCCGGTTCCACTCGCCAACGCAACAACCCCCGCCGCAATATGTATGCCCAACAGTCCAACCAGTACGGTCTCGATCATAGCCACTGATCCGAATTAGTGTTAATAAATCTTGTGATAACTATATCTTTTCTGCACTGTCTAACACTTGTCTATGCCGGTTGAAACCTGTTTTTGCGGTACTTTAGAGAATCTATTGCCGGTATTTTTAGATGTCGTATACAGTAGCTGTCACGCCAGACAAATCCGAAGACAGTTCCATTGTCATGGCTGTTCGCGCGCGCTTACTTACAAGATGCTCCGTCTCCGTCAGAACACAATGCACTCACGGGAGCGACCACAGGGAATGTTGACGTACGCCGACCGGGCCTATCTCCTCGGCGAGACGGCTCCGGAGACGCCCGCAGCAGAACGCAAGAAACGACAGCGAATTCGACGCCGGATTAGACACGCGATTATCGATTTTTCGCTCCTTATCCACCTTTCATGGGACGATCTTGAACAGGTTTTTTCGGACCTTGTTGACGCCAGTAGTGAGCGTTCCGCTGCCAGTGCGATTGCCGACCGTGAGCTCTATGATGGTCTCGTTGACATGATTGAGGTCGCTATGCGTGGAACAACGATGCAGGGTGTCGATTTCGGCCGTCTCATGCGGCTGGCGACGCTCCGGTCGGTCGGTGTCTATCACCTCGTCTACCGTGGCTGGCTCGTCGATGTCGAATACGACACCGCGGCCCGTGTCGTTCCCGAGCGGAGCATTCCTCTCACCGACATTGACGAGACGTTTTCGATCGACGACCTCCCGCCCGCAGCAGCGCTTGCGCTCGAAGAGTTCGGCATTACGACTCGCGAGGAGCTTGTAGACCTTGCCTCAGCCGCCCGCGAAACCGATCCATTCGGCGAGTAGCACCGCATGCGGCCTCTCGGATGGTGGCCTTCTCGCCACAGGTGGCCGAGGGCGCTACTCGCTGTCGAGCGCCTGCCAAGACAGCCGCGGGTTTCGTGCGGCGCTTACCTGGTCAATCCGGCTTGCAGTCGTCCGGGAGGGAGCGGTTTCGAGCTCTTCGTCGCTTCCACGGTAAGCGGTGTTGAACGCCTCGGCGAGCTCGTCGAGTGTCCGTTTGCTTTCGATCTCGGTCGGCTCGGTCAACATTGCTTCGGGCACCATTTCGGGCCACTTCGTTGTCGGTGGATGGACGCCGAAATCGAGCATTCGTTTGGCTACGTCGGCCGCATCACGGTCGCCTGCAGTCGCCGCAAACTCGTGATGGAACGGCCCGTAGGGGACTTCCATCTCCAACTGCTTGGCCAGATAATTGGCATTCAAGACAGCCTTCGCACTGGCATCCGAAAGGCCGCTATCGCCGAGTCGGGCGATGTAGGCGTAGGCCTTGATCAACACGAGCCAGTTGCCCCCAAAGCCATGGACTTTCCCAATTGAGTGGTCAGGATCGAACAGCTCGAAATCCCCATCGTCGGTCTCACGGACGCGAGGCCGTGGCAGAAAGTCAGCGAGTTCGTCAACGACACCGACAGGACCAGCTCCGGGGCCACCTCCGCCGTGCGGGGTCGCAAACGTCTTGTGGACGTTGTAGTGCATGATGTCGAAGCCCATGTCGCCGGGCCGACCCCGACCGAGCAGCGCGTTGAGGTTTGCGCCGTCGTAGTACAGCAAGCCCCCCACGTCGTGGACGGTTTCGGCGATCTCGACAATGTCGCGCTCGAACAGTCCGACCGTATTCGGATTCGTTAGCATGAGCGCGGCGGTCTCTTCGGAAACAGCCGCTTTGAGCGCCTCGAGGTCGACGCGGCCGCCCTCATCCGAGGGGAGTTCGACGACATCGTAGCCCGCCATTGCTGCGGTGGCGAAGTTGGTTCCGTGTGCGGAGGCCGGAATAATGACCTCGCTACACTCGTTGCCGTGGTGTTCGTGATAGGCTTTCGCAACCAGAATCCCGGTGAACTCGCCGGCGGCTCCTGCCGGTGGCTGGAGCGTCACGGCATCCATGCCGCCAATTGTTGCGAGATACTCCTGTAACCCATACAGCAGCCCGAGATTCCCTTGGGCGCTTGCGGCTGATCGGTCGGGATGGATTGCCGCGTTCGGGTCGGCGGCGACGTCCTCGGTGAACTTCGGATTGTACTTCATCGTACACGACCCGAGTGGATACGGGCCACTGTCGATGCTCCAATTCATCTGCGAGAGCCGGGTATAGTGTCGAGCCAGTTCGGGCTCCGAAAGTGCCGGCAGTGTCAGTTCATCACGAGTGAGCTCGTCGGGAAGCGGCGAGGCTGTCGTTATCTTCGCTTGGCTGTCGGCATCAGGATCGATTGCAATGGTCGTCGAGTCCTTTTCGGAGAGGAGCGGTTCGTGTGCGTTGTCGCCTTGGGTGTAGCGGGCTTGGTCGTGAATCATTTAGGCAGCCTCCTGGAGGGCCGCAACTAGTTGGTCGACGAACTGGCGGTTCGTCTCGGTAACACAGAGCTGCAACAGGTGGTCATCGATCACATGAACGGCAAACCCGTCGGCTTCGAGCGCGTCGGCGACTGCTTTGGCCGGCTGATCGGACCGCACAACGAACTCGCGGAAATGGTGTCGATCATAGATGGGGGCCTGATACCCATCGAGGGCGTCAATCCGGGCGGCGAGGTCGGCTGCATCCCGGACACAGTCCGCGGCAAGCTCGACCAATCCGTCTGGTCCCAGCGAGGCGATATGCATTGCCGTCCGGAGGGCAACCCAGGCCTGATTCGTACAGATGTTCGAGGTTGCTCGCTCTTTGCGGATGTGTTGCTCTCGGGTCTGCAGGGTGAGTGTGTAGGCTCGTCGGTCGTCGGCATCTTCACTCACGCCAACGAGTCGCCCCGGCACCTGCCGGAGGAACGTCTCGCGGGTCGCGAAAATCCCGAGCCCCATGCCGTAGCTGGTCGGCAGTCCGAGTACGTCGGCCTCCCCAACGACGACGTCAGCACCGACGCTCGCCGGTTCCTGCAGGAGCGACAGTGCTACGAGGTCCGAGCCGAGACAAAACAGCGCCTCGTTGTCAGCTGCAATCTCGCCGATTTCGCTGAGTCCCTCTTCGATGGTCCCGCGAACCGTCGGATTCTCCACATAAATCATCACTGTCGAGTCGCCAGCGGTCTCGGCGAGTGTGGCGGTGTCAACGGTGCCGTCGGCCATCGAGTAGCTCTCGACGGAGAGGCCGGCTCCGGCGACGTAGTTTTCGAGAACTGACCGCTTGCCCGTTCGCAGGAATTCGGGAACGAGAATTGTCTCACCGCTGGTCTGACGAACGCGGTCAGCGAGGAGTGCGGCCTCTGCGAGGCCGGTTGCGGCATCGTACATCGAACAGTTAGCAACCGGGAGGCCGGTCAGTTCGACCAGCATCGACTGGTATTCGAACAGTACCTGCAGAAAGCCCTGTGTAATTTCGGGCTGGTACTGGGTATAGCTGGTCAGATACTCTGCGCGATCCGAGAGGTGTCCCACAATCGAGGGGATGTAGTGGCTGTAATGACCACGTCCCAGAAACTCGGTGAGATTTTGATTGCGAGCGAACTGCTGGCGTAGTTCGGCTCGGATTTCCTGTTCGCTTCGGGCCGGAATAGCAAATTCGCCGTCGAAGGCGACTGTCTCTGGAATATCAAAGAGATCGGCTTCGGTGTCAACGCCGACCGAATCGAGCATCGCCCTGCGGTCGGCGGCGGTGTGCGGTGCAAACGGGCTGCCGTTTGATCGTGTCATTGGGTAGGTCTCGGGGTCTCAAGCGATCTGGTCACGATACTCTTGGGCCGATAGCAGGTTGTCGAATTCACCGTCTTCACTGGGGGCGACTTCGATCAGCCAGCCCGCACCAAAGGGGTCCTCGTTGAGGAGTTCCGGCTGGTCGAACAGGGCCTCGTTGACCGCGGTGACGTCTCCGGAAACTGGCGCGTAGAGATCAGAAACGGCCTTGATACTCTCGACAACGCCGAATGCCAATTCCTGTTCGACAGTGTCGCCAACGGCGGGGAGTTCGACAAAGACGACATCGCCCAACTCGTCTTGAGCGAAGTCGGTAATGCCGATCCGGACAGTATCGTCGTCAGTGGTTGTCCATTCGTGCGATTCGAGATAGGTCAGGTCGTCGGGTACGTCAAAGCTCATGTGTGTCGTGTGAGTGCTGTTTGGAGTGATGATTACGTCGAAACAAATGGTAAGTCGGTGACTTCTGCTCGTTTGTCGGTGCCGCGAACACGTATCGCGAGTTCGGTTCCGGCCTCAGCATACGCAACGTCGAGATAGCCGAGCCCAATTCCCTCGCTCAGCGTCGGGCTCATCGTGCCACTGGTTAGATGGCCGACTTCCTCGCCCGCGTCGGTGACAGCCGAATACCCGTGCCGCGGCACGCCGCGGTCGAGCAGCCGCACACCGACGAAGGTCTGTTCGATTCCAGCGTCGCGCTGGGCGGCGAGGGCGTCTCGACCGACAAAATCGGTATCGAGAGCGACCGTAAAACCGACCCCTGCCTCATACGGAGTTCTAGGCTCGTCTTCGGGATTGAAATCCTGTCCCGAGAGTAAATAGCCCATCTCCGTCCGGAGTGTGTCGCGTGCGCCGAGCCCACAGGGCTGGCACTCAAGTGCGCTCCAGACCGTTTCCGCGTCCGCCGTCGGACACAGAATCTCGAAGCCGTCCTCACCGGTGTAGCCGGTCCGTGCAATCAGACACTCGACACCCGAAAGGGTTGCTTCGGTGATGTCGAACGTTGCACTGCCGAGCACGGCGCTCCGGTCGTCGCCAGCGGTGTCGTCGCCGGCATCGCCAACCGCGTCGCCAACAATATCGGCCGCGTCGGGCCCCTGGACGGCGATCATCGCCAAATCGTCGGTGACGTTGTCGATGCTCGCATCGAGGTTCCACTCCTCACGGTGCGTTCGCCACCGCGATTCGATTTCCTCGTCGTGGCCGGCGTTCGGGACGAACAGATACGCGGGCTCGCCATCGCGGTCGTCCAAGCGGTAGACGACAGTGTCGTCGATGATGACGCCGTCTTCGCGGGTGATACACGCGTATTGTGCGGAACCGGGTGTCAACGCGGCCACATCGTTGGTCGTCAGCCGATTCATCAGCGTCGTCGCCTCTGAGCCGGTGACCTCGATTTCACCCATGTGGGAGACATCGAATCGGCCGGCAGTCTCGCGGACAGCGGCGTGTTCGATACGGATCGAGTCGAACGTGACCGGCATCTCCCAGCCACCGAAGTCGGTGAACGTCGCCCCCCGGTCGTCGTGAACCTGAGAGAGCGGCGGTTTCCGTCGAGCCATACTGGTAGCTGTTTCCGGCGAAAGTAATGTGTTGCCATCGGCTACTGGTGAGCACCGGCTAATTTGGCCGAAAATAGTCACAGATATGGATATGTTATCCCCACTACCAAGAGAAACAGCCACGAATACGAATATTATCAACTTCCATTTGAGTGATGAACCCAGCGTCTTCGTTGGAGTGCTACGCGGCGAGGGTAGTTGTTTCGGGTCGACGCGCATACCAGACGTTCGCACGAACACCCGCCCGCTCGAGTTGGGGGGTCGTCGTCTCTCCAACACTGAGTGCAGCAAGTTCACGCTTGAGCCCGGTTTCTTCATATCCCACGATGTGGACGGTTTCGTTGGTTTGTGGGTCAACGAGCGTCATTGCATCATGCGTGTTCATCGCGGCGACAACACGGTACGTTTTTGCGGTATCCGGAGGCGTTTGAAGGGCCATATACCACCAGTAGATGGGTATCAAAATAATTCTTTTGTACGCTCTGCTGTTGTGTGTAATAATATGTGAGGGATTCTCGTGCACACGCCGTTAGCGTCCGTGGGTAGCCGGTGTCACGAGCGTCTGCGTGGTGGTTTCTGGGGTTCGTTCGTCGACCCGACAGACCCGCCACGCATCGCCGCGGGAGCTAATGGGTTCGAGGCCGACCGAAACCGTCGCTCCGTTTGCTGCGTTCGACAGTGTCTGTCGGATGTCAGCGGTCGCATATTCGACGACATGAAACGTCTGGCTCCCGGCGAGCGCAGCGAGTGTGAGCCCACCGTGATCGTTCATCGCCCGGTCAACGACACAGACCGTTGCGGGAAGACGCTGTGTCATCATATTTTGTAGTTATTGTTAATGTACAATAAGTGTGTTGTGTGTCAACATATGTATCGTTCAATCATTCGGTAGCCGTCTGTAGCGTATATTGTGGTAGTTGTGTAGTACCACACGTGTTTTCGCATCTGACAAACGGCATGTCTATACTCGGTGACCGTCGAACTGCCGTATGGATCTGATTGGGCGCGAAGAGCCCATCGATGGCGTTGCGCTATTCGTCGATGGACCGAATATGCTTCGCGACGAATTTAATGTCGATCTCGATGATATCCGCGAGGCCGCACGCGAGAAGGGCCGGCTGGCAACAACGCGGCTCTATGTCGATGAACACGCGACGCCGGGACTCATTCAGGCGGCAGAGGCCCGTGGTTTCGAAGTCATCGTCACGAGTGGAGATGTCGATGTGAAGCTCTCGGTCGATGCGACACGGTTTGCCATCGAGCGTCGGGCGACCACCCTTGCGATTGCCTCCCGTGATACCGATTTCAAGCCGGTGCTGGAGGTCGCAAACAGCTGTGGGCTCCGAACGTTAGCTATCGCCCCCGGCGTCCACGGCCGTTCGGATGCCTTGCGTAACGCAGCGACCGACAGTATTACGCTGACAGACTAATCGCGTCGTCCCGAGTGTCGTTATGAACCGCCAGCCGCTGGCTGGATTCGCTCTTCAAACACCAGCCGAGGCCAGCCGGCATGTGGCACTCGGAGCTGTGCTTTCCCATTGATCCACTCGGCTTTGACCGGTGGGGCAATGTCATCTGCTTGATCGTATCGTGGATTGTCATCACCAATGGTAATATATCCTGAGTGCGGAGCCGGACAGTGGTTCAAATCCGCACACGACCCTGCGGTGTGATACTGTTCATCAGCCCGCTCGTACCAGTTTTCGCCGGCTTCGACGCTGAATGCCACGCGATGCAAAATCGGCGGTTCGTTGTGGTCGGGGAGGGCGAACACAATCACATCGCCACCTCCACCGAGTCGGCGATAGTCGTCGGCTCCCTGGACATTCGTGACAAGCCCGTTTCTATCAGCGTGCTCGCCACCAAACCGCACCTCGTCAGTGAGCACAATGAGGTCGCCACGAAACGCATTCGGCTCCATACTGCCGCTTTCGACGGCGACCAACGGTGGCCAGACACCCGTCACAAGCACAAACAGAACTCCGAACACGGCGACCACAGCAATTGGGGCCAATATATCAATCGCGAGCTCGCGGCGACCCATCCGGCTACACCGGCGTCCCGAAGGCGTATACCGTCTGGTGGCTCGTCACCTCGACGGTAACGAACTCACCCGGTGAAATTCCATGCTCGCTGGCGTTTTGGACGATGATCTGTCGGTAGGCTCCATCACGACATTTCACCGAATCACCGGTTCCTTCTTGCACAACGAGCACCTCCTGTTTCGTCCCGATCATCGCCTCGTAGGCCTCGGCGACGATCTCCATTTTCGCCGCCGACATCTCCTTTGACCGCTCTTTTTTGATTGTTCCACCGAGGCCCTTCAGTTCGGCGGCATCGGTGCCGGGGCGCTTCGAAAACCGGGTGACGTTGATTTTCTCGGGGCGAACCTCGCGGAGGAGGGCCATCGACTGCTGGTGGTCGTCGTCGGTCTCGGTCGGAAAGCCGACGATGAAGTCGGTCGACAGCGTCCAGTAATCGAGTCGGTCGTCGAACGTTTCGACGACCTCGCGGAACTTGCCAACGCGGTGTTGCCGCCGCATCTCTTCGAGGACGTCGTCGCTGCCCGACTGGACGGGTGCGTGAATGAAGTTATAGAGCTTCTCGTGGCGGGCAAAGACGTCGGCCAGTTCCTCGTGAATGCCGTGGATGCCGCCGGGATTTGCCATGCCGACACGGACCCGAAAGTCGCCGTCGATCTCGCTGCAGATCCGATCGAGCAGTTCGGGGAGCTTTCGGTCGCCGGTATCCCAGCCGTAGACGCCAGTGTCTTGGCCGGTAATCCGGATCTCTTTGGCTCCCGCATGGACGAGCGCCCGTGCCTTTTCGACGTTTTCCTGCACAGGCGGCGAGTCAACCCGGCCGGTGGCGAACTTGGTGATACAGTACGAGCAGTTGCTCATACAGCCGCGGGCAATCGGGAGAATGCCGATCACGCCGTCGAGAATTGGCTTGGTATCCGGCGTCACGGTCGGACACTCGCCGTTGAGCACTGCCTCTGGAACCTCGTCCCAGTGGAGCACTTGGGCGTCGATGCCGGCGTTTGTGAACTCCTTGCCCTGGGCAAGTGCCATACAGCCGGTGACGATGAGATCCGAGGTTTCCTGCTGTAGCTCCTCGGCTCGCCGGAGCATGTTGCGCTCGGTTTTTTCGACCACCGTACAGGTGTTGAGAATGGCGACGTCGGCTGTGTCGAGACTGCTGGCGGGATAATGTCCGCCCTCCCGGAGCGCCTGTTCGATCTGGCTGCTCTCGCCTTGGTTTGACGTACAGCCGTACGTCTCGATGTGATACGTGGCCATTCAGTTACTGTCGCTTGCCGCCGGGTGAGCAAAAGGCCGACGGTCCGGCCTGATCGCGGTGTTGAGCATCGGCACCAATCACACCTATCTCAGTAGGGGGACGACCACGAACGCCAGATACGGAACCAGAAATCCAGAGACGTAGCCCGCGAGATGTCCCCAGACGTTGGTTCCGGGTTGCACAAATACGAGTGCGCCAGCAATCCCGAACACGAAGACTGTCGAGCCGATGAGGAGCGCAAGCCGGTGGTCGGGTGCAAGCTGTCTGTTGGTCTGCGCCAGCGACAGTGGTGACTGAACCTGCCAGAGGACGCCCGCGATCACAGCCGCACTGATCGCACTCGCCAGCGCGACCGTGGGGTTGGCGGGAAAATACGTCCCCGTCGGGATGCCAAAGGCAACCGAAAGCGAGCCAAAAAACGGCACGATCGCCCACGCAGGATGGATCTGACCGTCGGTCAGCCTCGCTGCAGCAGCGAACAGCACAACAGGGAGAAAGCCGAGAAACGCCGAGACGATTCCTGAAAAGCCGGCTGCTGGCTGGCTGGTGAGTGGACCGAGCGCACCAAGCGTGACCCACGCGATTACGAACGGGACGAGCCCAAAATACGCTACCATCGAAAGCCGAAACTTCCGGTTCCAGCCCGCAATCGCCACTAACGGGTAGATCGCGAACAGTGTCAGCCAAAAATTAAGCAGGTTGTCGATGAGATGCCGACTTCCCACGTGTGCATAGTTGGCCGTAAACGCAGTCAAGAGCGTTGTTGGGCTCGACCAGAGTGATTCGGTAGCTAAACTAAATTCGAGTCGGCTGGTGACGCCACCGATCCACAGCAGACTAAGCATGACCGGGATACAGACGAGAAGAAGCACCTGTTCGAGGCGGCTCCCGGCTGTCGTCCGCCACCACCAGCCGGCGGCCGTCGCCGGCAGGCGCAGAATCTCTTGGAGGAGTCGGACTGACACGGTGAAAAGACCACTGCGCGGAATCGACTTACCCTTGACGGGTTTGGCTGTTCGTGTCGTCGGTCGATTGGAATGCGGGTGTTGCTGACGGCCTGGCTGTGATCGCCGCCGGGGTACCCCGAAATCAGTCCCAGCTTTCGAGCAGTTCCGAGAGCGTCGCCACAAGCGAGTCGAAATCCTTGAGCTTCAGG
>SL_4KL_010_BRINEDRAFT_10001020_pt1 | contig 15218 bp, 14 predicted proteins | sample SodLak_010_BRINE_2_FD_10664 | JGI IMG/M metagenome (IMG submission 10664)
GACGTCGTGGCGGGGATTCGAACCCCGGAGGCTTGACGCCACATGGTTAGCAACCATGCGCCTTGGGCCGCTTGGCTACCACGACACCGTGTCTGTAGTCTCGCCCTCCCGGACTCGGGGACGGTGTCCCCTACACGTATTGCACTCAACTCTACCAGCCGACGGGTACTTAAGCGCAACGAAAGCCGCCGAGAGCTATCGGTCGTGTTCTCACTGGCACGAAGCCGGTGCCTCGAGTTCGAGTACGGCTTCTTCCGGCGAAATGTCGTATGAATTGGCCAGTTCCTGTGCTAGCTCCCATGCCCATGCAGCGGTCTCCGGTTCGGCTGTTTCGAACTCGTGGGCAAAGAGAGTGAGTGCTGCGATCACCAGCAATTGTTTTTGTCGGCTATTATTTCTCCCACCCATTAGTTCCACGCAAACATATTAGAAGTATAAATTTTTCCATGGTTCCTGAAAAACTAAAATCTCCAGTGGCAGGGGCGTACTGGCTACAGCACGAGTCCAACGACGAACACTGTCAGAACGTACAGTGGCGTCGACACGAGCAGGGATTTACTCACTTCGAACCCGATGAGTGCTCTATCGAGGCCGTAGCGAAGCCCGACCGAAAGCGGTGTCAAGATCAGACACAGTAGTATGAGATAGATTCCGATAACGATTGCAAGCGACTCGACAGGAACGTGTGCAACTTCCTCGGCTTGTTGGATGACAATCCCTTCTGCGAGTGCAATCGTCGAACCGGCGACGAGTGGCGCAAAGTACATCGCCGTATGATGGAGCGTTCCGGTGACCTCTCCTAGTTCCCGTCGGGTTACTCGTTCGACATCCTGTAAATCCTCGAGATGTTCTGCCATCGAAACGATCGCGTCGCCTGCAGACCGTCCTTCTTTCGCCGCAATTGACAGTAACGAGACCGTTCCATACGCTCGAGGGCTTGGAACGTCGGCCAACGCGCCATACGTTCCGAGAAAGGCGTCTTCGACGGAGACGCGAAGTTCAGTCTGGAGCCGTGAGGCCGTCGCGAATACAGCACCCGTTTCGCCTGGGACTCGGTTCGCTGCGACGTCGATTGCCGATTCGACGGATTCTCCCTGTGAGATCTGTCGACCCGCGATATACAATGCATCGACGAGATGTTCCTCGACGTCCCGGACGTAGGCTCTGACGTCTGCAATCGGCTTATAGGTGAGATAGAGCGTCATTCCAAGCCCGAATCCGATCGCACTTACCGGGGCGAGTTGGCCGAGTTCGATCACCTGCACGATCAGATACACGCCAGCACCGCCGAGTACACCAACGACCACCGGACGGAAGACGCTGTCCGGAACGTCTGGGTGTGACCGACTCACCTCTGGTGGCGGGAACGCGACGGGGCGTCGAATCAACAACCAAAACCCCAGACCGCTCAGTACGATCGGGAGTAGAATATTGTAGATTATGATGAATATCTCTCTGGTCAGTGTCACCTCGGCGATTGCGGCTGCTGGTGCCAGCGCGACGAGTGCAAGCGGAATCATGACACCGAACGAATAGATAAACGTCGACGGTGCACGGATCGTTTCGGTAAACTCGGACATTTGATCGCGTGTCCCGTCGAGTACCGCCTCGAGCGATCGCTCGAGCGTTCGTTCCCGTTCTTCTATGGGGGCATCCTCTGCACTCGCCAGAAGAAAGCAGGCACGGCGGAGTGCTGGAAACTCCTCACCCCACTCGGCGGCAAACGAGAGAAGTCCAGTCTGGGGTGTCCCGACAGACTGGTCGATATGTGAGTTGAGACTTCGGCACAACGGTCCAAATCCGGTATCTGCGGCGAACTGGACCGCTGTCTCGGTCGAGGGCTGGATCTGCATCCGAAGCACCATTCGACCGATCAGATTCGGGACCTGACCCAGCGCCTCGATACGGGAAAATGCTGCAGCTAGTTTCGGACCACTGTGGATCGTGTGGACGACGACCAGTGTCAAAAGTGCTGTAACGGAGACCGCAAGTGCCGGTTGGAACAGGAGAAACAAAAACGGTGTCGCAACCGCGACGGTAATAATCCCTGCGGCGTAGCCGGCCTGAACGACCGCCTCTGGGCTGTTCGACGATTGGATAAACTGAACTGAGTCTGTGAGATCGTCACTGGCTGTTACGTCCCAGGGGTAGAATTTTGCAAGCGTCGCGATGAGTGAATCGAGGACGCTCATTGTCGACGGTGTGTTGCATAGGCGATTGCGACCTCGTCCGGACTGGTGCGTCCTTCCTGTGCCAACGTCGAGATCAACTGCTTTCGCGTCCGTATTTTGGCCCTGACATCCGAGTATGTCTCGGCTGGACCCGTTATTCTGTTTACGAACCGGCTTTCACCCTGGGCAATTCGGCCCGTGGGAACGGCAGTGTGGCCCTCTAAGGTGTACAGTGGGGCGAACGTAACCTCCTCACCGCTGGTGATTACTTCCTCGATCGCAGCGACGCGACGGATCCGACCCATCTCCGACGTTTGGTAGGATTGACACGTAATGACGAGGTCGGTCGTCCCGAACGAAGATGGCGGGACGTTTAGATCCGAAACCACTCGCTCGTAGACGTCCGCTGCACCATCACCGTGGATCGTTCCCATCACTGCGTTTGCGTTCGCGCCGACACGCATTGCCTCATATAAGACCTGGGCCTCCTCACCACGAATTTCGCCAACCACGAGCGCACCGTCACCGAGGCGCAACGCCGTTCGGAGCGCCTCGGCCGGCGTGATTTCCGGGCCCGTTCCCGTCCCCGTCCGCATCGGCTGGACATCGCGATCGACCGACTGCAAGGCTTCTACCGGCAACTCCGGCGTATCCTCGATCACAACCGTCCGCGTCTCCTGTCCTAACTCGTATAACAACGTTCCAAGCAGCGTCGTCTTTCCTGCCCCTCGAGTGCCCGCAACGAGTGTTGCAGCGTTTTTCTCGACTGCAACCGAGAGAAATGCCGCCGCCTGTGCCGACAGCGTCTCGTTTGCAACTAACGCTGGCAGTGTAAACCGATCGTCCGACGTTCTCCGGAACGCAAACGCGGTTCCCGTCGAGACGGGATCAGTCACGCCGGCGATTCGAACCCCCACGCCACACGCAAGCGTTGTCGTCGAATCGACCGATGGCGTCGCTCGAGAAAACGCACGACCGCTTTCGTGTCGAATTCGGGAGCCGATCGATTCAGCACCCGATTCCGTCAGATGAACGTTCGTTTCCATCAACTCCCCATCGACGATAACCCGCAACGGGTTCGAGGAGACGGGACCGGTCGCATACACGTCGCTGACGTGTGGATCGGAAAACAGGTCCTCGAGGATGCCATATCCCCTGGTGTGTTTGTGTAACACAGTAGTCAGTTTTGGATCGAACGGTTCGTCGGTCAACAGATTCATCGCGATCGATGCACTCCGCTCTCCGGAGGCCCGTCCATCGGCGATCGCTTCGTATCCGTCGACGACGAGCGATCGCTGCGCTTCGGTCAGTCCCAGATCGACCAGATCAACGACGTACAGTGGGATACTGCTCGGTCGGCTATAGGTCCGTATCGTCGTCCCAGAGTCGAGTGTGCGGACGGTCTCGAGCGTCGCTTCCTCCGGAACCGTCATATCGACGTAACTGCCAGCGATCGTCAATCCAAGGGTCGGTGAAAACAGTTCGCTGTACTCCGTGGCATCCAGATCGATATCGAGGAGGCCGGATTCGATACCGACGTTGACGACGTTTCCAGTGCGTGTCTCGAGTTCCGATATCGCCGAGAGCGGATCTCGCTTTGCAACCGTCATCAGTCGCCTGTTCGAGTCGGGGAGCTGATCGACGAACCGACCAGCCCTGGCCAGGAGTTCAACACCGTTGCCATCATACAGATACCGGATCCCATCCCGCTCGATTACGAGTTCTGTCGCCTTGCTTTCCTGCAGCTTCGAGACGACAAGCGCCCGACACAGGTCCGAACGCTCGAGATCCCATCGGTCGTAGGAAACGTTCAGTAGGAGTTTGTCGCCATCGAAGCTGCTCGTGACGTAGTCGTTGATATCCGAAACCGACGTTGGCTCCGACCGAAATCGGTCTCCCAGCCCGACTTTGTCGGCGACTTTCTCGATGGTTTCGTTCTCCGGGATGGAGATCACAGAGCGACCCCTCCGATCATACCCGTCGTTGTTCCCACTGTAATTTAAACCGGAACAGCACGGCCGGATGCATACGAAACCGGAACGCCAACGCTGGACGGAACCGGCGGGCTACCGGGAAGTCCCACGAAGAGGCGGGCTCGAGTCAGGATTCTTTTTCCACCCAATTCGGAGCGCTCTCTTTCGGGAACTCTGTTGATCTCTAAGCGGTCTCCTATCCAGATCGGATGTATATTTCTGGGCGACCGTGCCCGGACGTACAGCTGACAGTATATTGATTATCCCGGTCGATGTCTACATTCAAGTAATTCAACGGAAAAACCGTACCTATGCTTGCAATCGCTGGCTCGAAAGGAGGGTGTGGGAAGACGACGTTGGCACTCGGACTCGCCAACGCCTTCAGTCGGGCTGGCACTCCAACGCTCGTGGTTGATGGCGACCGACAGATGCCAAACGTCCACATCGCCGCAGGCGTCCCACGGGAGCCAACGATCGGCGATCTCGCTGCCGGAACCCACATCACCGAGGTCGCCCACGACCACCCCGAGGCCGAACGAGTGAAACTTCTCTGTGCACCACATCCCGACGAAACGGTCGATTTCCCCGCGTTGCTTTCGAACCTCCAGAGCGACCGCGTCCAGACCATCATCGACTGTCCGGCCGGTATCGGCCCGGACGCCACCGACCCACTCGAGGCTGCCGAGGAAACGATCGTCGTTACGTCTCTGACCGAACAGAGCCTCGCAGCCGCCGAAAAAACCATCGAGGTCGCCTCACGACTCGACGTCGACGTCTACGGCGTCGTCATCAACAAATGTGAGACAGACCGGGACACACTCGAGGAGTTGCCCTTCGACGTGCCGGTTCTCGAGACGATTCCCGAGTGTGCAACGCCGCTGTCTGATCCCGATGCCGTCTCCGCATACGAGACTGTCGTCAGCGAATACCTCAACCGAACCGTTTCGACTGGGATTCCAACACTCGATCGTGAACTCGACGGTGGATTCCCCACTGGAACCGTCCTCGAACTCAAAAGCGACCAAAGCTGTAACTCCGAGTTGCTCTTACACCCACTGACTGCGGCTCGCGGCACACTGTATATTTCGACTGAAAAATCTCCACAGGTCGTCTCCGCTCGGTTTTCTTCCTCAGACGTAGCGACCGGCGTGCCCGAAATTGCCCACGTCGATGGCGAAAACGCACTGGAAGAGGCCACCTCACTCGTCGCCTCACTCCCGCCCGAATCGACCGTCATCGTCGACTCGATCGACTCCCTCGAGCGCTTTGAGCCAGCAGCGTATATCCCGTTTCTGAACACACTTGCCCAGCGAGTCCACGAAACCGATAGTATCGCCATCTTATACACTCCGGATCGATCCAGAGACGAGCAAAACAAATCGTCGACGAGGGAGTTTACCGACATCCGTGCAACGTTCGAGACAGTCGACAACGCACAGCCAGGGTCTGACACAACCGATGACTCGGGTGACGGAGCCGACGCCGGGAAAACGCCAGTAACACAGTTTACCAACAAACTCTCTGCCGGTGTATCCGCGTTTCTCCCTGACCGCTCGGACGAGGAGACTGACCGAGAGTTACCCACGGAGACGGAAGTCGAGACGGACGAGACGACCGAGGGAGACTCGACGACAGACGACACCGAAGAACGTGAAACCAATGGGATGGAGGCCCACTCCCCACAGTATCGATTTTCGATCACCAGCAGTCGGACACGCCAACTCCCAATTTCTTCAGTGACGCTTCGGTTCGACGACTTTTTCGAGGACAACTGATAGCGCTCAGCCGTCGATAATCACAATCTCCGGATTCGGTTCCTCNTCGACCCAGTTCGAGTCCGTCGGCGGACGAATCGTTACCTCGAGTTCGCCGCTTTGTTGGCCGGAGAACAACTCGACGTCCATCTGATCGAAATCGATCTCGACGTCGTTGTCACTACTGCCGGTCTCGAAGGTGTATGCCTGATCGACCCGAGCCGTGTCACTCTCGATGATAACTACTGCGTCGGTCACAGTTCGTCCGTTTTCATCGATAATCGAGAGCGTAACCGTTTCCGTACTCGATTCGGTGACGATCAGGTCGTCTGCATCGTCCGTTTCGAAGGTAACCTCCGTCGGGTGTGACGGCTCCGAATCCGCCAGAATGCCCAACATCAACGACAGTGCTGCCGTGCCGACGATGACTGCGATTACCAGCCTGATCGGCAATCCCTCGATCGCACGCGTATCTCGAGTGAATCTCAGACCGCTCATGGCCACTCAACAACGACGATATCCGGGTTTGGCTCTGTGTCCTCCCAGTTCGAATCCGATGGCGGAACGATCGAAACCTCGAGTGTACCGACCTCCTGTCCCTCGAGCAACGAGATCCGATTGGGTGGGATATTCAGTGTCGTTTCGCCGTCCGAATCGGTCGCTGCTTGATAGACTGGATCGATCTCGGCGGTGTTTGACTCGACGAGCACCGTCGCATCCGGGACCGTATTGCCGTTCTCGTCGACGACGACCAGATCGATCGACGCCGGAAGACCCTCGTTGACTACCAACTCATCCTCACTCGCTTCGACCGTCACGTCTCCAGTCTCTTCCGGTTCGACATCAGCCATCACCCCAAGCAACATCGAGGACACTGCCGCTCCAACGGCAACAGCAACCACCAACCGGACCGGAAGCCCTTCGATCCCCCGATCGTCACCGCACAACGACTTTCCGCTCATTGTGTCTTTAGGCCCCTTGTCGTATTCTCCCTGACCACCTCGGCGACCGTCTCGAACGTCGAAACCACATCGGCATCCGGACTGACGTCGACGACTGCCTGCCCATCTTGCTGTGCGTGACCGACTGCAGGATCGTGCGAAACGACGACTGCATCCGTCTCGAGTTTCGATTCGACGGCGACACGATGTTCGTCGGTCGTATCGTGATAGGGAGTAACGCTGTTCAACACGACACAGGAAATCGGCGTCTCGAGTGTGACTGCAAGCCGCTTCGTTTGATTCGCGTTGGCAATGCTGAGTTGATCCGACGTCGTAACCAACACGACCGTCTCTGCAGCATCGATGTACGTTCCAACGTCTCGAGCAAGCCCGGCAGGACAATCGATGACGACGTTTCCGTATGTCCGTTCGATTCGGCTGACGACCTCGGCAAACTTCGTTAGAGTGGCCGCCTGTACGCCTTCGATCGCAGGGCCACACGAGAGGACATCCACCGAGCCAACCGTCTGAATCGCCTCGAGTGGGTCGACTGAGCCCGCAAGCACGTCATAGATCCCTGCTCCGGGCTCGTGTGGAAGGTCAGCCGTCGACAGATCCCCATCGACCGCGACTGCATCGAGTGCTGCGGCAAGATTGAGCGACACCGTGGTCTTTCCAACCCCACCCTTCCCTCCGGCAACGGCGACGATCATATTACAGACTCCGAGAGAAGACCTCACTCGACGGCTCCCACGACTCGAGTGAGCTAACCACTGCTCGAGTGTCCCCCGGTGACTCTTCGTCTGTTGCCCGCCTGGCATCCTCGATGACCACCGGAGTCGTCTCCGAACTGATCTCCTGTGGGGTCCCAAATCCAAACGCACGCGTCTCCTCTGGCTCGAGGCGGGCCTGCCAACGGTTTTTTTCCCACTCGGGGCGAACCGAGCCACGATGTTTCGGCGGCCAGGTCGGCTCGACGGTGCTCTCGACGGTAACCAGTTGTGCTGTCCCGAGCGTGTTTGTGACAGTCACGCGTATGAGCGTCATCTCACCAACCCTTTTCGTTGTCGCCTCGAGTGTAATCATCGACTACAGTAGCCACGTGATACGTTATAAATACCTACACTACCCAGCAGGATGAATCGGGAGTTTCTCGTCGTCGATTTCCTCGCCGTCTTCATCATAACAGCTGATCCCATCGTCCCCATCGTCATAACAGAACGGCCCGTTCCCGATATCGATACTCTGGGCGGAGGCAGCCCCAATATTATCCTCGACCCCATCTCTGACCATACTCTCCGTTGCGAACGCAGTCAACATTGCGTGTCGGAGTAGCCCACCTTCACCTGTTTCATCAAGGTCACCTGGCCGTAGTTTCATAGAGGCGTACGGAACGTAACTACCGAAGATATCCTCGAACGTACTCTCGTCTACGACAGTTTGCTCGTAGTAGTTGGTTATGTCACCGCTTGGATGTTCGACTCGCACTGGGTCTTTCGAGCCATATATCCGTCTCACCTTGTTTGGCTTAATCTCGGCTTCAATGGTATTTCGCCACGACCGTTCTGTAATCCTCTCTCGAGAGAACTGGCTGCGTTTGAACGCCTGGTAGAAGTGGTAGCCAGCAGAAAGGATATGCATGGCAATTGCGGGCTCATCGGGGATTTCAACACAGTTTCCGCGGTCAGTTGGATCAGCGTCAGGCCCCGTTTGTGGATAGAACTCCGAACAGTCTTCGGGGGTCGAATAGGCCGTAAGCCGGTTTCCAACGCCATAGTTTCCATTGTGAATCGGCATTAGTTTCGCTGGAACGTACCCCGGTGTCATCACCGGCGCTGCCGTCTGTACCTCGAAATCGATCGGTTCGACGTTCCCTGCCCGTTGGATCTCGCCATCAGCCAACTCGAGATAGACAGGTCTTGCCTCTCGCACGTAGGCGTGTGTCGTTCCCGATGGGCCATCACTCGAGACCGCAACTGAGTCCGTATCCTCGACGTTGTACTCCGATCGGAGTTCGAACCGGGCATACTCTCCACGGACCTCTCCGTAGAAAACGTTCGTCGAAAGGTACCAAAACGGCGGGAACGGAACGATCGGCAGCCCCGGTGCGAGAAGTGGGCTAAACGTTCGAGTGGACATCGGGACATGATAGGTGTTGTAATTATGCTCCGGCCCCATATTCGAGGGCCGAATCGAAGGCTCCATCTCACGGGTCAACGGTTCCTGGCTCATATACACCGGTGCCGTCCGAACCTCGAAATCAGCCGAGCGCTCGAACGATTCGTCCTCTATATCGTACATCTCCGAAATTACTTCTTCGAACTCCTCGGCGTCTTCTGCATCCTGAATCTCCCGATTCAGTTCCGCTGCATCCTCGAGGTCCATGTCGACACCCTGCTCGGCCATCTGTTCTTCGAACCACTCGTCGGCCTCTTCGTGCATGTCGATATACGTCTGTAACTCCGCATCGATTTCGTCGACGTAGTACTCGAATATCGCGTTCTCATCGTGCCAGAACGGAAGCCATCTCTGTCCTGGTCTCCAACACCACACGCCAACGTCACACGACACTGGCTCGTCGTAGAAGTCGTCTCTGTGTTCGTCGAGTTGTTGTTGAAGCTCTCTGTAGGGTGCCGAGGTGCCCGAGAGTGTATACTTGTCGTCCTCGATTGGCTCTATCGTCTCTTTTATTTCTTCCCGAAGGTCCTCAAGTTCCCCTCGTGTGTGTTCGTCTTCGTGTAGCCCCTCAATTGGGTCTCTAAGTTCGAGTTCAGTATCGTAGACCTCATCTGCGTTTTCCGCAGCTTCTTCTGAGACGTCCTCGAGTTCTTCATCGTGTGCTGCTGGATCGTTTGTTGGTGCTGCGATCTGATTGTACACGATGTCGGCCGACTCGTTGATCGAAATATTTTCAGTCTGGTCGACTTCAGCCGCCCACACGTCCTCTCCCGTTTCGATGTCGTCTGCGTTCTCGACACCTTCTTCGAACTCGACTGCCGCATCCGTCCGATAGCTGTCGCCGTCCATTTCTTCAGCACTCGAATCTATCGACTCCGCGAGTTCATCGGTATCATCGTCGTCGATTATGGCATCCGAATAACGGGGTTCGTCCCACGTATCCCACGTGCTGGCTCCGTGTGCAGCCTCTTCATCCCAGTGGGTCACCGGCCCAAGCTCTGCGGAGGCGTCACCGGTTGCCTCCCTCAACTCTCCTAAGTGCATCCCACTGAGGAAATCACTGGGATAGTACGGTCCAGCATTGATGATGGCTGCCGATCCCAAGCCACCAACGTGTCCGGAGGTACCGAGCATCCCCCCACCGAACGCAAACCCTCCCTGGACCACGATAGAGCCGATATAATGGTGGACCATCGCGCTATCTAATTCGCGCTCTACTCGCTCCCAGCGTGGCTCCTGGTCGCCGAAGATCCGTTGTTGTCGCTCGGCTAGCCGCTGGTTCGTCCACCACTCTAGTTCCTGGGCTTCGATAATATGGGGAAATGCCGTCGGTTCGGTCTTTCCACCCACGAGCCACTCGACGTTGCCTTTCAGATGACCAAACCCAACCATCAGGCCCGTCACATACGCCTCGATATCTCGCTCGAGGCCGGATTCATACGCCTGTACCTGTCGATGCATGACCGTCACGTCGGAGACGAACCCGGCTTCGCCGGTCAGTTCCTGGCTATTTCCGGGGAAGGCGTTTGCAATCGGTGATCCTCGATCGTTTTCGACAGTGACTCCCTCGAGTTCGACCGAGACCCAATCGAGTTGTGCCTCACCGGCATCGAGATCAGCTTCGTCCGGGTTCCCCTCGTCGACCTCGAGCGTGACGCTGTCGATTGCCGCTTCGATATCCGATTGGTCCTCGAGATCAGGCAGGTCATACTCGATTTGCTCTCCGTTGATGCTGTGTTCTCCGGCGCTATCGAACGTCTGTTTGACGTTGAGATAGATAAGTAACTTCACGTACTGGTGCCAGATCGCGTCGGCTTCACGCTGGTAGTCACTGCTCTCAGCACGCTCTTCTAGCGCCCGCCCGATATCGGTATCTCCCGGGTCGGTAACTGGGTTCTGTCCTGCTTCGACCATCGCATCCTTCGCGGCAGCATCGACAGTGGTATCGAGAATTCGTTGGAGTTGTTCTTCGGTCGGTTGTCGGTCGACCTGCGGTGAGTCCTGGCCCTGGAGGGCGGTAATGGTCACTAAACTCGTGACCATCAGGATGGTAGCGATAATACCAAATGGGACACGTGCGCGATCATCGCTTGCGATCGAAACAGTTCGTTTGCGCTTCATTGCCAATCGAGGCGGTTTGACTCTACTACTGTTCGTACTGAAACTTAAACTCCCACAACCAGCCGACCGTACCCGACGAGAGACCGTCACCGGGCTGTTTGTTTTTATATACCGGGATGGGTGTAGGGTAATCGATGGAAATAGAGTCCCCCATGGACGCAATGATGACGTTCTTTGCCGTCTCGATTATCTCCATTGCACTGTTGGGGGTCGCACTCGGCATTCAAGCAACGGCGACGCCCGATGCCAACGCCGCCGTAGAGACGATCGACTCGACGGCGACGACCAGCTCCCACCAGAAAGCAACGTACGAACACAACGGCGAACAGTACTGGATGGATACCCAACAGATCGCCCTGAAAAACGATGGTGGAAAACAGCATGCCTCGATCACCTTCGGCGAAATTACGCCAGTGTATCCTGCCGACGCAGAATCCGAATCGACGAACGAAAAACTGTTTTCCGTCCTCCAGACCGGCGACTGGGAGGCCGAATTCGAAGACGAAACGGCGTTTGTAGACGCGGCCGAATCAGCACGACAGGACAGTCTCGAGACACAAGGACAGTGGCGACCAGCAAGCGGTGAACTCACCGTCCGCAGACTTACCGTCGACAATGAAGAGGTTACACTCGTCACCGCATAACTCACAGGATCGCGGGCAGAACGAACCACTGGCAGCACTGCTTGCCATTGGACTGTTTATCAGTGGCGTGTTACTCTTTGTCGGCTACCATCAGGAACTCCTGCTTACACAATCCGACTCGGCGGTCGAAGAACCAACGCTCGATCGAGTCTACGCGGATCTCACCGCTGATGGACCGTACACAGTCACGGACGACGACCTCGAGTCGACGATCGAAGCCGAGTCGCTACCGAACGGCTACCTCGTCGTCGTCACGATAGAGTCGCTTTCAGCGGAGAGTGGCCAGTGGGAAACACTCGACTCGGCGTACTATTCGACCGACGGAGATGCGCTCCCTGCTGATGAGCATGCACAACTGGATCAGGCTATCGAGGACGACGAACCCGGAATTACGACCGCAGATCGACCGATCATCGTCGAAGACGAAACTGACCGTCGGGGAGCACGACTGCATGTCACAGTCGTCCCGTAGCCGCCGCCCTTTTAAATTTAAAATAATGAACTATGTTGTATTTTATATACACATAGAGAACGAATGTACTCATGTCGCAACGACACACAGATCCGACTCACCGAAAGCGTCGATCGTTTACTGACGACAATCGAGCGATAGAAGGACTCCCAGTTCGGTTAGTAATCGCACTCGTCGTGGGTGTGGCGGCACTTGCGGTGATGATGGGATTTATCGGCAATATCGGAAGCGTCGGCGACACCGAAGTAACCTATCAGGTTGACGATCCCAACACCGATACGTTGACCATGTATCTCCCCGTCAGCGGTGACGGCGATATCGATGATCTGGACGAAGAGACGATCATTATTATCGACGAAGATGGACAGCTCGTCCCCAATTCCGAAATCGTCATCTCCTCCGGTGAAAACGCCCGGCTAAGCGAACCGATCACGCTCGCAGCCGACGACGACGCCGAAATCGAACTCACGACCGATGGCACCGAACAAGAGGATACAGTCCTCGAGGACACCCGGATCTCGATGCCGCGTGAACACTCGACTGGCACACTCGAGGTCGAAATCCTGCCACCGGACGGTAGCAACTACGTCGATGACAACTCGAATCCAGAAATCGATGTCGTCCGGGGACAGGCACCCGATGACGAGTAATACTGGTTGAGAACGCAGGTATCCGATTTCGAGACGCCCCAATTTGGCTACGGTCGATCAGCATCGACTCGTGAGAGTTCCTATCACTATGTTCCAACCGTGGCGTCGATCGGTCGGCGGGCTGTTGTGATTTAAGTAGCGACACCGGGCTACTGTGGATAGTGTATTTCCCGTGGAAAAGCGACACCAGATACCGACCCAACAGGCTACTCGCTTTCGTTTCCAATGTCGTTCGTAATCGGCCGTAGCAGCGGACTGGAGGATGGTCCTGCCGGCTTACTCGGCGATTACAGAGCACTGGATGGAAGCGAGGGCGCGCCGGTATATTTCGATATCAACAACCCTCATGCCATGCTCATCGTCGGCAAGCGCGGCTACGGAAAATCCTACACACTCGGTGTCGTCGCCGAAGCCCTCGCCCGGGCGGATGGCGTCTCTCCAGTGATCATCGACCCAATGAGCGTGTTCAGCACCCTGGCCGAACCCTCCCGTGGCGAGCCTGTCCCAGCGACCGTTATCGATACACCGAAGGTGAATCCTGGCTCGATCGAGCCACGGTCGTGGTGTGCGTTACTGGGGCTGTCACCTGAAAGCGCGGCTGGCGCACTCCTCTGGCAGGCCGCAGCCGCCGAACCAACCCTCGACGCGATGAAAGACCACGTCGAGGCGACTACGGCACCACAACACGAAAAACGGGCTGCGATCAATCACCTCTCGCTTGCCGACTCGTGGGGAGTGTTCGACACTGATGGGCTCACAGCAACGGATCTGACACGCCCCGAAATAACCGTACTCGACGTCTCCGGACTCGGCGAGGCTCCGATGAACGCCGTGACCCGTGCCATCGCCGAGTCGCTGTACACCGCTCGAGTCACGGAAACAGTGTCGCGACTGCCCTGGCTATTACTCGATGAGGTTCACACCTTTTTCAACGGCGTCGCCGCCCCAGCGCTCGAGACGATCCTGACCCGTGGACGAGCACCGGGCGTGAGTCTGGTGATGGCCACCCAGCGGCCGAGTGCTGTCTCCGCAACGGCAATCTCACAGTCCGATCTCCTCGTCTCCCACCGGTTGACCTCACACCAAGACCTCGAGGCGCTCCAGCAGGCACAACCAACCTATATGGATACCACACTGGGCGATCAGCTGCCGACAGAGGCCGGTGAAGTCCTCATTGTCGACGACTCCACCGAAACGGTCCACTCGGTACAGATTCGTCACCGAGAAACACCACACGGTGGAGCGAGTCCACAAGCAACCCAGTTTACCGATACAGCCAACTCGAGTTAGGAGTTTATATACGATCACGAACGAACTGAATTATGGACCGGATCGAACAGCTCGAACAGCGGGTGGCCGCAATCGAACGAACCGTCGTCGATGGTGAGCATACGATCGACGAACTCGACGACCTCGAGACGCTCCTGCGGGCCGTTGACAAACTTACATCGGACGTCGAAGCGATGGAACAACGGCTACTCAAACTCGAATCCGGGCTCGAAGCGCTCGAGGGCTGTGTTGGAAACATCCAATCGGTAAACGAATCAGTTGAACAACAGGCAGGTGTTGCAATCGTCTCTGCAAAACGGGCAGAACATCGTGTCGATACGATCAGTGAGGTTATCGACGTCGAGACGATCCAAGCGCTAGAACAACAGGTCGAGGAATTCGGGACCGAACTCGATGACCTTCGTCAGCGACTGCTCGAAACCGAGACCGACGAAGACGAGTTTGGTGACTTGCTGTTCGGTGAGCGATCCGAACCGGACGAAGGGGGGACAACTATCGAGAACTCTGGGAGCGACAAGACATCCAACGCTAATTCGGTATCTCCTGCAGACGACGCTGAGCGCACGACAGCAAGCGAGCTATTTAAACGGTTGAACGTTTCCACCGGTGTCGGTGGCGGACCGACAACCGCAGAGACAGAGAGCCAACCAGCAGATGCAGACTGAACCGGACTCGAGTCGCCTCCGTGGGTGTCGTCTCTTCCCGTCGGTCGCCCTATCCGGCAGCGGCAATCGCCGGCACACAGGGACGATCATCACTCTGATACGATGATCCGGTACGTGGTTGCGATTTTGTTGACTGTCGTTATCGTTGGACTCACATTCCACGGGATTGATGACGCTGCCACGGAGGGAACTGACAGACAGATCGAAGCCGAGTTGGACAAAATCGAGGCCGCTGCAACGTCGCTGATGGACGAAGAAGGGTTACCAAATCAGGATGCACCTGGGCCACGCCGACACCTAACACTCTCCTTTCCAGAAGAGTCGCTAACGACGGCAGACGCAAGCGAGATACGACTCCA
>SL_4KL_010_BRINEDRAFT_10001022_pt1 | contig 15209 bp, 16 predicted proteins | sample SodLak_010_BRINE_2_FD_10664 | JGI IMG/M metagenome (IMG submission 10664)
ACTACTTACCGTGCGGGAGGCGGACGAAGGGCGCAGGCGGATCGAAGAGCGAATCGAGGAATGTGAGCAATAATGTCGGAGTCACGACTCACAGAAGCATGGAAGAACGCCGCGGTCGATCCCGATCCGCACGGCGATCTGGAGTACGAGCTCCAGTCGTTGACCGTGATCAAGATCGCCGAGGGCGTCAACGGACGGTACATGTTCCTTCCCGGAATTGAAGATCACCTGCTCGACGAGGAGTTCATTGTTGTCGATCCCGGAAGCGTCTGTCTGCTCGACGAGTGTCGCTGAGTGTTAGTGAGGCTGGTCGAGCAGCTCAGTGGATGGCTCGCGCTCGCGCTTTTTGTACTGCACATACTGGACGATAGCAGACAACGAAAACACAGCCAACAATACGAGCCCGATCGTGAGCGATGACAGGGGAATAATGCTCACGCTCGACAGCGACAGCAACACCACACCAACGACCGCAATACCGAGATAGTGTTGCTGCCACGGGTAGCTCGGCTGGTTTGCGGAGCCAAGATACGAGTCCATTTCGTCCGCAAGTGGCGTAAGCGAAACCGTTCCCGAATCGTCGTCGTAGTCGATGATGCCGCTCGATTCGAGTTTAGGAAGGTGTGTCTGATAGAGTGAGACGTATACCCGCTTGCGCTGCTGCGGAGAGAGTTCGTCAGGCTCACAGTCGTTTTCGAGCGCAGCAATCTGTTCGGCAAGCGCTTGGACGGTTTGTGGGCCGTTGGGATGGTGAAGATAGTACAGCACCATCCGCCGTCGATTGTTGCTAAGAATGTCGAAGACGAGATCCGGCGCGAGCCCATCCCGAGCGGACGTATCAGCACTCATAATCGATGGCCTGTATGCTCGCGTTCGCTAGTGACGCCGAAATCCAACATCCTCATAACTCATTGAAGAGTCCATGTTCGCTTTGTTACGACCAGAATACCCACAGTACAGCCTACATACCGCCGAGTATCCCGCGACTGCCCCAGACGCCGAGTGGTGCTGCCCGGGGACAACCGCATTACTGGTGAGCAATAGCTGGGGGTCACCAGCCGAAGTAGGTGATGTATAACAAATTACCGATAGCGTCGAAGAACAGGTAATCCACGCTCACAAACACGCCACTGCTCGCCCCGAAGACGACGCATACTGTCCGTCGATCACACTCGAACCGACCACCCACATCCTACTCACAGTCCACTGATGCACTCACACACGACATTCCCCACCGTCACACAGGTTTCGTAGCATGGTACATCCACTCACGTATCCGACAGCTGAAACGGCCCCGGCAATCGAAACAGCTGGCGGCCGTCAAGATCCGACCAGCGGCACCACACCAGCCGAGCAAACCGGCCGAACTGCCGCGTCAGAAAACCAACCGGCGGCCACACCACAACAAACACAGACACCGACCGTTGATTCTCCCGCGCAGTCTCTCGATGCAGCAACCGAACCGACCGCCGATGACGACGGGAAACCCGAGCCGCTGCCGCTCGATCAGGTGTTCAGCATTCTCAAAAACCAGCGACGACGACACGTGTTGCGAATTCTCAAGGCGACCGACGAGCCCGAAGTCTCGCTCAGCGACCTTGCCGAACAGATCGCGGCCTGGGAGAACGACAAACCAATCGCACAGATCACCTCCGGTGAGCGCAAGCGGGTCTACGTCGGCCTCTATCAGTGCCACCTGCCAAAAATGGACGGCATGGATGTGATTTCGTTCAACAAGCCACGAGGGCTGATCTCGCTCAGCTCGGATGTTGACGTGCTCTACGGCTATCTCGACACGGTCGATGAGCCCGAGGAGCCGTCGTGGCACGCCTACCCAGCGCTGTTGTCGGCTGGGGCGGCACTCGTACTGACGGGTGCACTACTCGCACAGTCGACGACAACGATGCCCCTTATCGAGTCGGCCGTCGTCTTACTCATCGGCTCGTTTTCGGTCTATGCGCTCGTCAGCTTCTCCCGACAGCGTGAGGCAACAGACGAACAGGCGATGGTCGCGGAGGAACAATGAGTTTCGTCACCCGTGGCTCACAGGCGACAGTAGATTCGAACGTCACGGTTGGCTACCAGTATGCCGCAGACGTTGGCCCAACGGTGCTCGGCGACGACGCACGACTCCGGTCGGGGACGACCATCTATGCGGACGTCGAGGTCGGCCACGGCTTCATCACCGGTCACGATGCGCTGGTTCGCGAGGGAACGACCGTTGGCGACAACGTCGTTCTCGGGTCGAAGTCGGTGCTCGACGGCCGGGTGACCGTTGGCGACGACGTCCGTATCCAGACCGGCGTCTACGTGCCGCCGGCCAGCCGCATCGACGACCGGGTGTTTTTGGGACCGAACGTCGTGCTCACGAACGATCCCTACCCACTGCGACAGGCTGTCGATCTCACGGGGCCGACCATCGAGGCCGACGTTTCGGTCGGCGCAAATGCGACGGTTCTCCCCGGCGTCACCGTCGGGAGGGGTTCGTTTGTTGCCGCCGGGGCGGTCGTCGTCGACGATGTTCCACCGCGAACGCTGGCGGTCGGCGTTCCCGCCACGCACCGCCCGCTGCCCGACCCGCTTGACACCGGAAACATGGTCGCATGATTCCGGTTGCCGACCCGCAGTTCGGCGAACGCGAGATCGACGCCGTTCGCGCCGTGCTCGAAAGCGGATACGTCGCCGACGGCCCGGAGGTCCGGTCGTTCGAACGGGAGTTCGCCGACTACTGCGGGGCCGAGCACGCGGTGGCGACCTCCAACGGCACCACCGCGTTGCACGCGGCCATCGTCGCGCTCGGACTCGGCGAGGGCGACCGGATCGTCACCACCCCGTTTTCGTTCGTCGCCAGCGCCAACGCGATCAGATTGGCGGGTGCGACCCCTGTCTTTGCGGACATCGATCCCGAAACGTACACGCTGGATCCTGCCGCTGCCGAGCGGGCCGTGCGCGAAACCGGCGCGGACGCGATTCTCGCTGTGCATCTCTACGGACTGGCTGCCGATATGGACGCACTCGGTGAGGTCGCCGCCGACACCGACACGCTGCTAATCGAGGACGCCGCCCAAGCCCACGGCGCAACCTACCACGGCGATTTCGTGGGCACGCTCGGCGACGCCGCCTGCTTCTCGTTTTATCCGACAAAAAACATGACGACAGGTGAGGGCGGGATGGTTCTCACCGACGACCAGGTCGTCGCCGACCGTGCGGCGAGCTTTATCAACCACGGACGCGGCGGCGAGCGTCGCTACGATCACGCACAACTGGGCCACAACTTCCGGTTGACCAGCATCGCCGCCGCGATCGGCCGGGTTCAACTCGAGCGGCTCGCTGACTGGATCGACCGCCGGCGTGCAAACGCCGCCAGACTGACCGACGCGATCGAGCCACTCGACAACGTGGATGCACCCGTCGAGCCAGCCGGCTATGGCCACGCCTACCATCAGTATACGGTTCGCTGTGCCGACCGCGACGCGGTTCGCGAGCGACTCGCCGAGGCTGGTGTTGATTCGGGCATCTACTATCCAACGCCGATTCACCAGTTGGGCGCCTATGACGACACGGCGGTGTCGATGCCGGTGGCCGAGCGGGCGGCAACCGAAGTGCTCTCGCTGCCGGTCCATCCTGCACTGACCGACGCGGAGGTCGACCAGGTCGCAAGCGCGCTGTCGGCACTCGAAACACAGCCGCTGCAGTGACTGTGCCGCGCCGGTGACCGGATTGCTGCGAGAACAGCTCGATGTGGCCGGTGGGGCACGCGGCGTGTGGCTGCTTTTTCGTACAACTGTCCGCCCTTAGTGACAGATCCTCCCGTGTTGGTACCGCTCAAAATTCCTGCTGTGGCTGGTGAACGGCCGCCTCGGATCCCGGTAGCTCAGTCGCTACCGCGATTGCCGGCAGTCTGCACGACGCAGGTAGTGGTTGCTTGCATGCAGGTAAGCGACCTATTACTACCCGGATTTAACGTCTCATCTCGGGTGTAATGGCCGAACATCGTCCATCGCTCGATGCCGACTCGCTCGGCGACGTCGAGTTCACCCACCGGTGGTATCGCCGCTTTCTCGAAGCGCTCCAGGAAGCGGGCTACCAGTTCACCAGTTTCACCGACTCGCTTGGTGCGGGAGACCTGCTGCTCCGACACGATGTGGATCTCTCGATCGACGCGGCGCTCACGATGGCCCAAATCGAAGCCGAGCTCGACATCACCTCGACCTACTTCGTGTTGGTGTCGTCAGCACTGTACAATCCGTTCGAACGCAGCCACAGCGAGGCGCTCGCCGAGATCGAAGCGCTCGGTCACGAGATTGGCCTTCACTTCAGCACACACCGATACTGGCCGGCCGACGAACCGCCGGCAGCTGAGGCAATCGAAATCCGCGTTGCCGCCGAACAGGCCATGCTCGAAACGGTCTGTTCGCCGGTCGAAACCGTCTCGTTTCACCGGCCGCCGTCGTGGGTGCTGAACCGGACATTTTCGGGGTTTCGAAGCACCTACGAGTCGCGCGTGTTCGACGAAATCGGCTACGTTGCCGACTCAACTCAACGCTGGCGACACGAGCCACCGGACGTCGACAGCTTCCCCGAGACCGCACAGGTGCTCACGCATCCGGGGCTCTGGGCCGCTGTCGACGCCGACTTCGACGAGCGAGTAACCCAGGCGATACGCGACGCCTGCACCCACAGTGAACGTGCCACGCGTCAGGAGTTCGGCACCGAAACCACGACCGGAGAATCCACATGAGCCACGACAATCGACAGCAGCAGTCACGCACAACACCCAGCACCGAACGCGGCCGAACTGGCATCCATCTGCTCGGACAAGCAGTGGGGAGCGTCACCGGGGGCACTCATGTATAAGGATCACACGGTCGCCGTGGTTGTCCCCGCGTACAACGAGGAAGGGTTCGTTGGGAGCGTCATCGACGACCTGCCGACATTTATCGACCGCGCGTACATTGTTGAGGACGGCTCGACCGACAACACCTGGGCGGAGATTTGCGAACACAGCGAGCGGCGCAACGCAGCCCATGAGGGCCGGTTCGACGAACTCGTCATCCCGATTCGACACGACGAAAACCGTGGCGTTGGCGGGGCGATCAAAACCGGCTACCAGCGCGCCCGCAAAGAACGGATCGAGATCACCGCGGTTCTCGGTGGTGACGACCAGATGGATCCCGCCGTGTTGACCGCCTATCTCGACCCGATTGCCGACGGATCGGCGGACTACACCAAGGGAAACCGATTCAGTCGAGCCGACGACTGGGAGACGATGCCACGGTTTCGGTTGTTCGGCAACGTCGTCCTCTCGTATCTCACGAAGATCGCCAGCGGCTACTGGGGCATCATGGACTCGCAAAACGGCTACACCGCCATCTCGCTGTCGGCACTCGACGCCACCGACATCGACGGCATGTACGAGTACTACGGCTACTGCAACGACCTGTTGGTTCGACTCAACGCGGCCGATGTTCAGGTTGCCGACGTGCCGCGGTCATCGACGTACGCCTACACCGACGGCTGGAAAAGCCACATTGCCTACCACGAGTACATTCCCCGCGTTTCGGGGATGTTGGCGCGAAGCTTTGGCTGGCGACTCCGCCGAAAGTATCTGATCACCGAGTACAACCCGGTCGCCCCGCTGTATCTCGCGGGCGCGACGTTGGTCGGACTCAGCCTTGCCGGGCTGGTGAACTCGCTGCGGAGCCGCGAACAGGATTCGGGCTCGTGGGTGGTGTCGACAACGCTCGGCGCGAGCGTGCTGTTTATCGCCTCACTGCTCGACCGCGAAGCGAACGCACACCTCGAAACCAAAGTTCGCGACAGCGACGGCGACGAGAAGAAATCGGCTGACGACGAAGCGAGCCAATCCAGCGACGACGACGAAACCGGCACGGACGAAACGGCCGATCGCGAAACGGATGTCACCGCGGAGCCGAACGAGGACGGCGGCCTCATTCCGTCCAACCCGCTGTCGGTGGGTGAGTAGATGAGCCGACAACCCCGCCGAAAGCTGACCGTTCTCATGACGGGTGCGGGCGCACCGGGCGCATCGGGCATTATCCAGAGCCTTCGGGCCACCGACGAACGACAGATTCGGATCGTCGGTGTCGACATGGATCCCGACGCCTACGGCTTCGCGCTCGTCGACGACGCCTACACCGTCCCCGCTGGCGACGACCCCGACTACATCGACCGGCTGGTGGCAATCGAACGGCAGGTCGGTGCTGATGTGGTGCTCCCGTTGACGACGGCGGAAATCGAGCCGCTTGCGGCCAACACTGCCCGTTTCGAGGCGACCGTAATGGTGTCGACCGCCGCGTCGCTGGCGGTTGCCAACGACAAAAGCCAGCTGTACGAGTTTCTCGCGGACGCAGGCTTCGATGCCGCGCCAGTTTCCCACCGCGTCGAGTCGGCGACAGCGTTCACCGACGCCGTTGCGTCGTTGGGCTATCCCGACGTGCCGGTCTGTTTCAAGCCACCGGTCGCAAGCGGGATGCGCGGCTTCCGGGTGCTCGATGAGGGAACTGACCGACTGACCCGACTGCTCGAAACCAAACCCGACAGCCCGGTCACCACGCTCTCGGAGGTGCTTCCGATCCTCTCTTCGGGCGACTCGTTCCCTGAACTGACCGTCATGGAGTACCTGCCGGGCATGGAGTACAGCGTTGACGTGTTGGCCATGGGCGAGCGGGTCGGCCCCGTGGTTCCGCGGTCGCGAGCGCACACCCGCGCAGGCATCTCGTTTGGCGGAACCGTCGAACAGCGAACGGATCTCATCGAGATGGCCAGCGAAATCAGCCGCGCGCTCGGACTCGAGTACAACGTCAACATCCAGTTCAAACTCGATGCCGACGGCGTCCCAAAGATTCTCGAGATCAACCCGCGGGTCGCCGGAACGATCATCATGTGTACCGGCGCGGGCGCAAACCTCCCGTATCTGGCCGTGAAGTACGCCCTCGATGAGCCGATTCCGCCGGTCGATATCGAGTGGGGCACCCGGATGAGCCGGTTCTGGCAGGAGCTTTTCCGCACGCCCGACGGCGAACCGTTCCAACTCGAACCCGAACCGATCCATCGGTTTGCGGTTCCACCCAGCGTGGCCGAACAATGACGACATCGATTCGCGCCGTCTGTTTCGATCTCGACGATACGCTCTATCCGTACCGGCAGTACGCGCGCTGTGGACTCGCTGCCGCCGCCGACCTGCTTGCAGCGGAAACTGGCGAGCGGTACCACGAACAGCTCCACGAACTCTACGTCGACGGCGGGATTACCCACGGAACGTTCGACGTGCTTGCCGAGCGAAACGGACTCCCCGACCGACTCGTCGCCGACTGTGTCGAGGCGTTTCACACCAGTGATGAGCCACTGACCCCGTATCCAGCCACCGAAAAGGCGCTCGAACAGCTCACTCCCACATACGCGTGTGGTGTGATCACCGACGGTCGGGGCGGTCGTGAGAAACTCCGACGACTCGGCCTCGAATCGTCCTTCGACCACGTCGTCGTCGGTCCAGAGCACAGCGAGTCAAAAGAGAGCCGTGTCGTGTTCGACCGAATGCTGTCGGTGCTGTCGGTGTCACCGGCCGAAACCGTCTACGTCGGCGACGACCCACGGGTCGATTTTCGACACCCGAACCGGCTGGGAATGACGACCATTCGCGTCAGAACGGGACGGTATGCCGACGCCGACCCACCGGCGGAGATAGACGAACCCGACTACGACTGTCCCAGTCTGACGGCGGTGCCCACAATTGTCGCGTCGGCCGCGTCGATCGAAGCACAAGCGATCAGCAGGGTCGACAGCGACCCACGCTCGGAGGATCCCAATGTCCGATAACTGGGATGAGGTGAGCTACGTGATCAGCTCATCGTACCGTGTGAAGGTGCTCCAACGGCTCGCAGACTCGCCGGCGACTCCCTCCACCATTGCCGACGACACGGGCCGGCCGATCACCCACATCTCGCGGTCGCTCCAGGGGCTGCGAGAGCACGAGCTGGTCGATCTGTTGGTATCCGAGGAACGACAAAAGGGCCGCGTCTACGGCATTACCGACCGTGGCGAAGCGATCTGGGAGACGATCGAGGCACAGAACCTCGCGTAACACGCGGCGATCGCAGTCGGTGTTACTCCTCGTCGGTTGGAATCAACTGTTCTGGAGACCGTTTGTACCGGGGGGTGGCGGTGAATTTGGCAATGCGGTCGAGGTCGCTTTCCGAAATGAACTCCGTCATGCACCCAAGAAAGACAGTCGGTGGGGTTAGTAATACAATCACTACACTCGGGTAGGCCGTACATTCGTAGCACCTGCTTAAATACGAGTAAGGTAACAATTCACACGGCAACCAGTCACTACATATAGCCGAGATCGCGGAGCCGACCCATCAGCGCCTCTTTGTCTTGGGCGCGGCCCGCCCGTTCGGTCGTATTGTCGAGATCCTGGAGCCACGCCGGTTGCGTGGAAGATTTTGTCGTACTGATCTCGCTGCCCAACGAGCGAAACCCTGCGAAATAGTTCGGCGAGATCGGCAGATCCGTCTTGCTGACTCCCTCGGGGAGGTCATCGGCCGACTGTGGGACGTAGCCCTCGGGATATCCCGCGACCGTGTCGGGAACGACGTAGTTCCAGAAGGCGTCCCAGACGTCGCGTTCGTCGAACTGGAGGATCGGCTGGATGCGGTCGTGTGGCGGGTAGATGTCGGGGTCGTGGCGGGGCGAAAAGAACGTCTCGTCGGCGCGGGCTTCCTGTTCGTCCCAGCGGACGCCCGAAATCACGCCATCAATATCGTAGGTTTCTAACGCGTCGTTGAGTGCGACCGTTTTCAGCAGGTGGTTGCCGACGTACGTGTCGAGCAAAAACGGGAACGTCTCCTCGTCGTACTCGAGAATCTCGCGCACATGGTGTTGGTTGTGTTCCGAAAGCGCAGAAACCGGTATGTCGTCGCCAGGCTTCAAGCCATGCTCGTCGACGTACGCGCCGATGTCGTCGTTGCGGGCGACGACGAGGTCGACGTCCCATTCGTCGGCCCAGTGGTCGAGAAAGCCGTGGAGGTCCGGAAAATGCTGGTAGTGGTCGATGAAGATCGCTGTCGGTTTTTCCACGTTGAACTCGGCGACAACCTGGTTGATGATGTACAAGACGAGCGTCGAATCCTTCCCACCGGTCCACATCACGGCCGGCGTGTCGTACTGTTCAAGAGCGCGCCGCGTGACCGCAACGGCTTTTTCCATTTTGTCGGCCAGCCGCGGATAGTCGGCGGCGGTTTCGTCGGTTCCATCGTGATAATCGACGTCGATGGTGTCGAGGTGATCGGTCAACATCGAGTGCAGCAAGGGATGGAACTGAAAAAGTTAGCCCCCTACTACCGGCCGAAGCGGGCGCGGCGACACGCGACTAGTCGGAGTGATCGATCGACTCCGCACGTGGCGCGTCGGCAGCGAGCGCACGGTCGACGACCGCGCGGGCATCGTCTCGAATCCGGTCGGCAATCGCTGGCTCGCGCGCCTCTGCAGTGAGTCTGATCAGTGGTTGGGTGCCCGATGCCCGGAGCAAGAACCAGCCGTCATCACGGCCGATTCGGATGCCATCGATCTCGGTGAGTTCGCCGTCCAGTCCGCGAAGCTGTTCGGCGATACGATCCATCACGGCCCCCTTTGCAGTCGTCTCGATTGTTTCGCGGCGAATGGGATACTGGAGAACCGAATCAACGCGTGTTGCCAGCGATCGCTCGGCCGCAAGCACACTGAGGACGACCCCCGCCAGTGGGCCATCCGGGCAGCGGGTTTCGGCGGGGAAAATCCATGCCCCGGAGGGCTCGCCGCCGAAAACGACGTCCTCCTCCCGGGTCGCCGCGGCGACGTAGCCGTCGCCAACCCGGGTTCGCGTGACCGTCGCACCGATCGCCGAAAGCGCATCGTCGACCGCGAGGCTCGTATCGACCGGCGCGGCAATCCGGTCGCCGGCAGTCGCGGTCGCCAGCGCAAAGATGGCCAACAGGGTGTCGCCCGACACGAACTGCCCTCTGTCGTCGACCGCGAGCAGTCGGTCGGCGTCGCCATCGTGGGCAAGACCAAGGTCGGCGTTGCTGGCGGCGACGTACGCACAGAGTCCCGCGCAGTTCGTCGCCGTCGGTTCGCTCGGTCGACCGGGGAACCGGCCGTCCGGCTGGCCGTTGAGCGTTTCGACCGTCGCACCCAGTTCGTAGAGTGCATCGGCGGTAATCCCCCCCATCCCGTTGCCGATGTCGACAACGACGTGCAGCTTCGCAAGCGAGCGTTCCGCACCGCTCGTGCGACGGCGACCCGCAGCGACCAGCGCTCGTCGATGGGCGTCACCCGCGAGTGTCCACGTCGTCCGGCGACCGAACGCATCCCAGTCGACATACGGTGGGTCAGCGGCATCGATCCGCTCTTCGATTGCGGCCAGCTGCTCGTCATCAAACGCCTGTCCCGACGGCGTCCAGAGTTTGAGACCGTTGTCCTGCGGCGGATTGTGCGAGGCCGTGATCGCAACCCCGGCATCGGCATTCTGTGTTCCAACCGCTCGCGCAATCGTTGGGGTTGCCGCCACGCCGAGATCGACGACGTCGACGCCGCATTCGACCAGTCCGGCCGCCAGCGCGTCGACCAGTGCGCGCCCCGAATCGCGAGCGTCACGGCCGACGACGACGCAGTCGGCCTCGGCGGCCAATGCATGGCCGATGTCGAGGGCAAGTCCCGCGGTGACCGCGCTCCCGACCGGGCCGCGGACGCCGCTGGTTCCGAACATGCGTCAGCACCTCACCAACGGCTGAGCAGACGTGCGTTCACACGCTGTGTGCGTAGTGCGGCGTTCGATCGCGTTGGAAGCATTGGCGTGACTACCGGAAGCACCGGCGTACCCATCCGAAGCGTCTGTCGGCCCGTCAGCGACGGACGCGCCGATGACCGCAGGTTGTCGCTCGTAACCGAAGACCGCGTGTGTTGCATCAACCGAGGACATAGCTCCCCGGTTGGGCGTCTTTGGCCATGAGTACGGGGCTCCTACCAACGGCCATGTCGACGAGACGGCAAAGTCGGACGTGCCTAACAAAGCCCGCTGTGTGAGAACGTCCGGGGTATGACCAACCACAGCGAGCGTCACCGATGAGCGAACTGATCGAGTTTCGCAACGGTCGGGTTGTCACCCCGACGGGCGTGATCGAGCAGGGCCACATCGTCGTTGCCGGCGACCGAATCGTCCATATTGGTCGGACTCCGGACCGCAGCCTCCAGCGTGCGAGATCGATCGACGTCAGTGGACGGCTCGTGATTCCGGGGCTTGTCGATCTCCACGGCGACGACATCGAAGGACACCTCTCGCCGCGATCGGGCGCCCACGTTGACGTGTCGACCGCGCTCGTTGCCGCCGACCGACAAAACCTGCTCAACGGGATCACGACAAAGTACCACGCGGTCGCCTTCGAGGACAGTCCCGACGAGAGTCGGACACGTGAAATGGCGACCGAGCTGGCGGCCGAGCTCGCCACCGACCGTCGCACGCTCGGGGATAACCGCCTGCACGCGCGCTGTGAGTTGAACGAGGCGAGCGTCGCCGCGGTCGAATCGGTCAGCGAGCGTTCCGGAATCGACCTGTTGTCGGTGATGCACCACGAACCCGACAGCGGTCAGTTCGACCGGTCAGCGTTTGAGCGACACTATGTCGAAGACCGAAACTGGCCCGCTGATTCGATCGAGGCGCTCGCCCGACGACGCCAGTCGCTCGATTCGACCAGCCGCCACGCGCTGCTCGAACGGATCGCGGCGATCGCCAGAGAAGCGTCGGTGCCGCTTGCCTCACACGATGACGAGTCGCCAGCGGCTGTTGACTCGATGGCTGACTACGGCGTATCGATCAGCGAGTATCCGCTCACGCTGGAGACGATTCGTCACGCTGGGGCGCTGGAGTTGACCACGGTGATGGGGGCACCGAACCTCGTCCGTGGCGGTAGTCTGTGGGACAATCTCAGCGCGCGTGAGGCGGTCGACGCCGACGTCGTCGACGTGCTCTGTGCGGACTACCATCCACCGTCATTGTTGGCTGCGCCGTTCGTTAAAACGGGCGAGTCGCTCCCGACACGAGTGAACCGCGTAACCCGGAATCCGGCCGACTGCGTCGGGCTATCGGATCGTGGTCGGATCGCCGTCGGTGCGCGTGCGGATCTCGTCGTCCTCCGCGAGGGGCCCGTCCCCACTGTCGAGCGGGTGTTCGTCGCCGGCAGCGAGGCGATCCGTACCGGCCATGTTGCCGACGAGACGCCAAAACAACCCGCCCGAACGGCCGAGCAGCCAACTCAGCGCCAGCCGTTCATCGATCGCAACGGGCTGAAAAACCAGTAGTAGGAGGTTCCTACCGGTGAAATCCGGTGGTGTACCGGGTTCATACTTACACACCCATGGGACGCTCGCTGGGGTATGTCGAACAAACAATCGACACACACTCCCGGTCGACAGTGCAGTCGCTGTGGCACAATGGTCACCCGACAGTTCGTGCGCGTGTTCGGACTCAACAACTCCGTCCACGGCTGTCTTGATTGTCTGCCCCGTCACAGACTCAGTAAGGGCGATGCCGCAAAACACCCAGACACGGACGACACGGATCGGCAGTTTACCTCATGGAACACAGATGGCTAACCGAACGAACTGAGCACTCCTGATCGTGTTTAATTGAGCACTCCTGATCGTGTTGGGATGAGTGCGGCCAGCGTTACGCTGTCACCGATCGAGCGATCCGATGGTGTTGTGGCGGTTAGCGATCCCGGCTGACGTTCTCGCCGGGGGCAGTCCGCGCGTTTGCTGACAACGTCACACCCGGGTTGAGGCCGGTCTGGATTCCCGTCATAGCGTTGGGGCCGACGACGGCACCGAACTTCCGTCGACCCGTCGAGAGTCGTTTAGTCTTCACCGTGAGCGAGACGGGTTCGCCGTCGTGTCTGAGGTTGGCGACGACGGTTCCCGCCCCGAAATTGACGTTCTCGCCGAGAATCGAATCGCCGACGTACGAGAGGTGGCCGACGGTTGCACCCCGCATGAGGACGCTGTTTTTGATTTCGACCGCGTGACCAACGTGGCTGTCTTCGTCGAGGAGTGTCGCGCCGCGAACGTAGGCGTTGGGCCCGACCGAACAGCCGGTGCGAAGAAGCACACGCCCCTCGATGACGACACCGGGGCCGACCGAGACGCCCGGTTCGACCACGACCTCCTCGCCGATTGTCGCCGACGGATGGATAGCGGGTTTCGGGGGCGCTCCCATCGGTGAGCCCATGTCGGTGGCAACGTCGTGGCCGCCGTCGGAGGTCATCGAGGGGTCGGAACGTACCAAACGAGTCGAGCAAGCGGGGCCCGGCGACTCACTTCGGGGACTGCCGCCGGGAAGCCGACGTTCGTTTGCCGCAAGCAGCTCCCACGGGCGACCCACATCCAGCCAGTCGTCGAACGTGACACAGCCGAGTTCGGCACGCTCGATGAGTCGGTCAAGGACGTCAGTGAGTTCGTGTTCTCCCCGTTGGCTCTTCGGCACGTCGAGCAAGGCGAGCGTGTCGGCCGTGAACGTGTACGCTCCGGCGTTGATCAGATTCGAACTGGGTTGGTCGGGTTTCTCCTCAACGTCGGTGACGACGTCGTCGACGTCGGTAACGAGAACGCCGTAGTTCGAGGGGTTGTCGACGTTGATTGCGCCGATCTGTGGGGCCGACGCGAACAGTTTTTTGAGGTCGCCCGTGCGGTACAACGAGTCGCCGTTGAGCACCGCAAACGGCCCGGTGATAGCGTCGGCCGCGGCGGCAACGGCGTCGGCGGTTCCGAGCTGCTCTTTCTGGACGGCGTACGTGACCGGGACGCCCGCGTAGTGGTCGCCGAAGTACGCACGGAGTTGGTCTTCGCCGTAGCCGACAGTGAAGATGAGCTCGTCGGCACCGGCGTCAACGGCCGCTGTCGCGGCGTGAGCGACGAGCGGGCGGTCGGCGACCGGCAGCATCGGTTTGGCGAGCGTGTCCGTAAGCGGGCCCATGCGTGTTCCCCGACCGGCTGCAAGGATAATCACCTGCATACCCAACCGGTTGGCGGTTCCCGTCTTCAGTATGCAGTTGATACTAGCCCAACTGGTGATAAAATCGGTCGGAGGACTGGTGGAGACACCGCAGTCGGTCACACCCAAGGACGAAGACTCCGACAGGGTGCAGCTAGCGATACCGAACGTTCCAGACACCCATGAAAAAACGAGTGCTGAGCAACCACGGACAAGGGCCCAAACCGAATGCAACGGCGGTAAGAGGCTCGCCGTTGATTGAAAACGGATAGACGTAACACAGACCGCAGTCTTCGGCGGGCCCAAGCGATCCGCCGGTGGAGAACCAGCCGTCAACGCTGAACTTACTCAGCCAAGACAGGCCATACCGTCCGCAGAGAGCGGGTTCTCATGTTATGGCGACTGAAACGCCCGTGATTCGGACAACTGGGTAAGCCGACCGGAGTCACGGCATGGATGTACATAACAAACCCCTGAGGGGACGGAGTGTGTCTGTGGTACAACCGACAGACGCGAATGACCGGACGGAGAATGGAATGTTTGACAACACGCGGCGACAGTTCGTCGTCGGTGCAGGGGCGCTCGGGAGCCTCGCAGCAGTCGGGGCGCTCGTTGGTCCAGCGACTGGACAGGAAGACGAAGAACCAGAGGAGGAAGAAATGGAGGAGGACAACGGAGAGCCAGAACCATCCGACTTCGAAGACGATGTTGATATCCTCAACTACGCGCGGCTTCTCGAGTTCCTTGAGGCGGACTTCTACACCCAGGGGCTCGAAAATATCGGTGAGGAAGAGCTGTGCAACTGTCGTGCGCTCAAAGAGGAAAGTGCCCTTCGCGAACGGGTGTTTGAGGAGCTTGAAACGATTCGAGACCACGAGATCGCTCACGCCGAAGCGCTCGGCGACACGATTGTCGAGCTCGGTGGCACACCGATCGAGGAACCTGAGTTCGACTTCGGAATGGCCGTCGAGTATCCGATGGCGTTCCTTGGCACCGCAGTCATGCTGGAGGACGTCGGCGTCTCGGCATACGCTGGGGCCGCCCCGTCGATTGACAACGAAGACGTCGTGGTTGCCGCACTCGGCATTCACAGTGTCGAAGCGCGCCACGCCGCGTTCCTGCGGGCGCTCGTCGACGAGACGAGCTTCCCGGACGTGATCGACGA
>SL_4KL_010_BRINEDRAFT_10001023_pt1 | contig 15205 bp, 18 predicted proteins | sample SodLak_010_BRINE_2_FD_10664 | JGI IMG/M metagenome (IMG submission 10664)
AAGCCATGCCACCACCACCACCACCACCACCACCACCACCTGATTCAGAGTGTGCATGCGCACATGCTCTGCCTGCTGCCTTGCAGCCCGCACAAGCACAGCCGAATCCGCAGCATGCACTGGACCCTATAGCTAGACCCTATAGCTGGACCAGGCTCAGTTCAAGGGGCCCAGGTACCTGGTTGAGTTGAACAACAAAGGAATGCACAAACTGCCCTTCCCTGCATGCGTGCCTGCTGTCCAAGACCTCACCCATGGGTCCAAGCATATGCACCCATGGGTCCAAGCATATGCACCCGAGCGCACGCCATGCAGCTCAGGCGCTGCAGTATGCTCAAGCCATGTGACACACACACGCTTAACACACACAACATGCAGACACAGACACACGCACGTGCACACGCACAGGCACACACACACACACCTCAGCTCCTCCGTGGATTTATCAACATACTGCGGCATTGCGGTGATGCTCATGACGTTGACATAGTCAGTGCCATTGTTCTCCACCTGGGCATTGTGCAGAGACAGCAATATTCTGAGCCAAGAAATGCACCGGGTGCAGACAGGTAGAGCAGAACATGGCCTGCTACAGGTGCTGGGGTGGGTCGGGAAGTTTATCTAACCCCCTCCCAATGGGCAGGGGGGGCAGGCAAGGGAATGCTGAAGACAGGATCTGGCAAGGAAGGCGAGCGGTGCCATTTGGCCATGGGCAGGGTGCAAATCACTGGGGTTAAGAGGTGCGTGTGCTGCTCACATAATGCCTGAAGCGCTGCTAACTGCAGCCCTTGATCAACCATAATGACGCTTTTTAACGAATGTGACAGGCACATCTAAAGCGGCAATGCTGTTGCTTGCTGGGTATGATGGCCATAGCTTAAGATGGGTCAGGAAGCCACTTGTTATGATGAATTGCTTGGGTGCAGATCATGGCGCCAATTTAAGTGACTGCATGTAAGAGGGATGTGAGTGACTGCACGCTGCTCACCGTTTTGGAGAATGGAATGGCACGCGTGGATCGACAAGGTGCTGCTGCACCTGGGGCAGCAAGGGCGCCCAAGGGGTCAGGCATAGCAGCTGAGGTCCCACTTTGGCCTACGTTGCCCGTCGAACGAGGAGTGCCAAAGGAGAAGGCTGCAAGGGTGTGCGTGCACGCTCAGCAATTGAGACACGTGTGGGTGTTCTTCTGCGTATTGGAAGTGGGGCTGGTGCGCAGTGCGAGCACGAGCATTGGCTGGGTAGGCAGCTGCAAATATTCCCCAGGTGCACTGCGTGCAATGGGGGATTGAGGAGGCCCTAACGTACGCGCACTGGCATGCGGTGTGACAGCCTGCCAGGAGCTGAGCATGCACGTACATGCGTTGGCGTCCTTATAAAAATCCTGGCCTGGGGCCCCCGGGCGAAGCACTAGCCCGACTGAGAGCCTGCAAAGGCCTCGCTTGGCGTGAAGGTGTCTGCAAAGGCCTCGCTTGGCGTGAAGGTGTCTGCAAAGGCCTCGCTTGGCATGAAGGTGTCTGCAAAGGCCTTGCTTGGCGTGAAGGTGTCTGCAAAGGCCTCGCTTGGCGTGAAGGTGTCTGCAAAGGCCTNGCTTGGCATGAAGGTGTCTGCAAAGGCCTTGCTTGGCGTGAAGGTGTCTGCAAAGGCCTCGCTTGGCATGAAGGTGTCTGCACAGGCCTCGCTTGGCATGAAGGTGTCTGGGGGGAGGCAGGCAACCAAGGCACGCAGAGGGCAGACAAAGCCAGTTGGCTGTTGCTCACACTGGTGCTGGCTTGCTCATATATGCTTGCTCGAAGCCATACACATGATCAAGTGTACACCCGTGCTTGCGATTGAACAGTCTGCAACTTACAAAATTTCACATTGGATTTGCTTGAATTTGCGAAGAGTCTGTGTGCCTACTACAAACACCCTTTTTGGTGCCTGACAGGTGGCTCCCCTATTAAAATGTGCACTCGCTCAACACAGCAAACAGGGGGGAGAACCGTGATGGCCAATGGCAGGCAAGCAAGCAGCTGGCATAGAGTGCCCCTTGCCATTCCACGCTCCAGGCTTAAGGACAGGGCAAGATGCATACGCACAAGCAGCAAGGATCAAGAAGCGCAGGCAGCGGACAGCACAGCACACTGGGCAAGAGGCACGCCATGTCCACACATACCCACACGCACATGCGTGCTGTCACCTGCGCTTCTTGACTAACCCCACCACAAATGCTCCCTCGTGAAGAGATACAGATGCAAGGCCAGCCAGACAGGGGCACGCACCGCCAAATGCCGGCGTGCTCCCGCCAAAGGCCGGCGTGCTCCCGCCAAATGCTGGTGGGGCGACGGAGGCGCCAAATGCCGGCATACTCCCGCCAAAGGCCGGTGGGGCGACGGAGGCGCCAAATGATTTGGAGCTAGAGGTGCCATAGAAGCCATGTCCAAGTACCTCTGGCGAGGACGCTGTGCTTAAAGGGTTGGAAGCAGGGGCTGCACAGCGTTGGAGGTGGAGGGCAGAGGCTGTGAGTCAGGGGTAAGATGCAATTGTGAGAGGGGTAAGATGCAATTGTGAGAAGGGTGCAAACCGGCAAAGAGTGGCAGCCTGCACAGCCAAAAGCACGGTTGACTTGGCCGTCAGCACAGATAAGCAGTGGCACAACAGCATCCATTACACAGAGGATTGGGTCATTCGGGTGCGCATGCCTGAAATGGCACATCAGGTGTGCATTGCCTCCACAGGCGCTTTTGACTCCACCCCAGCCTTTTCGTCCTGTGTGCATGTGCTTGTTTGTGTGAGTGTGTGTATGAATGTGAGCATGAATGTGCACACACCTGGAGGCTTGCCTCCTCTAGCAGGGGTGGGTGTGCCAAACAGGGAGGGCGTGTAGCCAAAGGCAGGCGCAGGGGTGCTTGCGGGCTGCTGCACTCCAAACGCAGGCGGAAAGGAGAATCCTGAGGACATGGAGGGTGACTGCGCGCAGGCGGGTGATTTGTTTGAGGTTTTGGCCCATGATCACAGTTTGCTTGCAGCAATCCCGAAGTCTTCCTCTACTGCTCAAGGCTTGACTGTTGCCCTGTGGTGCCTCTAGTGCTCAAGGCTTGACTGTTGCCCTGTGGAGGTGCGCACCATAACCAGATATGAAGTTGGAAAGCAAGTAATCAGGCCAGAAGATGGGCTAAGGTAGCATCATAAATTTGGAGGGCGTGCAGGCCAATAGCAAGGCCCGCACACCTAATGGCGACAATTCCTGCGAGCTAGCAGCATGTCGGCAGTGGACCTTTAAAACAAGGAATAACTGCTGGCGCAAGAGCTTGTAGAAGGGGCCTGTGCCTGTGCCAAATTTGAGCTCATTACCGCTTGTGGAATGGACTTGGTCTTGGGAAGCACATAAAGTGGCACGCAGCTGGCTCTGACAACGTCCTCCAGCTCATGAAATCTCTCTTGTAATTTTTGTGCGTACTCTTGTTCAAGCACTTGGCACACGCGGCCTTGCAGGTCCTCAAAGCGCGCCCTTTTCATCTGCGACTTGTCATTGGCGAAGACTTCTACCACTGCTGAGAGGAGTTCCGGGAGGAAAGGGTGGAGCTTTTTATCTTCCAATTGCGCATGGTGTCCCTTGTTGACTCAATCTGAGTGCGCACCCATGGCAACCAAGGCTTGGCCATGCTCTCGAAGCAAGGTTGCAATTTTGAGCCAAACTCAAAACGTTTTTCCTGAACAAAGCGAAAAAGCAGGGACAGGGCAATTAAGCTACAGATTAAAAGCCTTAAATGAACTAAATGTACCTGTCATGTTGAAAGTAACAGCACAGTCTTTCATGTAGAAAAGGCTTGCAGCCATTTCATGATCCACACAATCCATAGCCCGCGCCATTGTTATGAGCAGTTCTGGAACAGGTAGACTCCCAAAATCCATAGTTCACGCCTTTGTGATGTGCAATTCTGAAACCCATAGGCTCTCAAAATGAGGGCGTTCTTGGCAACATTAAGCCGATTTCTGATCGAGTTTTAAAATTTGAATTTGATATTGCAGTCTGACACTCACTGTTTCCACCAAGCCAGCCTCAACCCTTGCTCGTAGTTCGGCTGAAATTAAAGCCAGTATGAACGTCTCATTCAAGCCTGATGGATCTGGTCCCAAATCAGAGAGCTCCATCTTTGTGTCATTCGCCTTCTCGGTGATCAGCTGCATTGCGCAATGGCAGTCATAAATGAGTCTCATGGTCCTGCTTCTCACTAGCACTTAAACCTAATGTGAAATTGACAACAGGAAAGTAAGTGGGTTGTTATAATGTACTTTGCTTTAAAACATATAGCCATTAAGGACAATGGAGTTCACGTCCAAATTTTGACAAATCGAAATCTTTGAACACTTAGATTTGACAGACTTGATTGTGACTTGTAGCACAATCGCAGCAAACAATACATCCATGGCCCGGATATCTACCTGGAGCGCACGGGGCTTCCAAACTGAAGTGATGTACTGGCTGTACAGCACATCCACCCGTTTTGTGAGATTAAACAGCGTCATGCGTGAAGCCATGTTTTCCAACTCCGGCTTCGGCCGTTCAGCGTACCATGAGGCAACATGCCTGCAAAATGGTTGTTGCAGTGCTGTTGCAGTGGTGCACATGAGCGGCAACCCTTCTTCTCTATCTCTGAGTTGACGCAGAGGTGGACATGAAACAGGTTGCTTTTGCTATTTGTCTGTAAAATGGACGAATAGCACTTATTCATTTCAAGATGATCAATTCCTCATGTGCCCACAGGCATACTGGGCCTGTATCATCACCCGACGCACCTTTCAAACCATTCTGTCTCCATCACTGTGTGCTCGGCCAGGGTCACCACATCGTCGCTTGTTCTATTGACAATTGCAACACACGCAAAAAGTGGCTTTGGAAACTCAGAGCTCGACATCATAATACGGTCCAGCACAAGCTCTTGAAATTCTGCAGGAGAGACTCGGTCTGTCCTTGTTAAGGCCATGACTGTTTTGCCCTCCAGACCAAGCTCCTGAGTGTGCATATGAGGAATGTCGGCAGCCTTTAAAGGCTTCTCAAAGACAATTGGCTAAGGTCGTGGTCACACGCTAAAAATCTCATAATTCAGGCAAATTGTTTTGGTTATTCGGGCAATGTTTTTGGGACATAGGCAAAATATTGCGGTCACACGCAAATTTTTTGGATTACAAATTTTTCTCTGAATTATGACAAATGGGGTTATCTGAACAAAAGCCTGGGCTTGATCCTTTTTTGATGTAAATTATATTTTTATCATATAACTAGGCTACTGGCAGGATTTGGGGTGAAATGGACGCCCCTGGTGGCCTGCTTGAGTGCTCAGCCTCTGTTTTTGGCCAATTTTGGCATAAACAGCACATGTATGCCCTCAACACAACCACATGTCTTTTCATCCCCAAAACACCATCAATATACTTCTAATATGTTCCTAATTGATCTTGGATGTTGAAATTCAGGTTTGGAGGAGGTCCGGATTTTGACCCATTTTGGCACCCCTTTTTGCTGATTTTTTTAAGGGAAATGACCAAAAATCGACATCTCACCAACCACTGGGTGTTTTCACTTCAATTCTTTTGCAATGATGTTATTACAAGAGCACCAAAACACCAAAAATCATTTAATTTGATGCTGTGGCTGATCTGGTGTGGACATCTGGCTGTGAAAAGTATGGTTCATGCCACGGCCCATTAGGCATGGTCTCCCTGACGCGCAGTTTTCAAGCTCAGGTGCTGTAAACAGCTTGCAACCAGGGCTACTATCAAACACTAAGCTTGAAAAATGCGCGTCAGGGAGATCATGCCCTAGGAGCATGCAAAGACCATACCCATGTTGGGCCTCAGATAGCCCCCTCTGCTATAATTATTTCAAAAACCCTCTGCTTCACATGGCACTCTTTGGCAAAGGAGGCTTTATGTTGGACAGGAATCAATTCCGGATAAAGACATTGCAGATCATCCAAGGTTTCAGATTGCAGCTTCATTTCTGGCTGGGACAGTGTCATCGTGACTGCCCTCCAGACCACGACCACGCTCCTGCTATCCCTCTCAGTCATCTTCAGTATCCAAAACAGGCTGCAGGGCGCTTTTGTTATCTTTCCTAAACTCCCAACACAAAGCTCAGTGCAGAAGTGTTCAAAGATGCAGGCAGGAACATGTGCAAGATTGTGCTTGCACTTTGTGTGTGCAGGCATTGTGGCACTGCGCTCTACATATGTATGCCATGGTACCACTCCTTTCTGGTCTGCGCAGTGATGTGTGAAACAAGCGGTACTCACGAATGTCTAGAACTTCAGGTGTACTTTGGGGTATGCGCTGCAATGATCTCCGCGATGCTGAGCACAAAGTTGCAGAATCTAAGGGGGCGGTCACACCTGATGGCATCCCTGCCCACATCCCTGCATTTTCTTTTGCGCGAGGGATGCGGCAGGTGTGACCGCTCCCACATCCCTGCCCCCAAAATGAAGAAATCCTGGGCAGGGACTGCCTCCCCCACCCAATCCCTACCCCCCTGAAAATTCCAAAATTTTCCGGAAGGGCCCTGAGGCCTCCGTGGATGGTGTGCACCATAGGAATTAGCCCGGGGATTTTTCTATGGGGCCGGGCAGCGGAATGGGACATTCCTCTCAGGTCAACCATCAGATAATGGCAGCATCACGAGCAGGGTCAAGGGGAGAGGTCAAAGGAGAAGTAGGGTCCTGTGGAAGGTAGAGGAGAGTCAGGTCAGGCCCCTGGGATGCTCGCCTTCCGTGCTTGATGCAGCCCTGCTCAGACATACTAGCACATCATCAGCTCAGTTGTTTCACATGGACTGCGCAATGCAGCTTGCCGCATGTGCTGCTGGGTGTGTGCGCGCGCAACATGCTCTAGCTGGGCAATGGTGTGCCCAGCCGCTCCATGCCTGCAAGGGTGTGCATCCGCTGCACGCGCGCACGCACGACATGCGCACATCATCCATGCTTGATTTTGCACCGATCTGGATAGTTACATCTACGAGCTGTCAAGCTTGGTGATCCTCCAACATGATAGGAAGTTGGTGAATCTTAAGATGATGTGCAACCCGGGGTAGGGCCCATGCAGCGCTCATGCTCACACTATGAACAGGTGAGTTGCTGCTACTGCTCAAATGTCAAAAACAAACAGATCCTCTTGACACAGAGCACGCAAATGAAATTTCTTATCCGGACTGAGGGATGTGGACTTGACATCCAGTGTGACTGCCTTCCACATCGAATTCCCTTAGGAAATGGGGGTTTTCCAGACACAAATTCTTAGATATTCACACACATCGAATTTGTGCCCACAGGAAAAAACATCGCGCTCCTGCAAAAATACTGCAGCCCAAAGGCTAGAAAAAAGACCTGGAAAAATGTACGGAGACTGATCTCTTGGGTAGGGATGCCATTAAGCTTGACCGGGGCCTGAAGTTAAGTATGCATTCTGGCACTCATTGCCTACAGCTGCCAAGCATGAGAATTCAGCTTGGCAGAAATTTCAAGAATTTGGCATTGTGGCCCACTCAGAGCACCAGCTTGTGTCATCTTTTGTAATGAATATCAAGAGGAGTCAAGATAGTTCTTTTGCAGTATGATTTAAAAAGACTGCTGAACAATTGGATGGAGGGATGCAGAGAATGTGGGTTTAGCTATCTACCTAGCGCAAAGCTTTACCTGAAAACTTGGTAAGCAATGATTTTATAAATGCTTGCTCTCTGACTACCAAGGTGCATTATATTTGCAGAATATTCACATTTTGCGCATGCGTATGAATATATATGAATGAATTTCTGATGGGAAGATCCCTAATTTCCTAAGGATAAGGATGTGGCAGGTGGTCAAACTGTGATGTCAAAGCACAACCCTCCATTTACTTTAAGAGGTTTCAGTTCATGTTATGAGTAGGGATTGGCATATGCTAATAGCGCTTATAAGTGTAAAGCGCAGTAAGATTTTCAGTTATAGCATGTGCCAAAATCGAACCTCGAAAATTCACCCCTGAAGAGTTAAAAAGCAGATGTTAGGTGCGGGGACAGGCCATAGACGAAACTGGGGACGGATGACATGCAGCCCCATGTCCAGGGCAGTGCCACACCAGCAGACTTCTTCAAGAAGACAACAGGAGGTTCCCTTAGCAAGTGGTCTGACAGGCAATTACGATGGAGAATAAGCCATAGTGGGGCTGAGTGATGAAGTGCATACGTTGCAAGCCAACCTCAGCCCCGCGACCCCTGGGCGACACAGCATCACAACTGCACGCGGCAAGCACTGCAAGCAGCAGGGGTTTGCAAAATCCCCAGGGAGCATGCCAGAAGGGAGGACGAAGAGAACGAGGTGTAGGAGGTAGCCTGTGTTGAGAAACCAGTGGCCAAGCAGCAGCACATCAAGTCCTTCTCGATGGGCCCCGCACAGCACAAGCAGTTCCATTGTCTATTGGTAATTCATATTTTAAAGGATGAGGTCCCCTTCATCAAGCTGAAGTGCCCTGCGCTTGAGTGGGTTGTGTCCATGCACGCAGCTTCATGCAAGCAGCCATGCAACTAGCAGTAGCAGCACCAGCACCAGCACCAGCGGATGATTTTGTTGAGGAGACAGTAGAAGAGAGTTATTAGCATTGGGCAGCAATCAGCACTTGAGAGTGGACAGGTAGGGAGTGCCTTGGAAAACTACATTTCCCATTTTTTAAGCAGCACGGGAGCTGTCTTGACTATAGGGGGAATATGAGGGATGAGGGCCCAGGTGTACAAAGGCTTGCTCGTGAATTCAAATTAATTTAAGTGTCAGATATAGCGCTATATCTGATTGCTAGGGGCCCCTAGCCCCAACAGAATTAAAAGTTCATTTTCATTTTTTGTGTGGGGCATTATGCAGGGTGCTAAACCTGCCTTCCATTACTGATGCCGAAATTCGAAGTGTAAGGCGGAGTTCTGGCAATTATTGCAGCTAAAATATAGCAAAACATAGCGCTATACCGCTATGTAGCTCTATGTAGCGCTATAGAATTGTCATACAACGCTAAATGCCGATCCTTTGTTATGTAATATCGATTAATTCTTGAGCTCAATAATAGCTTTGCAATAGGCTGATTCATCTGTGGATATGAAACGCTGCAAATGTGCTGGCGTCATCTTTGTATCCACCAGCTTCCTATCATCTTTGACCTAGGTCACACCTGACAACATATTTGCTTTTATTTTCTAGCGAGGGATGTGGTTTGTAATGTTCATTTCTAATCCCTTACAGCCCCGCTAACAGCTGACGACATCCCTGCCCACGTCCCAGTTTGACATCCCTGTCTAGGGATGTGTGACCGCTCCCACTTCCCTGTTTGACATCCCTATCTAGGCATTTGTGACTGCTCCCGCATCCCTGTCCCCCAAAATCTTACTCTTGCATGCAGTATCACCTTGGCCCATGTAGCCAATTGTCTCTTGCTTCTATTCTCTGTATCCATCTTGATTTACCTTGATCAAGCCAATAACATGCTTTAAGAATCTAGATGCCTTGAATAAAAAAGTAGTTATGTTAATAGTGCTCCTTTTGGGCTACAGTCACGCACATCTTTTTTACAATTTTGACCTGGGTTTGACCCAGGTCAAAAAAATTGCGAGGCCCCAAGGGAGGGTCCATTTTGTGCAAGACCACGAGAGCCCCTTACTTAGGGTTTCATATGAAGAGTGTTAGGCAAATGCAATGTGACAGGGATGGTCCTCTCCGTCATTTCCTAGGCTTTAGACTGTCAATTTGAGGAGCACTTGCGCGCAAAAAAGGCTTTCTTTGCATGCATGAGGACAAGCCATCATATATCGTATACAGGCAAGGGGACCGATGCACCATGCCACATGCACAGTGAATAAAACTTAAAAACAAATTTGAGTTTGACCTTGGCCATCAAGGTTGTTGTAGGTAGAATTATCTCAACACATGAGCAGCGGCATGAAGTGAAGGCAGAATCATGTGCTAAATTAAATTAAGGTCAACACCAACCTGTACTAGGGCATATCCCCTATCATTTGTGATGCGCGTATCAGTTGCCCTTACAACAGAAATGACCAAAGTATTTTCCTCTGCCAAGTACTTGCGCACGAGTGCTTCAGTCCTCGCAGCCATATCAGCTGGATAAGCGCGGATGCCTGCAACAAGCAAGGTTACTAATAAACGATGTTTGCTATGACGTAAATTCTAGACCTGCCTGTTTCATCTTAACGTTCAATATTTTGATTCAATATCAACATCTGAAACTCTAGCACATAGAAACAATAGAGGGCAAGTTCACGCTGCAAATATGGTGAGAATGCTGAAAAACTGTACCTGGTAAATCTAAGAATTCAAATGTCGGAATTCCGGTCTCTTTGATCCGAACAACCAGCTCTGTATCACAGATGCTGTTGGGTGGTAGCAAGTCCATGGCTGCCTGCAAGAAACAAGGCCTCAGATTCCATAATGAATCTGTAGAGGACGTTGACAAGTCAAAGTAATTTGCGCAACACAAGCTGGTAAAGCAGACCAAGAGGGCAGCCTAGACTCCCTCAATGGCTCATTTGCAGCATTTGAAAAGCAAACCGAATTTGAAATTTTGCTCAGCAAAGCGTGACTCCTCAAGTTGGCCCTTCACCAAGACTAGTCATTGATATGATCTGGAGCCCAAGATGCAGGCATGTTGCCCTTCCAGGGCACAAACTGAAATTTCTTGGGGAAAAACCGACTAGACACATCAAACTATAAACACAGTTTGGGGTCAATTCAATTTTTTGGCCTAATTTAGGCGTGGAGCACGTGCCATGAGTGACCATGGCCCACTCCTCACCTCTTAGAAACCACTAATAGGATTCTAAGATACTGAGATAACGATTTGATGGGTTCTGTCTTTGACCATGCATGGCCCTAAATGTCAGCTAAGTGGTTTTGAGGAAAGTGGCTTAAAATGGGTATCGCCAGCTCCTAAATTTTTGCTCCAAATCTTTTCTAAGAATTCTTTAAGAGAACCCGGGAGGTGTCACAATGCCATCTTGGCGAGGATTCTTATGCCAAACTCCTCTTGAGCCCAAAGAATACATGTTTATAAATGCAAAAGTCATACATGCAAGGTCTATACTTTCTTTGCCTTTTACGTGCATCCTTGAAACCAAGTTTGGCTATCAAATGCTCTGGGGTTAAAGGCAGAAGGGTAGAAGCTGGCAGAAGTTTAGCACCATGCAAGCAAGCAAGGCTGAAGCTCCAACAGGTGGAAAAATCACTCGGTTGCATCATTCTGCAAATAAGGACATGATTGAGTTCTTTCCCCTTAATGGGTTTGTAGAGCAAAGTCCGGGTCCAGGGTGTCCATTTAATCCCCCCTTTGACTAAGTATTGCAAAAGGTGTGGGAGTCGTGTAAAGAGCCCCCACGGGACGCAGGGGCTTATGCCCCTGCAACTTAAGAATTGGAGCCCCCTTGCAAAATCTTAAAGGGATTCCAGATTGACATTTTTTAAAGTTGATTTATCCCTCAGATTGAACTTCCCCGGTATTCTCCCTTATGTATGCTGTTTCTGATGGTGTGTCAGGGATTGAGCATGGTGTTCCAGAAGTGATACTGCTCTAGAGAGCAAAGCATGAGTTTGCATGAAAACACTTAAATGTGCGGCATAGATTCCCAAAAAAATTTGGAAGAGAGACTCCCTTAAAATGGCTTACTTACACCCCCCCTGCAGAGCTCCTCAACCACCACATCTTTTAGGTTTGGTCACGTGTTTGCATAAAAAAATCAGTGTTTGGTATCATCAAAAAGAATTTGGTAAGCTGAGTGCTACGCAACACACAATTATTAAATTTCTGCCTGACTTCAACCTCACATTCAACAGCTTTAGGCAATTAGTGCCAGTATGTAAAGAAAAGGAAATACGGAATTCCATCAATATGCACAGCATCCAGGCACTCATTGTCAGACTTGCCCAATCATGCACCAGTGATTTGTTAACACTCTGAAGAGCATCGTAGTGTATAAAGAACGCGCTCAAAAATTTGCTGGTGGTGGTCTAGGGCCCACCCGATGGCGCAAAAGCAAGGGTTCATGCCAACAAGGCATCCGCCTTGAAATTGCCAATCAGGTCGACTGGTTTGAAGGACTAGATTGAGGAAGCCTATTCACCTCGGGTGGCTCCTAGCTGGCAAGTGTAGCTTCCTAGTGGCAAAAGGTTGAATACTATATATAGCCAGCCAGGGGATACTATGTAATGGGCATGGAAACAGTCCTACATTAATCCTCTGCCAAGCAATGCGACTGCTTTTGGGATGTAAGTACTAGAACCATAATACTCTTTTTGGCAAAAACGTGTGCTACTTCCAAATGTCACTCCGTGAACACTCAACTTGCATCACTTTTATACACAACTGACACACGCACCTCAACCGCACTCAGTACTTCGCTGCTGTCCTGTAGACGCACCACTGGCTGGTCGCCAAATTGCACTTCAACAGCACTGTCTGATGCAGCTATCACATTTGTGAGTTGCAGACGGATGGGCATTCTGGTGCAGATGTCGCGATCGCGTGGAAATACTGCACACTTCGTGATATTTTCAAGCAGGCTTGACTTCCCTGTTGACTCCCCGCCAACCACCACAATGCGCGGCATCTGAAAGTCTTCAAATCGAATACTGCTGCACCTGAGGCAATGAGAGCACGGGGTGATAATCTTGGCTGACATACGTGTAAACAATGGAAAAGTACATGAAACAAGAGCCAGACAGGTTTATGCCACTGCGATGGTACTCCTCTCATAAGTAAACACGTACTTATAAGTACCAAACCTGCATACATGCATGTGCGCGCACATGCACGGACACTACCCCCCGCCCAGCTACAAAAAAGATGCTTGTGCTTAGCCAACACATCTTTACCTGATCGGCAGCATTGCATCGCGGAATTTCCCGAAAAAGCTGCTCTCCAAAACATTGAAGATGGAACCACCCCCAAAGATAGGACTCTGGCGCCTGGCTGGAGATTGTTTGCCCTGCAGGTGGGCACAGAGGCGTCAAGTTGCATGTGTCCCACGCACTAAGCTGCTGCAACTGCTGCTGAGGGATGGATGGTGCTCTGCGCAGAGTTGACCTTCTCCGTCATCTTGACGACACGCTCTGATGAAGAATTAAAAGAATACTATAAAGTTATCAATGCAATGTGTCAACACAATCACATAAACATTGTAGATTAACTACCCCAACTTCGCGCGAGGTGTCGATTTGAAACAAACACTTTAAACATAACTATTATTTGTATAGTTTCTTGGTGATAGCCTGATCAGTGCATGTTTGCCTCTGTTTCCGGAATCGGAGGGTTAACTAACGTAAGTACCGTAACGAAGTCTGATGATGACGCGCGTGCGCAATGTAGGCACCTTTGGCGCAGCAGGTAAGACACACTTGTGCAAGTGCGCTTCCTGTCCCTTTGCAAACCCAATTGGGTGCACACACGTAGTGTCCGTGACTGGCCAATCAGATACGTTCGTCGCAGGCGTCAACCACGTGCAGCTGCAAGACTTCCCGAGTGTATTTAAGGTGGGGTCTCGCATCAAGGCAGAGTTTGTCGACTGGGAGCGTGTGCTCCAAGACATCAACGACTACCTTCCTCTGTCGGAGCAATGGAAAGGCCCAGCGACAGCCAAGGTGGCTTGCAAGCTTTTGAAGAACACAAGTGTCCCAGGGACGTCCCTGGGACGTATGTCGACATACATCATTTGTGGCAGAGTTGATGGCGTGCTGCGGGCTTTCTACATCGGAACCAGTGATGCAGCAGGTACGGGCTTGGTACACGTGCAGTGTGTTTCCATAGATGCGTCATTTCAAGTATTCACTCGACTAAGCAGAATTTGCAGTTAAGAAGGACAAATAATGTTCCCTGAAGTGATATAATTGATCAAATCCATTGTATCAATGGGGGGCTGGCCTGCATGTGGAGCAAAGGAACCTGTCTCGCCACACTAGGTGTCGCTAGGAGCCCTAGCAGGCTTGCTACGCCAAGCCCTGCTGGCTAAAATTTTCCAGGGCATCCAGCTTCTGGCCCTTCATAAGCTTAAGGACAGTGCAATGAGGGTGCCTGCGTGAAATGCATGACAGGCAAGTTCATGTTATCGTTGCAAGTAAACAAACTGTGGGGTTCAGGAACTTACCAAGGAGTCATCTTGTATGCCTGACATGCACCATACTAGTTTTCACAAGTTGTTTGATTTGGACCCTGCTGACCCTGGCGTAACGCGAGTGCACAGAACACGTGCAATGATCTGCGTGCTATGCGCAGGCGAGCATTCAAATGACCTTTGGGCGCGAATGGCCCAGGATGGTGCTGCAACGCGAGGTGTGATCTAGTTTTTGTTGCGCTGTACAGTTGCGCTGTACACATGTGCCATCCATGACGCGATGTAGGACGTCACATGTGATAGTTTACAGCCCATTTAATGGGTTTGGACCTCCAGCCAGATGGGTAACTGCTGGGCTTGCTGATCACTGCCAGCCCAACAAAAAAATCCATAGTATCAGAAATAATAAGAAGTGTATTGTACATCTGGTATGAGAGAAATAAGTGTACATCCTCAGCACTGATCTTGCCATGATGAAATGCTTTACTTTCTCCAATATAAGAAAATTGCCCCGCAAAATTCCTTTTCAGATGCATCTCTCAGTTACATATGATACATAAGGATGGGTAAAAGGGTGGTCCAGTCTGCCAAAGAGACTTGCCGAGACTCGGCGAGACTTGTTGCAGATGGGTAGGGCCTATCTATATGGGAGATTATCATTAGAAAACTTTCTCAGGCGCTTCCTTTGGTCCTAAGAATTTTCATGGAACTTCGAAATAATTAAAGATAAATAATTTCAACAGATTCGGTCATTCCAGAGGCCGGGATGAGTCACAGGCTGTTCCATCCTCTCCCCCCCGCTCTTCCCCCCTCAATTTCACCCTTATAAACCTAGCTGCTTAATCCTTGGCATTCTTTTCATCTTGTTTGGCAAGGGAGCTGCAGGCTGGACTCCAGGTCGCCCACAGATAAGTCCTTGTGTTATCTGCAACGTCGCAGTAGATGGAAATCAGCTTCTGCGCGCGCGCCAAAGCAAGCCTTGAGCAGTGCTTGGTGCACATCTGGCCCCAAACTGATCAGTAACGCTCGCAGACACAAGCTGTGGGAGCATGCATAGCAGCTGCACTGTGGCAAGGGTGGGGAAGCCATGCTTGGAAG
>SL_4KL_010_BRINEDRAFT_10001027_pt1 | contig 15183 bp, 11 predicted proteins | sample SodLak_010_BRINE_2_FD_10664 | JGI IMG/M metagenome (IMG submission 10664)
GCCGGTGAGTCGATCGTAGAGGCCGATCGCGAGGTCGGGCCACGTCGTCGTCTCGTCGATCCGCTCCTCGGGTGAGTCTGCGTCACTCATAAGGTATCCGTTAGTGTTGTCAAACAAATAATCAGTGCCTGACAGGGATGGGTTCAACGACGCTCAGGCGGTAGATCATCGACGCTCGGGCGGTAGGTCATCGGCGGTCCAACCGTACGTCCAGCCGCACGTTGTGCTCGTGGGGGGCGTACGATCGGACGATCCGTTCCGTCTCGACGGAGACGGTATACGCGTCGCCGACCGCTTGGCGGATCGCCGCGAGCCCGGGGCCGAACGGATCGTCCTCGTGTTGGATGTCGTAGTAGTGGATCACACAGGACTCCCCGGCGAGCGCGACGGCGGTATCGAGGAACTCGTCCGCGGAGTGCGGGAGGTTCATCACCAGTCGGTCGGCGACGTCCGCGTACTCCGCCGGGAGGTCACGCACGTCGCCGGCGATCGCCGTCACCCGATCCGCCACCCCGTTGCGCTCGGCGTTCTCGGTGAGGTAATCGACCGCGACGGGGTTCAGATCGCAGGCTATCACGTCCGCCCCCCGTGCGGCCATGGGGATTGCATATGGGCCGACCCCGGCGAACATATCGACGACCGTCTCGCCCGAGTGTACCTGGGTGATCACCCGGTGGCGGTCCGTCGCGAGGCGGGGCGAGAAGTAGACTGAGGCGAGGTCGAGCCGAAACTCGTGGCCGTACTCGCGGTGGGTCGTCTCCGTGCCGTTGCCCGCAAGGACGTCCCACTCACGCACCCGGAGTTCACCCTCGATGGGTGAGGCCCGATTGAGGACCGTCTCACACGGGATGTCGGAGGCCATCACCGCCTCAGCGATCTCATGGGCACGCTCCGGGTCGTCCTCGTCGAGAATGACGATATCGCCGAGTCGCTCGAGGGAGGGTTCGTAACCGAGAAGCGTCGCAGGCGTCCGCGGCCCTTCCCGTGGTTCGGGTTCACGCTCGACGATCCGGTCGCGGTACTCGAGCGGGACGGCGGCAGGGTCCGTCACGGGGAGGTATATCGTGTCCTCGATCACCTCGATCCGATGGTCGCCGTTCAAGACCCCCGCCTCGGCGAGTCGGGTGCGAACGGCCTCGCCACGCTCGCGGGCGACGGCGACACAGGGAACGCTCATCGGCGGAAGGAGACGGTCGTCCCGATAAAGGTTGACGCTTTCCGGGTCGGACCGTCGGTTACGACCCCTCCACGGAGGGGGACGCCGCGTCGGGGTCCTCGTCGGCGGAGGCAACCGCCGCGAGGACGTCCGCCGGATCGAAACCGGTCGACACTCGAACCGTCGGGGTCGTCGTCTCCACGACCTGCCGAAGGCTCTCGGCGGGGTCGCCGACAACGATCACGACCTCGGCGGCCGCGGCCAACGCGACCGCGTCGGCGACGTGGGGACCCTCGGGCCGGTGGAACGGCGGGACCCTGACGGCGGGGAGGTCCGCATCCGCGGCGACGCCCGCGACCACGTCGCCCTCCGGGACCGGGCCGACCGAAAGGTCGTGACCGGCCGCCGAAAGTCGGGAAACGGCACGCGCTGCCGGCCGCCCGGTTCCGACGACGTGGACCCGCCGTGGGTTCGTCCCGGTCGTCGGATACGCGGTGATCGCCGTCGACCCCGTCGCCGGGTTCGCGCCCACGAACGCCTCGGCGTCGAAACACGCCCGGACCGAGGCGGTGTCGAACACGTCTGCCGGGGGACCCACGGCGCGAACCTCGCCGCCCGCGACGAGGACGATCGTCTCGCAGTAGCGGGCGGCCATCTCGAGGTCATGGATGGCGGCGACGGCGGTTCGGCCGTCGTCGACGAACCCGCGGACCAGTTCGAGGGTCCGAACGGCGTGGTTCACGTCAAGGCTCGCGGTCGGCTCGTCGAGCAGGAGCGCGGGCGTCCCCTGCGCGATGGCCCTGGCGAGCAGCACCCGCCCGCGCTCGCCCCCGGAGACCTCGGTGATCGGACGATCGGCGAACCGCTCAACGCCCGTGGCGACCATCGCCTCCTCGACCGCCGTCACGTCGTCGGCGTCGTGGCTCCCGAACCGGCTAATGTGCGGCGTTCGACCCATCTCGACGACGTTTCGGACCGGGAAGTCGAACGAGAGCGTCGTCGACTGTGGGACGCTCGCGATCCGTCGGCCGACTTCGCGGGCCGACAGCGAGGTAACCGGGTCGCCGTCGATCGAGATGGTCCCGTTATCGGGCGTGATCGTCCCCTTGATCGCCCGGAGCAGCGTGGTCTTTCCCGCGCCGTTCGGCCCGACGAGGCCGACGAACGTCCCGTGATCGATGGACAGATCGACCCCGGAGAGGACCGGGTCGCCGCCGAAGGAGACGGTCAGATCTTGGATCGCGATCATCTGGTCGCTCACAGCTCGTGCACCTCCCGGCTCATGAGCAGGTAGATGAAGAAGGGCGCGCCGACCGCGGCGGTGACGATCCCGACCGGCACCTCCGCGCCCCCGGAGCGTGCGAGCGTGTCGGCGGCGACGAGGAACGACCCGCCCGCGAGCGCCGCCGTCGGGAGCAGTATCCGGTGATCCGGGCCGACAACCAGTCGGAGCATATGTGGAATGATCAGGCCCACGAACCCGATCACGCCCGCGAAGGCGACCCCCGCGGCGGTGATGAGCGCGGAGGCCGCGAGCAGGATCCGTTTCGTGCGCTCGACTTCGATCCCGAGCCCCTGGGCCTCCTCCTCGCCGAGCAGCAGGACGTTGAGGTCGCGGGCATACACGAGGAGGACGATGAAAAGCGGCGGCACGAGGACGGCCGTCACGGCGACGTCGCTCCAGGAGGCCGCCGAGAGGTGACCCATCAACCACGCGACGATCCGCCGCAGCGACTCGCCCGCCTGCAGTTGAAGGTACGAGATGACCGCACCGAGGAACGTCTGGACGGCCACGCCCGCGAGCAACAGCGTCGCCACCGGCGTCCGCCCGTGNCGGGTCGCGATCGCGTAGACCCCGAAGGCGGCCGCGAGCGCGCCGATGAACGCGAAGAGGCTNACCCCAGCGCCANGGGAGACCCCGATATCGACCGCGCCGATGAGGGGGAGTGCGACCGTCGCCGAAANCGAGACCGGCAGGACGATGAAGCCGACTGCACCGACGGCCGCCCCGGAGGAGACGCCGATGATCGAGGGGTCGGCCATCGGGTTTCTGAAGAAGCCCTGCATCACGGTCCCCGCGGCCGCGAGCGCGAAGCCGACGATCGCCGCGAGGAGGATCCGTGGGAGTCGGACGGACATGACGATCCGGCGGTGTACGTCGTCGACGGGAAACGCGAACGGCGAGGAGTAGACGACGGAGAGCGTCGGCAGCGTGAGCGTGCCCGCGTCCCGCGAGCCGGCCTCGATCCCGGCGGGGACGACGAGGGCGTTCAACACGACCTTGAGGACCTCCGCAGGCGGGATCCGAACCGGGCCGATGCCGGCGCTGACGACGACGACGGTCACCAGTAGCGCGGCTAACGCCGCCGACCAGCCGACCGCACGCCGCGCGACGTCCATTCGATCTCCAACAAAACTTGTAGTAGGTAAATACTTATTGGATGCGTGAGGTCGATAGGACGATGACACGACTCAACGCGATCCTCGTCTCCATGGTCGTCGTGGTCGCCCTCGTGGGGGCCACGGCCGGCGTGGCGGCGGGATCTGGCCCATCCGCTATCGTCGCCGGGGACGTCCCCGATTCGGATGTCGCCGACCCGAGCGAAACGCCCACGGATGGACCGGCCGCGGACGTCGAGGCACCGACCTGTGAGTTCCCGCTCACCGTGACCGATGCAACCGGCGAGGAGATGACGATCGAGGAGCCGCCGGAACGGATCGTGACCACGAACCCCTCCGCCGCGCAGGTGCTCTGGGAGTTCGGCGTCGAGGACCGCGTGGTCGGCGTGACACAGTTCGCGGCGTACCTCGACGGGGCCGAGGAGAAGGCCGACGTCTCCGCGGAGTTCGGGGTCGACCGTGAGCTCGTCGCGGACGCGGATCCCGACCTCGTTCTCGCACCGAACGCATCCGCGGAGGATGTCGAACCGCTCCGGAACGATGGTCACACGGTCTACCACTTCAGCGAGGCGACAGACATCGACGATGTCGCCGAAAAGACGAACGCGATCGGCCAACTCGTCGACGCCTGCGAGGAGGCCGAGGAGACGAACGCGTGGATGTACGAGGAGGTCGAGGTCGTTGAGGACCGAACGGCGGAGTACGACCGTCCGGCGGCGCTTTATCCCCTCGGTGACGGCTTCGTCGCCGCGGGCGACACCTTCATCGACGTGATCATGACGGTCGGCGGGACGGACAACGTCGCGGCCGCAGAACACACCGGCTTTCCACAGTTGTCCGATGAAGTCGTGATCGAGGCCGACCCGGAGCTCATCCTCGTAACCGAGCAAAATCCCGAAATCCTCGATGAGGAGCCGTATTCGCAGACGACCGCCGGTATCGAGGGCAACGCGGTCGAGATGGACGTAAACTACCTCAACCAACCCGCACCGCGCAGCGTCGTTGAATCGACCCGAACGCTCGCCGATGCGGTCGAGACGTATCAGGAGACGGCCGCGGATGACGCCGACGACGGTGCCGGCGATGACGCCGATGACGGTGCCGACGACGCCGAAGCGACGCCCGACGACGACACGACCGACGTTTCCGCACCCGGCTTCGGCGTGGGAGTGGCCGCGTTGGCGATACTGCTCGCGACGATGGTCTCGGTCCGTCTCGGGAGACGGTAGCGCTCGAACGGCCACCGCCTGCGGACGTTTTTAATACTCTGCCGGCGTATCGGACCTAATCGATGACCGCCCCGCAAATCTTCGCCCACCGTGGGTTCGCGGATAAATACCCCGAGAACACGGTCGGAGCGGTGCGGGCGGCCGCCGAGGAGTCCGACGCCGTCGAGATCGACGTCCGTCGATGTGGCTCCGGCGAACTGGTCGTCTTCCACGACGACGAACTGGATCGCGTCACCGACGGCGAAGGACGCATCGACGGGATCCCGCTCGGGGAACTGAAGCGGCTCACCGTCGCGGGGTCGCGTGAACCGGTCCCGACGATCGACGAGTTGCTCGCGGTCGTTCCGAAGGGTACCCTGCTCAACATCGAACTGAAAGAGGACGGGATCGGCGAGGAGGTCGTGAACGCCTGTCAGGCGCACGGGGTCGACGCGCTTTATTCGTCGTTTTATGACGACGCGATCCGTGAGATCCGGTCGATCGCCCCCGACGCGCCGCTTGCGGTGTTGTGTCACAAAATGCAGCCGATAGACGAACGGCTGGCGCTGGCCGACGAGCTCGACGCCGTGGCGTTCCATCCGTCGATGGCGCTCGTCGAGGCGTGGTCCGACCCCGACAGCCTGTGGCTTCCCGCCGCGCTCGACCGGCTGGACGCCGGGCTCGATTCCGAGGTCACGTTCGGCCTCGGGTCCGACGTGATCGCCCTCGCACAGGCCTTCGGGCTTCGGGTCAACGTGTGGACGGCCGAGACGGCCGGCGACGTGACCCGGCTTCGCGAGCGGGGTGTCGACGGTATCATGGTCGATCACCCGGATGTCGCGGCCAAACGGGCTGTTTGAACGGTCGCTGCGTAGTATCAGGGGTCAGTAACCCAGTCGGAGGAGTCGGTTCGCGAGCAACGTCACGAGTCCGATGGCCATCACGGCCGCGAGCAGGCCGAACGCGACGCTCCACCCAGCGACATCGGCGAGGGTGCCGACGACGACGCTGCCTGACGCGCCGAGGATCATATAGACCGTCCGAACGAGCCCGAATCCGGCACCACGCTCGGCTTCCGAGAGGTTGTCCATAAACCGCGACTGCACCGGCGCTCCCCACGACATCGCGAGCCCGACGAGGACCACGGCCGCGATGAGCGGGACGGTGCCGGCATCGCTCCGGCCCGCGACGACGAGGGAGCCGTAGCCGAGCACCCCGGCGGTCATCGTCAGCATGGCCGCCGTGTCGCGGTCGAAGCGATCCGAAAGCGCGCCCGTTATCGGTTGGGTTCCGCCGTGAACGAGGAAATACAGCGAAAAGAGGAGCGCCGAGAGGGCCGTCGAGAGCCCGCCGTTGACCTCCAAAAACGTCGGGAGGAACGACGCCGTCGCCTGCCAGGAGAACGCCCCGAGCGTCGCGAGAACCGTCGTGTAGAGGATGGCCGGTCGCGAGAGCAGGTCAACCAACGGCCCCGCGGCGAACCGCTCACGGATCGGCTGATCCGGGCGGAGCGGCTCCGTCGGTCGGATACGCCACGCGAAAAGGAGGAATATCGGGACGGCGGCGAGCGTCCCGAGGGCGATCCCGACCCGCCAGCCGTATCGGGAACCGACGAGCGCCGCCGCCGGGGGCGCGGCGAGCCCCGCGATCGGACCGCCGGCGACGTGGACGCCGATCGCCCGCCCGATGTCATCGAACTGTTTCGTGAGGTAGGTCGTCGCGACCGAGTAGTGGAGTCCGGCACCGGCACCGAGGACGACGGTGAAGAGCATGAACACATAGATGTTCGGGGCCAACGCGAGCAGCAACGAGGCGACGGCGGTGGCCCCGACGGCGGTGAGGATGACCGTCCGTTCGCCGTATCTGTCCCCGAGAACGCCGGAGGGAAACTGCGCCATCGCGTACGCCAGCCACATCCCGGAGAGCGCCAATCCAATTGTCGCGTTCGTCACCTCAAAGGCGTCGGTGATGGCGGGCACGAGCGGGCTGATGACCAACCGTGCGACCATCGTGGCGGTAAACGCAAGCGTACAGAGTGCGAGTGCCGTGTGGGCGTACCGCCAGTTCACACGTCCGGTTATACACCGGGTTAAAAGCCCGTTGGGATCCCGGCGAAGGAGGCGGGGTGTGGGGGCTCGGTGTAGCGATTAGCCGGCTCAGTCGACGAGGTCTTCGATCCCGTCGCTCACCTGCACGATCATCGCGGCCTGTCGCTGCACGGCCTCGCTGATCTCGTCCGTCTCGTTCCGGATCTCCGCGGCGTTGCTTGCGGTCTGATCGACCATCGCGGCGACGGCCTCGGTGCTTTCGGCCTGCTCGTCGGTCGCCGCGGCCACCTCGCCGATACCGGCCGACAGCTCCGTCATCGAGTCGTCGATGTCGGTGAGCTTCTCCGCTGCGGAGTCGACCTCCTCCTTGCCGTCGGCGACCGCCGATGCGTTGGCGTCGAGCTCGACGACCGCCCCGTGGGTTTGTGAATCGATCGATTCCACGAGCGACTCGATGGCCCCCGTGCGACTCTGTGACTCCTCGGCCAGCTTTTTGACCTCCTCGGCGACGACGGCGAACCCGGCACCCGCCTCGCCGGCGCGGGCGGCCTCGATGGACGCGTTGAGCGCGAGGGGGTTCGTGCGTTCGGCGATCGCGTTGATCGCGTCGACTATCTCGTCGATCTCCGAGACGGTCTCCTCGATCGCCTCGACGCGTTTCCCGAGCGCGTCGGCCGTCTCGTCGATCCGGTTCATCGCCTCCCGTGCATCCCGGGCGGCGGTCCGACCGTCGGCGGTGAGTTAGTTCACTGCGCCCGCCTCGTTGGCGACCTCCTCTGCGGAGGAGGCGACCTCCTCGACGGCGGCGCTCATCGTTGAGACCTCATCGCTCACCCCGCACATTCCCCGGAACTGCTCGGCCGAAAGCGCCGCGATGTCGTCGGTTCCGTCGACTATCTCGACCGCCGCGTCGTGCAGTTCGGAGAGCCCGTCCATCGACTCGTGAAGCGCGGACACGTCGGCATCAGACCCGTCACCATCCTCGACCAATCGGTCGACATCGGCGATGCCGGTTTCGGCGTCGAGGCCGGTTTTGGGGGCGGTCGTTGCGCCTCCCGCCCTCGTCCCGACGGATCCGCCGTCAGGGGAGACGGCTCGTTCGCGTCGTCGATCGATGGTATCGGTACTTCTCCGGTCGTCGGTCTCATCGAACCGATCCTCCGACCGGCCATCCTTCTTCCCGCGATAGTCGTCCGTTCCGATTCCCGTTCCAGAATCCGTATCGGCGTATCGATCCGAGGTTTCACGCGTCGTCGACCGCCTACGTGCTGTCATTCGAAACAAGTAGCACATACAGCGGTAAGTACCCTCACCACCAATTATCTTAGTTGAGAATTGCTTACAGCGGACGGGTCGGGAGGGGGTTTTCTTTTTCGAGAATCCTTGAAAGCGACCTCCCAACTGACCTTCCAGACGACCTCCCGGATTCGCCACCGATGGGGAGCCTCCGGTGCATTCCGGCTACCCGACCACGAACTCCACCGGGTACTCGGTGAGGTTCTCATACCCATCATCCGTGACGACGACGAGGTCCTCGATCCGGACGCCGCCGACGTCCGGGTCGTACAGCCCCGGCTCGACGGTGACGACGTGACCGGGTTCGAGCGTTCCGCCGCCGCTTGCGAGCCGCGGAAGTTCGTGCACATCCAGGCCGATCCCATGGCCGGTCGAATGGATGAACCCGACTTCCGTCTTCGGGTCGGTGCGGAACGTCGGGTAACCCGCATCCTCGTAGACCGCACAGGCGGCCGCATGGACGTCCTCGCCCGTCACCCCCGGTTCGATGGCCGCCAACGCAGCTTCGAGTGCGTCCTCGGTGACGGCGTAGCGTTCACGAAGCTCCTCGCTCGGCTCGCCGACGCAGAACGTTCGGGTCATGTCTGCGTTGTAGCGCGTCGCCTTCGATCGCGGGAAGATATCGATAATCATCGCCTCGTCGGCCCGAAGCGGCCCGCTCCCCCGGTCGTGTGGATCCGCCGCCTGTCGGCCGCCCGCGACGATGGTCTCATCGAGCGCGCAGCCATGCTCCAGGAGCGTGATCTCGATGGCCGATTTGAGCCGTTCGCTCGAAAGCGGCTCCCCCTCGTGTACGAGGGTTCCCTCGGGGACGTCTTCGTCGCTCCCGTCCGCTATCGTCGCCCGTGCGAGCAGTCCCTCGGCGGCCCGCATGGCCGCCTCGTTGGCACGCTGAGCCTCGCGGATCGCGGCTACCTCCTCGTCGGTCTTGATGGCCCGTACGTCGGTGAGCCGGTCCGCCTCGTCGACGTGCACATCGATACCGCGTTCACGGAGCGCGTCTGCGGTACCGACGGGACCGCGTGGCGGCATGGAGACCGACTCCACACCCTTGTCGCGGATGAACGCGGCATACATGTCGTACCGTTCGTCGCGGCCGCCGTACTCGTACCCATAGTCGGCGTGTCGCTCAACCCGATCGACATCGGCCTCGGTACGCGCCCGTCCGTACTCCAGCCCCGAGACGAGCATCGAGGTGTCCCCGTCCGCATACAGCGTGAGGAACGGGTCGGGGCCGGTGAACCCGGAGAGATAGAACTGGTTGGCGTCCTCCTGTGCGGCGTCAATGAGATACCCATCCGTGTCGGTCGCGGAGAGGGCGTCCGCGAGGCGGCTACGGTCCATATGGGATCGATCCTCGGTGTGTGAGTATAGTGGTTGTCCTCCCGGCACCGTGGTTGTCCTCCCGGCACCGGCTCGGGAATCGATCCTGCGAAATCGTTATATATTGATGGATGTCCGAAATCGCAAGGTAATGGGGCCGCCAAGTGATCCGCGATCCGGTTACCCCGATTCCACGCAAAAATCGCCGCATATCGCCCCTGGGACGTCCTTCTCAGTGCCGATATTCGACCGATCATTTAAGTTAGTTCAGTCCGTTAATAGAGGTAAGGATGATACGATCCGAGAGTCCTCTTTCGGATCCCGATTCCGTCCCCGAATTCCCAACACAATGAGCGACAACGTCCGAACGTATACGACGGAGAACGTCGAAAGCCAGCGGGAGGATCGCCCTTCCACGACCGAGGAGCTGCGCTGCCCCGAATGCAGCGGCCAGCTCGCGACCGACACCGAGCACGGCGAGACGGTCTGTGCAGACTGCGGGCTCGTCGTCGAGGAGAACGAGATCGACCGCGGGCCGGAGTGGCGCGCGTTCGACTCCCGCGAGAAGGACCGTAAGTCCCGTGTCGGTGCGCCGACGACGAACATGATGCACGACAAGGGGCTCTCGACGAACATCGGCTGGCAGGACAAAGACGCCTACGGCAAATCCCTCTCCAGCCGCCAGCGTGAAAAGATGCAGCGGCTCCGCACGTGGAACGAGCGGTTCCGCACGCGCGACTCGAAGGAGCGCAACCTCAAGCAGGCGCTCGGCGAGGTCGACCGGATGGCGAGCGCTCTCGGGCTTCCGGACAACGTCCGCGAGACGGCCTCCGTGATCTACCGACGCGCGCTCAACGAGGACCTCCTCCCCGGCCGCTCCATCGAGGGCGTCTCGACCGCCTCGTTGTACGCCGCCGCCCGACAGGCTGGGACGCCCCGAAGCCTCGATGAGATCGCCGGCGTCTCCCGTGTCGAGAAGGACGAGATCGCCCGAACGTACCGATACATCGTCCGTGAGCTAAAACTGGAGATCCGCCCCGCCGACCCCGAAAGTTACGTGCCACGGTTCGCGAGCGACCTCGGCCTCTCCGATGAGGCGGAGCGTCGGGCGCGTTCGTTGCTCTCGACGGCCAAATCGGAGGGGATCCACTCCGGAAAGTCCCCGGTCGGGCTCGCCGCTGCCGCCGTCTATGCGGCCGCCCTCCTCACCAACGAAAAGGTCACCCAGAGCGAGGTGAGCGACGTCGCGAACATCTCGGAGGTCACCATCCGGAACCGGTACCACGAGTTGCTTGAGGCCGAAGACGGCGTCACGATGGGCTGAACGGACAGTATCGCGTACTTCCCCGCCGATATACGACGATGATCGTGGCGACCCGGGCCGAGGATCGCGGTGATCGACCGCCCCTCGCAACCGATACGTTTCAGGTAACCGAGTCCGGAGCGACAGCCATGGAGACCACCCGCCATTTCACCGCGACGACCTACGTCGTCAACGACGGGGCGACGGCGCTGCACGAACACGAACGGCTCGGGATCCGCCTGCCGCCGGGCGGCCACATCGAGCGGGACGAGCTCCCGCACGAGGCGGCCATTCGGGAGGTGCGCGAGGAGACGGGGCTTGAGCCGACGCTCGTGGCCGACACCGCCGACGTCGACGCCCCGAACGGACGACCCCTTCCGGAACCCGCCCACCTGATGCTTCACGACATCAACGTTCACCCCGACGGACGGGTGGGCCACCAACACATCGATCACCTCTATTACGCGTCGGTGCCGGACCGTCGGATCGACCCCATCGGCGCGGACGAGGCGGCCGCCGACGAGTGGAGGTGGTACACGCCGTCGGAACTGCGCGCGAGCGACCTCGATGCCGACGTGGTGTCGCTCGGCTGTGAGGCGATAGCGACGGTGAGCGAGCGGGAGCGGTAGCTACCGCCTTGGCATCGGATGGTAATGGGCCCCGTGTGCTCTACCGGCGAGTCCGGGCGTGACGGGTCTGACGACCGTCATGCGCTCCGGAAAGTATTTGGGTCGTTGTCGGCGAGTAGTTGCAAATGGATGCCCAGCGTATCGAGGACGTCACCGAGTGGGAGTCGCGGCGTTTCTCGAACGGATTCGCTGATCTCCGCCGGCTCGCGGATCGGGGCTTCTCGGGGGCGGTCACGGACGGAACGGGCTGGCTATTGCTGTTAAACGGCCGGGTGGTCGGAGTGGTAGATGCGGAACTCGATTCGTTCGCCGACGCCTCCGGGACGGCGTATCAGGCCCCGGATGACTGTCTGCCGCTGCTCTTCGCCATGCAGGAGGCTGGCGGGACGAAACGGGCGCAGTACTACACGAACGATACGTCGCTCGCGGAGGCGGACCGAAAGCTTTCGACGGGCGGGTTCACGGGCTACATCGAACTCTCCGAGAACGTACTGTCGGGCGATTACTACGTGACCTACACCGGCGGCGAATCGCGCCCGGTCGCGTTCGTCGGCAACGCCAGGCGGCTCGAAACCGGCGAGGAAGCCTTCGAGTTGGCCGACGACGAGGTCGGGATCTACTCCGTCTACGAGGTCGACCTCGACGTGCGCGAAGTCCCTGACCCTGCCGGACGAGACGCTGGCGCTGCGACGCGAGACGAGGCCGCCGGCACGGCGAAAGATCCCGGCGGATCGACGGTCGAGGCGGACGCCGTAGCTGCCGCGGAGCGGGTCGGGGACTCCGAACCGGAACCGGCGACCGTCGAGGAGGCGGAACCACCGGGACCCGGCAGAACGGCGGAATCTGCGGAAGCAGCGGAAGCGGCGGACTCAACAGAAGCAGCGGAATCAGCAGAATCGGTTGAATCTGCGGAATCAGCAGAATCGGCGGGAGCGGTGGAGTCGGCAGAATCAGCGGAATCTACAGAATCGGTGGAGGGGGAGTCGGAGCACGACCCTGACGGTCCGGTCGAGGCGACGGGCCAGGCGCGGTCGGTCGAGGATCCGCCCGCAGAGCCACCGTCCGATGGGGGCCCCTCCGTGACCGACACCACGTCGGGGGACACGGACGTCTTTTCGAGGGAGGAACAGTGGCGTGAGACGACCGCGATCCCGGCGCTCGACCCCAAGGAAACCAGCTCGCGACCGGAGTCGAACGCCGACCCCCGAAGGCGAACACGTCAGGGGCGTGCTGGCCACGCCAGGGGCCGCCCCGTTGAGTCCGATCACGGCGACCGGAGCGGCCGAACGTCCAGCGCGCGATCGCCCGAACCACGGGCCGGAAGCGGTGGCGGTCGGTCCGCGGTGTCCAGACGCCCGACAGACGGGCGATCAGCCGACGCGAGCGGTTCGACGGGCGGTTCAACGAACGCTCGATCGACGGCGGAGCGGTCGGCCGAGCGCGATTCGCGGATCGCCGAGCTCGAATCCACGCTCGAAACGCTCGAACAGGAACGTGACTCCCTCACGGCGGAGCGCGACGAGATCGCCGCCGATCGCGACGAGCAGAAAGCCAAGCGTGAGCGGCTCGAATCGGAGGTGGAATCGTTGAAAAAGGCGCGCGATCGGCTCCAGGAGGAGCTCTCGGCGGTTCGCGCGGAGCTCCCGGATGGCGAGCAAACGGTCCCGGCCGCACAGGCGCGAAGCGAGACGAACCTGTTCATCAGGTACGGCTCGAAAGGCGATGCCACACTTGAGGATGCCCACGACGGCGACGTTGACCGCGACGCGCTCAGGGGTAACCTCCGGATCGAACACCACACGGGCTTCGAGAGCGAGGGGGCAGTGGTCGATGGCGTGCCCTACCGGGAGTTCTTGGAGGGGACGATGGAGTACGGCTTCACCCGGTGGCTCGTCGAAGACCTCCCGTTCGAGATCCGCGACACCGGAAACGAGAGCGACCTCCGGGACCTCTATGACGCGCTGCCCGAGATCGACCGGGCGGAGATCGACGGTTCGGTCTCCATCGTGAGTCGCGAGGGTGGCGAGGAGACCCGTGAGCAGCGGACGTTCGACCTCGTCCTCCGGGATCGCATGGGCAACCCGCTTTTCATCGCCGATCTCAACGACAGCCGGGCACCGACGGGCGGCGCGACGCTCGAATCGCTCGTCGCGAACGGCGGCAGCGTGGCGGGGTCGAACGACGCGTTCGCCGCCGCCTTCGCCGTCACCGCGAGCTACTTCGAGCCGGAAGCGCTGGAGACCGCGAGCGACGCGGTCGGCGGCGGACTGTTCGGAACGAAGCGACGGAGCTTCGTCAAACTCTCACGAAAGCGTGGCTACCATCTCTGCCTCGCGGAGTCGCGGGACGGCGGATTCCACCTGACGGTCCCAGATCTATAGGAACGGTCGAGGAACCCGCGGGGGACCTGCCGGTGGGCCATCGTTTCGGAACCCTTATTTTCCTCTTCGGAATACGATTGAGTGAGCGCCGGAGTAGCTCAGCTGGCAGAGCGATTCCTTCGTAAGGAATAGGTCGAGGGTTCAAATCCCTCCTCCGGCTCTTTACTTCAGGTTCAAAGCCTGATTTAACATTACCCTCCATAGCTCAAATAGTTGAGTCAACAGTACCCTCGTTACGATATGGGGGATCTCGATCACGACGGTCGCGGTGTTACTTCAACCCCACAAGGGTTCGTCTGAAACGCTGATCATGTTACTTGAGAGAGGCGACGACATCCCGCTTCAACCCCACAAGGGTTCGTCTGAAACACATTTGAGATTATAGCTGGTATGGGTGGGTTGCTGCTTCAACCCCACAAGGGTTCGTCTGAAACGTTCCAATAATGAGTGCATCGGACGACACTAACACGCTTCAACCCCACAAGGGTTCGTCTGAAACCTGCCCGTCCGCATTGACCTGCCCGAGGAACGACCGGCTTCAACCCCACAAGGGTTCGTCTGAAACCCGGGCACAGGATCACCGATAAATGCCATCCAGTCGCGCTTCAACCCCACAAGGGTTCGTCTGAAACACGTCGGGAGCAGCGCGAAGTACATCTGCCCGTGCTGGCTTCAACCCCACAAGGGTTCGTCTGAAACGAGGAGGACGTCGAGGACCGTCCGCACTTGCAGCGCGCTTCAACCCCACAAGGGTTCGTCTGAAACTACAAAGATCAGCGGCGAGAACTCCAGGCGGATCACGCTTCAACCCCACAAGGGTTCGTCTGAAACCGAGCGAACCGAGAGACGGTCGTCGAGGCAATCCGCGCTTCAACCCCACAAGGGTTCGTCTGAAACCGGAGCCGCTCTCCGGGTGCTTTATGCCGCGACGACGCTTCAACCCCACAAGGGTTCGTCTGAAACTCGATCCTTCTCCAGGCCATCGTCACGGTTCGGGCTTCAACCCCACAAGGGTTCGTCTGAAACCCGTTGAGCTTGCGGAGTAGGTAAAGTCGGTCTCCGCTTCAACCCCACAAGGGTTCGTCTGAAACGTAGCCATCTCCCTCTCCACGCTGCCGCCAGACGCGGCTTCAACCCCACAAGGGTTCGTCTGAAACAGTATCCGACGGCGAGACTGTCACGGTCGCTACGGGCGCTTCAACCCCACAAGGGTTCGTCTGAAACCACGAGGTAGATCGCCCACTTCGTCTGGTCGCCGTTGCTTCAACCCCACAAGGGTTCGTCTGAAACTCAAACTCAAGCGACACCTCTTCGGGCTCGACGTCGCTTCAACCCCACAAGGGTTCGTCTGAAACGACCGCCAACGCAAGGGCGTCTACTGTGTCGTCGTGCTTCAACCCCACAAGGGTTCGTCTGAAACCTTGATTAAGGCACTCGCG
>SL_4KL_010_BRINEDRAFT_10001029_pt1 | contig 15179 bp, 11 predicted proteins | sample SodLak_010_BRINE_2_FD_10664 | JGI IMG/M metagenome (IMG submission 10664)
CGTGCGTCACCTGATGCTCGTCGCGGACATCATGACGAACAACGGGGAGATCGAATCGATCGGCCGCCACGGGATCTCCGGATCGAAGGACTCCGTGTTGGCACGCGCGGCCTTCGAGGTGACGGTGAACCACCTGCTTGAGGCCGCGATCCACGGCGAGTACGACGAGCTCGACGGCGTCATCGAGAACGTCATCGCCGGCAAGCCGATCGCGATCGGCACCGGCGACGTCGACCTTCGGATGGGCTCGCGNGTGATCGGCGACGGNGCGAGCACGGACGGCGGACAGNCGAACTGATGCGGGTCGAGCTCTCCGATGAGGCNCGGCGATANATCGGTCGGTTCGACGAACTGACCGGGGTCGCACCGAAGGACTGCCTCGTGGAGGGCGATCGGCTCGTCTTTCTCGTGCCGGCCGGCGAGATGGCGGCGGCCATCGGGCAGGCAGGTGAGACGGTAAAAGGGGTCGAGCGGCGGCTGAACCGCTCGGTCGAGCTGGTCGAGGACGCGGACACGCCGGAGGCGTTCGTCGCGAGCGCGCTCGCGCCAGCGGCGGTCAACGCCGTGACGGTCTCCGAGCAGAACGATCGGGTCGCCTACGTCGAGGTGGCCGAGCCCGACCGTGGCGTCGCCATCGGCGCCGGCGGTCGCAACATCGAGACCGCCAGAACGCTCGCGAAGCGACACCACGACATCGACGACATTCAGTTGACCTGAAAGCCGGGCCGTCTCGGCGTCCGGTTTCGTGATCGACGATGGATGCTCCGGGGGGAGGGTCGACCCGGATAGTATTTATTATCGCCCAGCCTCCGCCTCCCATGAACCGACGACGGGCACTCGCCACGCTCGGGGCGGGCGCTATCGGAACGCTTGCGGGCTGTGTGGCTCCGACGGCGCTCACCGACGAAACGCCCGAGGACCCCGACTGGCTCGATGGGGACGACCTCGATGCGGACCGGTTGGCGACGACGCATGAGGAGGCGCTGGAGGCGGCCGGAAGCTTCGAGCTGTTCTCGACGGCGACCACCGAGTACGAGGGGGAGACGGAGCCGAGCCGCTGGCTTCCCTCCCAGGAGTACGAGGCCGCCTTCGAGTCGGAACGGGGGCGGTTCTCCCTGAGACAGGAGATGACCGAGGAGGGCGAACGGGAACGGTTCGATCTGTACGTCGACGGCTCCGAGGCGTTCGTTCGGGAACGAGACGGCGACACGGATGTCACCGATCGACGGTCGATCGACGAGCCCGAGGCGTTCTTCGGTGCGGAGTTCGAGACCGAAGCGACCACCGGAGTCCGTGGCGTCGGCGGGTGGAACATGCGCGTCGCCGATCGGACCGAGGTCGATGGCGATCCGGCGGTTCGCCTGGCGGCAGACACCTTCACGGGCGATGCGGGGATCCCCGAGGAGGTTGAGGAGGCGACCGCGACGATGGTGGTGACGACCGAGGGGATCGTTCGCTCGCTCGAACAACGCTGGGAGGGCAGTCAGGGCGAGCAGGCGGCGAGCGTCGAGGTCGACATCGCGTTCAACCAGGTCGGGTCGATGACGATCGAGGAACCGGCGTGGGTCGCCGACCTTCGGGAGTGAGCGGGCTCACTGGGACGACGGCGCGCCGAGTTCGGCTATCAGGGGACGGAACGGAAGGGAGCTCGGGCGGTGAGCGTGAAACGACACGCTCTCCGCGCGGCTTATCGGCTCAACGGTCACGAGCGGCCGTTATTTTCTTCGTGTGAAACCCCCTCAGATCGCCGGAGAGGTACCTCTCGGCGGATCTGAGGCCGTTTTTCGGGAGCCAAAGAGGGACGCTTAAGTAGCTCCGTCGGGAACTGAATTTACATGGCGAACGGCAAATACGCCGCCCGAAAGCTCAAACAGGACCGGCAGAAACGACGCTGGTCCGACTCCGAGTACGCTCGGAGAGAGCGCGGGCTCAAAAAGAAGTCCGACCCCCTCGAAGGTGCCCCGCAGGCCCGCGGGATCGTCCTGGAGAAGGTCGGGATCGAAGCAAAGCAGCCGAACTCGGCGATCCGAAAGTGTGTCCGCGTTCAGCTGATCAAAAACGGCAAGCAGGTCACCGCCTTCTGTCCGGGCGACGGGGCCATCTCGTTCATTGACGAGCACGACGAGGTCACCATCGCCGGGATCGGTGGCGCGAAGGGTCGTGCGATGGGCGACCTCTCCGGCGTCAACTACAAGGTGGACAAGGTGAACGGCGTCTCGATGATCGAACTGGTGCGCGGAAACGCGGAGAAACCGGTCCGATGAGCGGGGAAGAATTGGAGGCCGACGCGGAGGCGGAACCCGAAGTCGTCGCCGACGAGCCGGACCCGGACGCGCCCGCCGCGAGCGAGGAGGCCACCGAGAACGCGAAGCTGTTCGGCGTCTGGGACGTCTCGGAGATCAGCTACGCGGACCCCTCGACGAAACGCTACATGAACGTGACGCCCATCGCTCACACGATGGGTCGACACGCCTCGAAGCAGTTCCAGAAGTCCGAGATAAGCATCGTCGAGCGGCTCATCAACCGGCTGATGCAGACCGAAGAGAACACCGGCAAGAAACAGCAGGCGACCCGCATCGTGCAGGATGCCTTCGACATCGTCCACGAGCGCACCGAGGAGAACCCGGTGCAGGTGCTCGTCACGGCGGTCGAGAACGCCGCACCTCGCGAGGAGACCGTCCGCCTGAAATACGGTGGGATCTCGGTCCCGAAGGCGGTCGACGTCGCCCCGCAGCGCCGCGTCGACCAGGCGCTGATGTTCATCTCCGACGGCGTCGCCAGCGCGACGTACAAATCCTCCACCTCCGCCGCGGAGGCGCTGGCACGTGAGCTGATCGCCGCGGCCGACTACGACGTGCAGACCTACTCCATCTCACAGAAGGAGGAGCGCGAGCGCGTCGCCGCCGCGGCCCGCTGAACTGCTTCCGAATTTTCTCCAAATACGCACGGTGAGCGCCTCGGGATCAAGCTCCGAGGCAGTTCACGCGAGCTACTCGTCGGGCTTCGTGTCGTAATCGACCGTTTCGGCGGCGATCCGCGCCGCGATATCCTTGGCCAGCTCGTGCTCGGTCGACTCCTTGCCGTCGTATGTGAATCGGACGCCGACCTCCCGGCCCTCCGGCTCACGGCCCCGTCGACGGGCCCGCCGAACGGCCTCCTCGGAGTATTCGGTCCGTATCGTCGCGAGGTGGACCGGCCGGCCCCACAGCGCGAAGACGCGTTCGAGCGTCGCCTTCGCCTGGGCCTCATCGAGCGCGACGCCGTTGTATCGGTGCCCCAAAAGCAGCTCCCCGCGGTTTTCGAAGTTGCCGTCGAGGACGACGATGGTCGGTTTGCCGAAGTTGGTGAACCGTAACAACAGCTTGCGTTTGACGTCGGCGGCGTCGACGCTGGCGACACGGAACTCCTCGCCGGCTTGGCTGTACTCGTAGGTGAAGTAGTTCCCCTCGCGGACGAACTCGTCGGTGAGGTACTCGTCGATGAACGTGACGTCGTTGTGGCTCTCGCGGACCTCGAAGAGCCGACGCCACGGTGCGGTCCTGTCGACGTCAGCGAGCGCCGCCTCGACGGTCGAATAGCGGTCGACGTCGAACAGATAGCGAGCCCGCTCCCTGAGCGTCGCCCGCGAAACGGCTTCGAGTGCACGCCGGTGTTCGGGCCGTGAGAGGACGTAGTGGCGCTCGGCGAGCCCCTCGAAGGTGAGCAGCTTCCACGGGTAGCGCTCGATGTCCGGGCCGGCCTCGGGGTCGAGGTCCCCGGACCGTACGGAGAGCGCTCTGTCGACCGCCTCCGCGTCAACACGGGGATCGTTCGCCCCCGCGAGGTCGGCGAGCGTGTCGAGCGTGGCCGGTCCGGCGCCCGCGATCGCGGGGTGTGGCGCGAGCGACTCGGTGACCGCCTCGAGGTCGACCCGTGAGTGAAACGACTCGGGGGTGATCCCCTCGACACGAAGCAGGCGGTCGACCACATCCCGGCGGGCGGTGAGCCGTTCGATGTGGGTCCAGAGCTCGAAGCCGAGTTTGTAGGGATTGAGCCCGGGTGACTCGAGGACGCGTGCCATGTGGTCCGCATAGGTCAGGAACTCGTCCGGACCGGCGAACCCCTCCCCGCCCATCATGATCGACTCCCAGTAGGTCGCCCACCCCTCGTTCATCACCTTGGTCATCTTTTGGCCGGCGAAGTAGTACGCCTCCTCGCGGATCGCATCGATGACCGTCGTCTCCCACGGTTCGCGATCGACCGCCTTGCCGTCCCCGGGGTCGTAGCGCTTGCCGTGATCCCTGAGGTACGCGAGCACGTCCGGACGGGGCTCGTCGACGTCGCCGTCCGGCTCCTGTGCGTCGAGCCACTCGTCATCGAAGACGTCACGACGGACCGACTCGGAGAGATCGAGCTCGTCGATCCGTTCCCGGAGCGTCGCGAGTGACTCGTCCGTGGCGACCTCGGTGCCATCGGCGGGATCGGATCGGGTTCGAGCGGCGTCGACGGGTCGGTGCTGATCGATGGTATCCGAGAGGGCGCACACGGCGTCGATCAGTCGCTCGACGTCGTCGCGATCGACATCGGGGCGGGCCATGATCGCCGCGATCCTGTCGCCGTTGCGCGCCAGCCGCGCCGCGGCGTTCGGGCCGTCCTCGCCGCGGCTGGCATACAGCCCGAACCAGCGATTGTTCGCGAAGAAGTCGGCGTGCGCCTCGACATGGGTTATCACCGCTTTCTGATCGGCGGTCGTGTTCGACTCCTGAAGGAAGGCGTGGGCCGGATCGTCGTTGTTGACGATCTCGAAGGCCTTCCCGAGCCCGTGACGATCTGATTTGCGCTGTCGCTCGTAGTTCATCCCCCACCGCCAGTGCGGGTAGCGCCGCTGAAAACCCTCATACGCGATGAGCTCGTTCATCTCGTCGTGATCGACCACCCAGTAGCGGACCGGATAGGGCGACAGCCCGAGCCGCTCGGCCAGCGCGCGGGCCTCCCGTGCGGGCTCCGCAAGCGTCGCCGCCTCCCGTTTCGCATCGAGCCGGTCGTCCCTCATGAGGACACCTCGCTCGGGTTCCGGGGTCGGTCGGCACCGTCCTCCGTGCTCAATACCTCGTAGATCGCGTCGGTGACGTCCTCGGGACCGCCGACACGGGCGACGGCGACGTTGTCGGCGTCGCCGAGCGCCCGTTCGACCTCGTCAGCGTGACGGGCGTTCGGCCCGCTGCCGCCGGGCTGGGTCTCGACGTAGGCGTGCAGGTTGGCCTCAATGGATTCCATCAGCGGGATGACAGAGTTGGTCGTGTCGTTTCCGGAGTTTTCCGAGTCGCCGGCGGCCAAGACGTATCGGTTCCACTCGGCGAAGGGATACTCCTCGAGGATCTCCGCGACCAACTCGTAGGCGCTGGAGATCCGGGTGCCGCCCCCGGATTGGACCCCAAAGAACTCCTCCCGGTCGACCTCCCAGGCGTCGGCATCGTGGACGACATAGCGGAACGCCGCCTCGTCGTACTTTCCGGTGAGGTACCAGTCCATCGGGGTGAAGACGCGCTCGACGAGTTCGCGTTTCGCCTCGCGCATCGACCCGGAGGCGTCGCGCACGTTGATCACGACGACGTTGCGCTCGCGTCTTTCGACGACCTCCGGGTGGCGGAAGCGTTCGTCCTCGCGCCGGAACGGGACGCTATCGAGCCCGTCGCGTCCGATACGAACGTGTGTGGGCTCCATCTCCACCTCCCGGTCCAGTTCCTCGAAGCTCTCCCACCGGTCATGGGCCGAAACGGGCCTCCCGGTCTCCGCCTCGAGTTCGGCGGCGGCGTCCGCGATCCACGCACGGGAGACGGGGATCCGCCGCTCGCGTGCCCAGGCGAAGACCTCATCGACGTCGGCGTCGGCGACGAAGAGCCCCTCGCGGACGTACTCACCGTCGAAGTCGGTCGCGAGATGGCGTTTCAGCCCCCGTTTGAAGAACTCGTCGACATCGAGGGTTCCTCGGGGTCCCGCGCGGGCGACGTCGGTGAACTCGCCCTCGACCTCCTCGGTCACGCGTTTCCCCTTCGGTTCCAGCTCCAGGCCGAGCTCGTCGTCGAGCTCCGCGGCGAACTCCTCCGGGTCCATCTCGTAGTATTCGTGCTCGCCGCCCCCCTCGCCGGGGTCGCCCTCGTCGGGTCGTGGGTCGACCGGCTGGCCGGGCTGGGGTTGTCCCTGCTGGCTCTGGCCGACGCCGCCGGCGTCGCGGCGGTCGTAGACGAACTCCGGGAGGTCGACGAGCTTGACCGGGATCCGGATCCGATCGGGACCCGAGCCGCCGAGGTCGCCGTGGCTGATGAACTCGGCGAGGTCCTCACGGCGTTGCTCACCGATCTCGTCGAATCGTTTTCGGTCACGGGTGATGCGCATCAGCGATCACCTCGCCCATTGCCCGACCGGTCGCGTCTCGTGTGGTCATCGGGTCCGTCGGAACCGTCCCCATTGAGCCCGTCCCACTCCGTGCGGACGTCGTCCATCACCGCTCGGCTCGTCAGTTCGGCCGAGGCCTCGCTATAGCCGCGCCCGGTTAGCCGATCGATCGTCTCGGCTTTCACGCGGGCCGTCTCGGTGTTCGCCGGCGGGTCGGCCCACTCGTGTGGGTCGAGCGACGGAAACCGCCGTTTGACGTCCACGAGGTCGTTCGATTCGAGGACGGTCTTAAGTTCGGGGATCTCGGTCAGATCGACGTTCTCGACGTTGAACCCCTCATCACGGTTTCGCCACGCATAGCGTGTGAGTGCCTGGATCACCTGCTCCCGCCGGAACGTCGCGACCGCGTGGGTCGGCTTCGTGCCGCGGTAGTCGTCGTCGGTGAACCGTCCGAGCGTTTCCGTCTCGAACACTTTCATCGCGAGCGCGTCGGGTTCGACTGGGCCGCGGCCGGTCTCGACCGGGTCACCGGCGTCCCACGCGTAGACGTGCTCGACGTACTCCGCGACCGTCTCCGGTGAGACCGTCTCGGCCGCGAGAACCGCATCGAACACCTCGGACCGCTGCCGTTCCCTGACCCATGCCGCGACCCCCGCTTTTCGTCCCTCGAACTCCGCGACCTCGGCGCGTGAGAAGACCGGCGCGTCGGACAACCCGTCGGCCATCGCCTCGAGGACGTCGGTCGGCGTGATCACCCGTTCGACCGGAAGCGTCGGGTGGGTTCGGTCCGCGTCGGCGCCGAGGAGGTCGGCGATCACGTCGCGCGTATACGTGACCGGGATCCCGGTCCGGCCGTCGCCTGCTGCCGTCGGGAGGTCGTCGACGGTGAGCCGTTCGTCACCACGACGAACCTCGCCGACCTCGTAGATCCGGGCCTTCTCAAGCGGGTCGATGTCGGCGGGAAGGTCGTCGATCGCGAGCCGGGTCACGACCGCATAGAGCGCGGCCGCACCGAGTGCGTGTGGCGCGACCTCCCGATCTTGAACCGCCCCGTCACGTTCGCGGACGGACAGCCTCAACGGCGCACGCACGCGCTCGTCGATGGCGTCGGCATCGGGGGGATCGGCGTCCGCCCTGATCGCCGTCCCATCGGCCAGTTCACGTCGAAGCAGGGTCGTCTCCAGGTATCGGTCGGTGAGATATCGGAACTCGTGGCGGGCAAGCCGCCGCTTGAGCGCCTTCAACGGGTCCGCACCGTCACGGTCGGCGTGTCGGTCGAGGTCGGCGTCGAGATCGGGGTTGGAGACGACGACGAGTTGGGTGTCAACGTCCATGCCGATCCCCTTATCAAGCTTCACGCGACGTTCGTCGGGGACGTTGAGGAGCCGCTGGAGGAGGTCCGCGTGCTGGCTCGCGTCCTCGATGACGGTAAGCACGCCGTTGCCCTGCGAGAGGACGCCGTCATAACTGAACGCCTGTGGGTTCTTCCGGCCGCGTGAATCGAGCTCCCGGAGCATCCCGCCCATCCACGAGCCGACGAGCCGTTCCTTCGGCGTCCCGTCGTCTTCGGCGTGTAACACGCCGATCCCGGACCCCTCGTCGACGACATAACTCGTTACCCGGAGATGGTCACGGTCGGTGACTGCGGAGAAGACGTCTCGGTGGCCCTCCTCGCGGTAGATCGATTCGAGCCCCTCGTATGCCTCCCGGCTGAACGGGGCGAGGGCGACGTCGGACGGGACCGGGACCGAGTCGGCATCGGCCGTGGCCCCGGTCGCGGCGACGATCCGCTCACGGACCCCCTCGGGGAAGACCGAAAGCGGCGGCGTTCGGACCGGGCTTCGATACCACGCACCTGCGTCGCCGCCGCTGCCGTACGACAGCGAGCGGTCGGTTCCAGCGCCGGTGACATTCCATTCGAGGGTGTAGCGTCGACCGGCGTCCGTGCGGGAGAACGCCCGAAGCCCGTTTATCAAACAGCGCTTGAACTCCGATTTCCCCGTCGCGGTCGGGCCGTCGATCCAGGCGATCTTCTCGTCGTTTCCACGACCGGCCGCGGCCGCCCGAAGGTCATCGACGAAGCCATTGAGCGCCGCAGTGTTGCCCAACACGGCGTGTTCCCCGTCGTTGTAGGGGTCGTCGAAGAACCGGTATCGGGTCAGTCGCTCGCCCCGTTCACGGACCTCACGCGTGCCGGCAGACTCGATGGCCGCGAGCACGTAGCCGGCGGCGGAGGCGGCTGCGAGCGGGTGCTCGAGGACGTGATCGACGTACGCCGAGAGGCTCATCGGCGGGTCGTAGGCGCGGCGAACCGTCTCGTCGGCGTCGGCGAGGAACGTCTCCCCGTCGGGGGATCGATCAGCTCCCACCATCTTCCATCTCCGACCGGGCGACGGCCGCGCCCGCGTACTCGAGCACTTCCGCGGCGCCGGCCTCGGAGTAGCCCCGATCGATGAGCGCATCGACCCACGCGCTCCGCTCCTCGTCGTCGAGATCGGTCGCCGAGACGAGCGCCGAGAAGTTGATGTTGTGCTTTTTGTCCTCCCAGAGCTTCCGCTCCAAGGCGCGCCGGAGCCGGTCGTTCTCCTGTGGGTCGAAGCCGCGGCCCTCACGGGCACGGCGGGAGACCCAGTTCGAGACCTCCTGGCGGAAGTCGTCCTTGCGGTCGGAGGGGACTTCGAGCTGTTCTTCGACCGCCCGGAGGAACATCTCGTCGGGCTCGATCTCACGACCGGTCAGTTCGTCGTCCACTGTCGCGTCGTCGATGTACGCCATCACGTGGTCCATGTACTTCTCGCCCTGCCGACGGAGTTCATCGACATCGTAGGCGAGCGCGTGGCGAACGTCCTCGATGGCTCGCTCGCGGTACTCCTCACGAACCGTCTCGAGCAGTCGCTCGTAGCGTCCGAGGTCGTCGGCCGCGATCGAGCCGTGACCGCCGAGGTTCGCCTCGAAGTGGTCGAAGACCGAAAGCGGCGAGAGGTGGGTTCGGTCGCGGTGGGTCGCGTCCATGATCGCCTCGGCGATCTCGTCGCCGATGAACCGCGCCGAGACGCCGTCCATCCCCTCGCCGATGTCGGCGGTCGCCTCCCCGTCCTCGCGCAGTTTTCGGGGGTCTATCTCCTCGTCCTCGAGTTCGCCGTTGTAGACCTTCGCTTTGTCCAAAAGCGAGACGGTCTCGTCGGTCGGCTCCTCGATCCGGGTGAGCACGCCGAAGAGCCCCGCCATCTCCAGGGTGTGTGGCTCGACGTGAACGTTCGGCACGTCGGCGTTCGCGAGCATCTTCCCGTAGATCTTCGCCTCGCTCTCGTACTCCAAGACGTACGGATAATCGATCCGTTTGGTCCGGTCGTTGAACGCCTCCATCTTCTTATCGCCCGTCTTCTCGCGGTATTCGGGCATGTTCGTCCGGCCGACGATCACCTGATCGATGTCGATCCGGGGGTTGTTCTTCGGCTTGATCGTCCCCTCCTGTGAGGCGTGTAAGAAATCATAGAGGAACTCCCGCTGGAGCTTCAACAGCTCCTCGCCGGAGAAAAGCCCCCGATTCGCGTTACAGAACGCGCCGGCGTAATCGAACGCCCGGGGATCAGATTCGCCGTAGACGGCGAGTTTGGCGTAGTTGACGTCGCCGGTGAGTTCCGTTTCGTCCTGGTTCTTCTTGTCCTTCGGCTCGAACGTTTCGATACACTCACGCCGGTTTTCATCGGCGACGAGGCGGATGATCTCGACGTGTTCGTCGATGACCGCCGCGAGGTCGTCGTCGTAGTGGGCCAACAGCGAATCGAGGTAGAACTCCGAGGCCGGGTCGGGGTGTTGGTCGTTCCGAAGGGTGTAGGGGGCGTCCAGCCGTTCGTTGAGGTCGGTGAGCACGGCGGCCCGCTGTGGTTTCGGCAGCAACACGAGGGGATCCTGATTCATCGGTGAGCGGACGACGTCGTCGCCCGGGTCCTGATCGTCGATGATCGAGGTGAGTCCAGTCCATCGGAAGGTGTACATCCGGCCGGCGTCCTCGCGGGTGTACGCCTCGAAGTAGCGCCGGACGAGCCAGTCGAAGTGGGACTTTCCGGAGCCGACGGGGCCGAGGAGGAGCTTGATCCGCTTTTCGGGGCCGAGCCCGCGGGCGCCCGATTTTACCTTGTTAACGAACTCGTGAATGGCCTCGTGGATCTCACGGCCGTAAAAAACGTTCTCGCCGTCGTGAAGCGGGTCGGCGGCGGCGAGCGCGTATTCGACGACGCCGCGCTCCTCGTCGTAGCGCGTCCCGTAGTGGTCGAACATATCCGCAACGCGTTGATGCGCGTTCCTCGCGATGTGGGGGTCCGCATACAGCTCGTCGAGATACCAATCGTACGACCGAGCGGAACGCAGGTCGTCCGGAACGGTCTCCCGGTACCGTTCGCTGAGCCGTTCGAGCGTTTGTCTGTCTGTCATGATGCTCACCGGGTCTCGGACGGGTCGTGGGACGACCGATGCCACATCCGCCGCGAAGCGGCCGAAAGCAACGGCTCGCCGTGCCGTCGACACGCCACCGGCCGCGTTACAACAATATCCGTCGGAAACCGACTCGCGTCAGGTCGTCATCCCGGCCCGTTACCGAGGATATATGTATGGGAGGGATTGTCACTCATAAATGTGTCGCAGGGGGTCCTGGGGGATTTGACGTGATTCCCACACATTCGATCGGATATATAAGTAATTGAGTTCTATTTTTCAGCGGCGTTTATATACTATCAAATCTCGGTCGTCGATCGGCCGTGAAACGTCAGCGGTCGCCGGCCATGACGACGGGCGTTTCGGCCTCAAGGATCACCGACTGAGCGATGCTCCCGAAGACCGCCTTGCCGACCGGCGTGCGGTCCCGTCCGCCGAGGACGATGTATCGGGTATCGAGCGAGGCGGCGTGTTCGAGGATCGCCTCGGCCGGCTCGCCGTCAAGCCCAACGACCTCGAGGTCGACCGACTCGGGGATCACGTCCGGGTCGAGCGTCGAATCGAGGTGTGAGCGGGCGACCTGCTCGCGGGTGAGCGTGTCGCCGCCCGCGGAGACGTGCTCCCGCTGGATGGCCGCGAACTCGGTCGAGGGGACGGCGTGTACCACTTGAAGGGTGTCCCCGAACGCGGAAGCGAGCGACAGCGCCTCCTCGACGACCCGTTCGGCGTGTTCGTCGGTATCGACGGCTGCAATAACGTACATACCGACAATGTTCAAAACGTGGGTGGGTAGCTCTTTCTGTTTTTTCGTGTGGTTCGTCCGTTCTCCGATTCAGTCGGCGGCCGCCGCCGCCGGCGAGTCGGCGTTCACCACGCTGTACTGTCTGAACAGCACGGCGGCGAGGACGACCGCGCCGACGGCGTCGGTGAGCATGTGCGGGAACATGAGCGCCAACGACCCGACGAGCAGCAGGACCCGTTCGGGGATCGAGGTGTCGGTCAGGAGGTACCCCTGCGTCGACGCCGACAGCGCAACGACGCCGATCGCGGCGGTCGTGACCGCGAGCGCGATGGCGACGGGTTCGCCCATCAACAGCAGTTCGTTTCCGTAGACGAACAGATACGGGATAATGAACCCGATGCTGGCGATGTTGATCGCGGTGAAGCCGGTCTTCCACGGGTCGGACTCCGCGATACCGCTCGCGGTGAACACCGCGAGCATGATCGGCGGCGTGATCGCCGAGATGATCGCGAAATAGAAGATGAACATGTGTGCAGCGAGGGTTTCGACGCCGAACTGCGTGAGCGCGGGCGCGCCGAGTGCGGCGACAACGACGTACGCGGCGGTCGTCGGCAGCCCCATCCCCAGCAGGATCGACGCGATCATCGTCAATACGAGCGCGATGAGGACGACGCCGCCCGAGAGCGAGGCGACGAGCGAGGAGAACGCCAGCCCGAGGCCAGTCAGCGTGACGATCCCGACGACGATCCCCGCCGTCGCACAGGCGGCCGCCACGATGATCGTCATCCGCACGCCGCGCTCTAACCCATCCGTGAGCAGTTGTGCGGAGTCACGGAGCATTCGTCCGAGGCTCTCATCGGAGGTGGGATCTCGCAGGTCAGAAAGGCGACGGATGCGGTGGGGGAAGACACAGACGATGAGCGCGAGCAGGATGGCCCAAAAGCCCGCGCGCATCGCGGTGAATCCCTGGACCAACATGACCACGAGCGCGATGATCGGCAGCGTGTAATAGAACCGGTAGATAAGCAGCGTTCGCGAGTCAGGGAGTTGGGATTTCGGCAGCCCCTCGAGCCCCTGTTTTTTCGCCCGGAAGTGGACGGCCATCCCGACACAGAGGAAGAACAAAAGCGCCGGGACCGCCGCCGCGATGATGATATCCGCGTAGCTGATCCCGGTCCAGACGGCCATGATGAACGCCCCCGCACCCATCACCGGCGGCATGATCTGTCCACCGGAGGAGGCGGAGGATTCGACGGCCGCCGCGTAGTGGTCGTCGAAGCCGGTCCGTTTCATCAGTGGGATCGTGAATGCGCCCGTCGTCGCCGTGTTTGCGACGGCACTGCCGTTGAGGCTGGCCATGAAGCCGCTGGCGAGAACCGAGGTCTTCGCCGGGCCGCCGGAGAGGCGGCCGGTCACGCCGTATGCGAGGTCGATGAACCAGTCGCCGATCCCCGTCACCTCAAGGAACGCCCCGAAGATAATGAACAGAATGACGAACGTCGCGCTCACGCCGAGTGGAATGCCGAAGACCCCCTCGGTGGTCATGTATAGATGGGAGATGATGCGCGGGAAGCCGTAGCCGCGGTGAGCGAGCAGTCCCGGCATCATCGGGCCGAGGAAGCCATATGCGAGGAACGCACCGGCGATGATCGGGAGGATGATCCCGGTCGTTCGGCGGGTCATCTCCAACACGAGCACGATCGTGATCGCACCAAAGACGAGGTCGGGCGTCGTCGGCGACCCCGCCCGCGCGGCGGCCCCGCCGTACTGGATCGCATACGCCAGGTACAACACGGCCGGGAACGAGAGGGCCGCGAGGAGCCAGTCGTACCACGGGACTCGGTCGCCTGCGACCCCGTCCCAGGCGCTGTAGATCAGGAAGCTGAGCGCCATCATCACGGCGAGGTGGATGGGTCGGTTGATGAACGCGCCGGGGACGCCGGTGTAGGCGGTCACGACGTGATAGCCGCCGAGGACCACGGCGAGGAACGTGATGATCTTCGCGACGAGTCGACCGTCGAGGTCGCGTTTGCCGTAGCCGCTCAGGTGCGAGCCGCGCCGTGCGGCGTCGGTATCGCCGGCCTCATCCAGGTTGATCCCGTGATCTACGCCCTCGGGTGGTCCCCCATTCACGTCGTCCGTGTCGGTGCTGTCAGATGTGTTCGTCATGGTGTGATAGTGTGTCGTCCGTTGGGTAGCCGTCCCGCCTATCGGCGAAGGACGTATCGGTCGAGGTAGCTCTCATCGTCGGTCGTGATCCGCAGGGTGGCCCAGGTTCCGTCGTAGTCGGCGAGCGGGCGATCCTCGCCGTCGACCGTCAGGTAGTGATCCTCGGAGTCGGAGACGCGAAGGGTAAAGGAGTCGACCGGCTCGTCGATATCGACGATGGTGCGGTTGCCCTCACGTCGCTCAGGACGGGTGTACTCGAGTCCGGCGGCGTTGTAATCGTACTCCTCGCGGAGTTGGTGGATCCTTCCGTCCTCGACCGTGTAGACCCCCGTAACCGGTGTTCCCTCGGAGGAATGAATGTAGGTAACTGAGAAACTCTCGTCCGGTTCGAGCGTGAACCGGTCGTGCTGTTCGCCCGTTTCGGGATCCTCGATGACCACAGCGGTCTCCGCCGGAACCGTCGCCACGGCGGTCACGCTCGCGAGCGCGGCGAGCGTGATCACGGTGGCGAGGAGACCGATCCGGCGGGCGCACATTGCGGTTAGAGTCCCGCCTCGTCGAAGTAGCGCTCGGCTCCGGGATGGTGCTCGATCGGCGTTTCGCGGGCCGTCTCCTCGAACTGCTCGGCCGCCGGATGCACGTTCTCGAGCGTGTCGAGGTTCTCGTAGATGACTTCGACCAAGTCGTGCACGAAGTCCTCGTCGGCGTCGGCGCGGGTGATCATCACGTTGGTCATGCCGGGGTTGCGGACGTCCTCGTCCTGTCCGGGATAGGTCCCGGCGGGGATGACGTCGTTGGCATAGTAGCCGAACTCCGATTCGAGCGCTTCGACATCCGACTCGGGGAAATCGAGGAGCCGTACGTCACGCTGTGAGGCGAGTTCCTCGATGGAGGAAGCCGGGTAGGCCACGCTCCAGAAGCCGGCATCGATGTTCTCATCGAGCAGCGCGTCAGAGGTTTCAGCGAACGAAAGGCGCTCGACGTTGATGTCGTCGAAGCTGAGGCCGTACCACTCCAACAGCTCCTCGCCGATGACCTCCGTCCCGCTTCCGGGCGCACCGACGCTGACGTCGAGGCCTTCGAGGTCCTCCATCGACTCGACATCGGAGTCCTCTGGGACGACGACGTGCCACGAGTTCTGGTAGGCACCGAACATCGTCGCGAGGTCGATGGGCTCATCGAAGTCAGCCTCGCCTTCTGCGGCGAAGAGGACGGAGTTCGCGAGCGAGAGCGCCATCGTCATCTCGTCGTCGCCGACGAGCCGGCAGTTCTCGACGCTCGCACCCGTCGACTCCGCGGTGGCGTCGACGCCGTCCATGTGTTCGTTCATGATGTCCGCCATCCCACCGCCGAGCGGATAGTATACGCCGCCGGTACCGCCCGTCCCAATGGTGATGAACTCCTGCTGGTCATCGCCCGTACAGCCAGCGAGGCCGGCCGCACCGGCGACACCAGCCGC
>SL_4KL_010_BRINEDRAFT_10001031_pt1 | contig 15177 bp, 22 predicted proteins | sample SodLak_010_BRINE_2_FD_10664 | JGI IMG/M metagenome (IMG submission 10664)
ATCGATCTCGGAGGCCGTCGACACACCCGGCCAGGCCCGCCAGTCCCACCGCCCCGGTCGCTGCGAGTATCTCTCGTCTCGTTATCGTCCCATCATGTTCCGACCGACGACTATCTATATCCATTTCGATCAGCTTACATACGATATGTTATATATTAAGGCTGCCTAGCAATGATAATCGAGTAATTGTGTACGTATTGTGCAAGTGAAGAATATGATGGGAACATGAATTATTAGGTGATTACAGGGGGTTGAGATACTCGTGAATCAAGCGTCTCGGTACGCGAACCCGGTGGATCGATCCGCGGAGCGTACCGTTATCTGATTGGCTACCGAATAGTCGACCATGTCACGCGAGACCGTCTCTCACGAGGAGGGTGCAATCTACGAGTTTACGCCCGATCTTGAGCCAACCGTCGAAGTTGATCCCGGTACAGAACTGACGATCGAAACCCGAGACAGTCTCGACGGCGCAGTGCAGACCGAGGAGGATGTGATCGAGTCGGTCCCAGCGGAGGTAAACGCTGCAACCGGACCGATCGGCGTAGACGGTGCCGAACCCGGCGACGTTCTCGTCGTCGAGATCGAGGCTGTGCGAATAGCGGAGGATCGTGGCCGCGTGATCACCATCGACGGCTTCGGTCTACTTGACGGGCACGATCAGATCGAGGCGCCACGAACGAAGATTACACCGGTCCACGACGATGGCGATGGCGACCCAGCAACGCTCACCTTCGACGACCTCGAAGTACCGATCGATCCTGTCATCGGGACAATCGGTGTCGCCCCCGCGGACGAGTCCTACACGACGCTCGTCCCCCACGACCACGGTGGAAATCTCGACACGACTGCTATGAGCGCGGGTAACACCGCTTACTTCCCCGTCTTCCAGGACAGTGCCATGCTGGCGATGGGCGACTGCAAGGCTGCCATGGCCGACGGCGAGATGTGCGGGACGGGGTCAGAGATTGCGACCGAAATCGACATCACTGTCGACGTAATCGACGGCGACGACGCTGATGTCGCCCTCGAACGGCCGCTGGTAGAGATGTCCGATAGTTGGAAGACCGTGGCAAGCGCGGAGACGCTGGAGGAGGCCTGCAAACTGGCAAACCTCGACGCGATCGATTTGCTGGTTGCCGCACACGGCTTCGACAAGACGGAGGCGTACATGTTCTCCAGCCTGGTGGGCGGGCTGGAGATCAGCCAGGTGGTCGACCCGCTGGTTACTGTCCGGAACTCGATTCCGAAGGAACACTGCAAAGGCCCGTTCTGATGGCGGTTGGACGCTAACTCCCGTGCTGGCCGAACGAAAACGGGGTTTCTGACTGGCATAACGTATCGGATGGTCTCGGTATAGTGAAACAATCCCCGATTTTGTAACTGTGTGGGCCCACTGGTTATATAATGGCCCGCATGGAAGGAGACGGACAGCAGACAGCCTCGGTCGTACTGTACGGCGGGAAGGGTGGTGTCGGAAAAACCACCTGTGCGGCGGCACACGCGCTCGAAATCTCTCATCGCCGGCCCGATTCGAAGACACTCGTCGTCTCGACGGACCCGGCTCACTCTCTCAGTGATGTATTCGAGCAAAGCGTCGGTGGGGAGCCAACGGCAATGAGCGATTCGTTGTATGCCGTGGAGGTCGATCCCGAAACCGGGCAGGAAGCGTCTCGGGTCGTCGTCGAAGCGCTTGCCGACGAGCTCCGCGATGCAGGGTTGCGAGTCGGAAAGGAGGACCTCGAACGGCTCTTCGATGCAGGATTGATACCCGGCGGTGACGAGGTGGCCGCGCTGGAGTATATCGCTCGATACACTGGCGGTGAGTACGATACCGTCGTCTTCGACACCGCGCCGACAGGCCATACAGTTCGCCTGCTTGACCTTCCCGCGGTACTCAGCGAAACATTCGGCGTGGCCAGCGACGTGCAAAAACGTGTCCGGCGGACCGCGAGAGTAGCCCGGAGCATGGTCTTCGGCCCCGTAGCGTACTGGGACGGCAGCGACGACACTGACGAGATTACCTCACTTCGTGGGCGCATCGATGCTGTGGATGGGCTGCTCCACGATCCGGCTCGCAGCCGCTTTCGAATCGTTCTCACACCTGAACAGATGGCGATAGCCGAAACCGAGCGCCTCGTCAATCGACTCGATAACGCTTCTATCCCGCTCGACTCACTGGTCGTCAACCGCGTCTTCGAGAACTCACAATCGTGTTCGTGTGATCGGTGCAAGCGCGACGCCGAGCGACACGCAGCGCGACTGCAGACAATAGAGGAAACCTTCGACCTCCCGGTCAGAACTGTCCCGCAACTCCAGACCGAGGCACACGGGCTCGACGCATTATCCGAAATCGGTCCTACTCTGCTATCGAGAAGTATAGGCCACGGAGACGCTGACACGTGTTAAACAACTACAAAAAGTCGCTGTAACCCGCTTAGTGCGGTTATTTCCGCACGCGAATGACAAATTTGGATGTTTCACTGCGTGTAACTCATATGTCGCGTTGCTAGAGCGGTAAAGACTCGCACTATACCGGTTGACGGTAGTCTTGATAGATATCACCGATACCGTGTATCGGGTGGAATTATCAACTGTTCCGCCGACCGGTATAATCACTATAAGCTAACAATATCTCATAGCTCTTCTCACCATCCCTCGGAGAATGTATGCCGTCGTCCAATTATCAATATGATCTTATTGCCCGGCTCTTTTAAGTATCATCAGCAGCAATTCGGCACATGGATCAGTCGCTGATTACTGCAGCTATCGACACGCTAGACGATCTGTTTTATATTCTCACACCGGAACGGAAGTTTCAGGAATGGAACGCCCAGTTTTGTGAGGTTACGGGCTACAGTGATCAGGAGGTCGAGACACTCGATCCCGAGACGTTGTTCGACCAAGACGAGTGGGCGGCAGTCGAGGAGACCTTCGAGGAGACAGTAACGCGCGAGCAGCGCCAGTCAGTGCAGGCAACCCTCCTGACGAAAGGCGGGACGCGTCTCCCTTACGAGCTCTCGTTTGCACCGCTGCTAGATGGGGGTAATCTCGTCGGCGTTGCGGGAGTCGGCCGAGACATCTCGGAACGGCTCGAAAAAGATCGTCGGCTTCAGGAGCTGGCCGCCGAGATTCGAACAAAATCGATGCCAGTTGTCGAGGTCTGGGAGGGGATCGTCCTCACCACAGTCGTTGGGGCACTCGACACCAAACAGGCAGAGATGCTGACCGAAGATCTGCTTCAGGAGGTCGTCGAACAGGAAGCCGCTGTGTCGCTGATCGACATCACGGGTGTCGATGCGATCGACACGGCGACGGCACAGCATCTCATCGACACCATCAACGCAGTCAACCTGCTTGGTGCGAAGGTCGTCATCACCGGTATCAGTCCGGAAATAGCCCAGACACTCGTACAACTGGGTGTCGAACTCCGGAACGTGGAGACAAAGTCGTCGCTCATGGAGGGGCTCAAACTCGCCCTCACGTGGCAGGGGGTTGAGTTCGATGAGTGAGCTGCGTCCAACCGCGATCAACGAGGTGTTCGGCGTCCTCGTGGCCTCGTTTCCGGGAAAACCGACGGACAAGGCAGTGGACTCCCTGCAGGAACAGCTCCTGCAAGAGGTTGATCGCCGCCAGCCACGTGGTGTCATCCTCGATATCTCCCGTGTGACAACACTCGATTCGTTTTTCGCCCGGGTAATCTCCGAGACGGCGAACATGGTCACGCTGATGGGTGGTGATGTGATCGTGGTTGGGATGCGCCCCAGCGTGGCGATTACGGCTGCCGAGCTTGGCTACGGATTCGAGGATATCACGACTGCTCGGAACGTCGACCACGCCCTCTCGATGCTCGGCATTACAGACAGCACAATAGAGCAATCAGGAGACGCGAATGAGTGAGCGAGGAGACAACACCGACAACGAACTCGGTCGGCTAGAGGGTAGAGGACAGGGTAGCTCTGGCAGTGTCCAGATCGCCAGTGAGGACGATATTCTGCTGGCGCGACAGACTGTCCGTGACCTCGCCGAGGAGATGGGGTTTCGCCTGACCGACGTGACGCGAATCGTCACTGCGGTCTCGGAGCTGGCTCGGAATATCCACCTCTACGCCGACGAGGGAGTCATGCGCTGGCAGAAACTCGATCGGCCGGGGCGCACGGGGTTGGAGCTGGTGTTCGACGACGACGGCCCCGGTATCGACAATCTGGAGGCGGTTCTTCAGGGCAACTACTCGTCGTCTGAGGGAATGGGTCGCGGCCTGAGTGGTACACGCGAACTCGCCGACGAGTTCGATATCGAGACCGGCGAAAGCGGAACGACCATAACGATCCGGAAGTGGTCTCGTGACTGACCGAACTGATGCGGGCGACGAGATCGAGTGTCAGGAACAGCACCGCCACACGCTGACAACTGGCGGTGATACAGTACTGATTAGACAGTCGGCGACGGCGTTTGCAACGGCGCTCGGGTTCGACGACCAGACAATCAGCGAGATCGGCATTGTTGCCGCCGAACTCGCCGAAAACGTCCACAAACACGCCGAGGGCGGCGAAATCGCTATCGGACACATCACAGACGGCGAGCGAGAGGGAATCCGCATCGAATCCGAAGACGCCGGGCCGGGACTCCAGGATGTCGAAGCAGCTTTCGGCGACGGAACATCGACCGCAGGCACGCTCGGTGGTGGTCTCGGCGCTGTGAACCGGCTCATGGATCGCGTGACGGTGTCGATGCCGGGCGAGCCAGATTTTGGGACACAGATAATCGCAGATCGGTGGCGGAAGCCAGTGTACGAGCAATCGGTGACACCGCCTTCGGATATCGGTGCTGCCTCCCGTCCGCTCTCTTCTGGGGAGCCAAACGGTGATAGCTTCGTGATCAAAAGCTGGAACGACAAGGCCCTCGTCGGCGTTATCGATGGGTTGGGTCACGGGTTGCCGGCACACAAGGCCGCGACGGCGGCACGCTCCTACATCGAGAGCCACTACGATCAGCCCTTCACAGCGCTGTTCGAGGGAACAGGTCGCGCCTGTCGCGGGACGCGTGGTGTCGTCATGGCGCTTGCCCGGTTTGATTGGGCCGATGAAACGGTCGAGTTTGCTGGCATCGGGAATATTGTAACAAAGCTGTCGGGACCCGACCGGGGCAGTCTGGTGACTCGGCGTGGCGTCGTTGGCAGCAACGCACCCGATCCGTACATCGAGGAGTTTGGGTGGAACCACTCGGACAGACTGGCGTTGCACTCTGATGGACTCTCCTCACGCTGGGACTGGGAAGAGTACACAGAGCTTGAGCGCATGTCCGCGACTGAACAGGCACAGGAGCTGCTCGACCAGTTTAGCAACAACGAGGACGATTCGACGGTGTTAGTCGTTACACCGCGGGAACAGTCGTAGCATATACAGTCGCTGGCTCCACAATCATAGGATGATGGACAGGGGGGATCTGCTCGAACGGCTCGAATCGGCTGCAAGCGAGGCCGAGTCCGACGAGGAGACACTGTTTCTCGACGCTGCAGCAGTGATCCGGGAGCAGCAAGAACGGATCGAGACGATCCAGCAGGAGCTTGCAGAGACCAACGAGGGGATGATGGCGTTGACACTCGAACTGGAAGCGGCCGAGCGACGGTACCGCTCGCTGTTCGAGGACGCCGCAGAGGGGATCTACAAGACGACAGCGGAGATCGATGCCTACCAGATGGTCAACCAGTCGATGGCCGACATCCTCGGCTACGACGATCCGGAAGAGATCGAGATGGCAGTCAGCCTCGCGGACGTGTTCGTCGATCCGGACCGCCTCTCGGAGTACCAGTCACAGCTACAACAACACGAGGAGATCGAAGATTTCGAGTACCGCATCCGCCGAGCGGACGGGACAGTTCGGTGGGTGTCGGACAACGTCAGGCGGATCGATGACGACAACGGGCGAAGCTTCAGGGGTGGTGTGATCGACATCACTGAGCGCAAAGAGTACGAACGCCGGCTCGAAGAGCGCAACGAGGCACTCGAAGCACTCAACCGGATCGTCCGTCACGACATCGGCAACGACGTGCAGGTCATCTCCACGTGGGCCGAAACACTTGCAGCCTCGGAGGAGTGCGACAGCCACGATGCTATCGAACGGATCAGACAACAGGCAGCTGACATCACGTCGATCACCAGGGAGGCAGGCGTCGTCGTTGACGCGCTGACTGGTGGTGAGGAACTCAGCCTGGATTCAGTGTTACTCGACTCCAGTCTGCGGAGTGAGCTCGAAAGCCAGCGGGAAGCTCACCCCGACGCCGAGTTCGAGCTTCTCGACACGATTCCGTACGTCCAACTGCAAGCCAACGAGATGCTCGACTCGGTGTTCCGGAACCTGCTTTCCAATGCAGTCACACACAACGACACCGACCAACCAGTCGTCGAGATTAGCTGTACGGATCGCGGGGAAGATCTCCTCATTCAGGTTGCGGACAACGGTCCCGGTATCCCCGACGATCAAAAGGAGGATATCTTTGGGAAAGGCGCACAGTCCGTCGATAGCGACGGCACTGGAATCGGGCTCTATCTCGTCGATTATCTCGTGACGCAGTACGGCGGTGATGTCTGGGTGACGGACAACGAGCCCAGCGGGGCAGTGTTCAACCTGACGCTACCGAAAGCATAATATCGACCCGAGTATTTCCGGGAAAGAGAGTTCTCTGGGCAGTCGGGCACTGCGTGAGGACAACTCCGTCTCACAGGCACAGGCCATCGACCCCATGTGGAAACAAACTCAGAGCGATTGCTCATTGCCGGAGTTGACGGCTACACAGATTCTGTTTGGTTTCACCAAATCGAGGGCCTCGGCGCTCACGACTCACAATCTATCTACGTCTCAGTACGTCTCGACGTCGACTCCGAGTGCTGCGAAGTGCCCGACGTTGTCGGTGAGGACAGGTTCGTCGTAGATGTCAGAGACTGCCGCAACCATCGGATCCACTTTGTCGATGCCGCTTTCACCGTCGGCTTTCTGGTCGGCCCGCGCGAGCAACTGGCCGGCGCGATGAGCTATTGTCTCGTTCTGTTCGACGATCGGATACATCCGGAGCGCGTTCCTGACGTTTCGCCGTTCATCTTCATCGCCGAACTGGGCGCCGTAGGATAGCTCCATGACGACAGGTGACGGAACCCGCTGAACGATCTTCGTCTCGGAGAGTTTGGTGCCTTTCTCGAAAGCTTCCCCACGACCGTCGAAGAGGTCAATCAAAAAGGACGTATCGAGGATCACTCGAATCGCTCCCGGAGTTTGTGTTTCGTTTCGGTATCCGTCTCGCGCTTGTGTTCGAGACGATCCCGCATGGCCGTCGCCGTTTCTGAGGAGAGGATCCCGGCGACATCCTCTGGATGGGGTCCCCCGATAAGACGCCGGAGTGTCTCTTCCATCGTCTCATTTTCGCGCTTGTGACCCTTCACGAACTCGTGGAACTCTTCGGAGATGCGAACGGATTTACTCATATGTCGTATACTCGGATATACGCATTCATCAATCTTCGGCTGCTGTTTGGGGTGTCGCTCTCTAGTGGCCAACTATCCGATTAGACGCTGCGAGCGGTGGCTGACGTGACCGGGGACTATCTCCTCGAAGACGTCCCGGGAATGTACAGTGTATCGAACGCGTCGAGCAGTTCTAGTGACCTGATTTCTCCAAGATGGATGAGTGGGCCTGCATCTGACACAGCGATGACTGTCACGCATTCAGACCCCGCTCGACATCTTCCTCGACCAGCTCCAGTTCTCGCTCTGCACGCTTGACTTTCGCTCGACCCACCCGTTCGATCGCCTCTTCGCGGTCGAGTTCACCGTCAACGTACTGTGCAAGCATGAGATCGTTCCAGATTTCTTCGAGACCCCGTTCGAGCGCGCGTCCGAAGACTTCTGACTCGGAGACCCCACGCTCTTTTGCGATTTGTCGCACGCGGTCGGAAAGTTCAGCGGCCATATTACAGCGTTTGCCGTCATGCTTCTTAAACCCGCGTCCAGAGTTGGCCGATACTGTTCAGATAATCACCGGTCCACGAACCGATTTCTGCCGGTCAAAAAGCCGAACTCCTGACGGACTGAAAGGGCGAAACGCTCTCGACGAACCCCGACGAGGTAATACGATCGTATCGGGATAGAAACCTATTCATCCTGCATTTCGTCGTAACCGTATCTGTTGGTACCAGTAGATCAAGGGCCTCGGCACTCATAGGGTTCGTCATCTGGACACGAGGAACGGGGATTTCCCCCGTCCGGCCCCGCGTCCTCGGAACCGAACTTTTCGTCATCGGCCACTCGAAGCTACCACGGCATACTCAAAGAACGTTCCGACGAACAGTGAATACCCGGAAGTTGAACACAGTCCGTGGTAGACGAAGCTGAACGACCGGAACTGGTCTGCAGCAATCACGCTGTAGTCGCACCGATCCAGCAGAGCTACTCACTCTCTCGGGTCGGGATCTCTGGATCGGGTGTTTTCCCGAACGCCGAGCGACGCTCCTCGCTCCGTCGGCGTGTTTCTGCGTCCCACTGTTCGAAAAAGCCGTACTCCTGCATCGTGGATAGTCCGGCCACAGCTGCCTGAATGTTGATCCCGATCAGGGGAATATCCGCGACAGAGATGAGGATGTCGGCGTGGATCATCGCGCCCTCCCGCAAGAGTACATCGATCACGTCCACGATGGCGTGGGACTCCGTCTTCGTCGGTTTCATCGGTTTGCCTCGGCTCTCACAGTGTATCACCGCCCTCGATCTCCGGAGCGTGGCTGTAGGGCGGCCATGGACCGGTGTACTGTACCTCGTACTGGGGGCTGTCAGCCATCGGTTCTAGCTGTTCGCCAATCTCCTCCTCGTGATCACTGTCGGCGAGTATCGAGAGCTGCACCGCGGTGTCGAATTCAGGAACTCTCTCCGTTGAGGAAATGAGCGTCCCGCCATCGGTACGCTGGATCTCGACCGCGTAGGGTTCGATATCGTCGATGAGTTCTTCCTCAAGGCTCTGGCTTCGCCGCTGCAGACATTCTGCGATTCGCTGCTCTAACTGTGATTCGAGCAGATATCCCGTCCCACTCGACGCGTCCTCGATTCGGCTGGTTAGCTGCTGCAGCTGATCGTCGGTCTGCCGGAGGCTTTCTCGGATGTCTTGCTCGTTCCAACGAACCTCGATGCGGTACTCCCAGCGTCCAGCTAACCACTCCAAGGCGTCGTGGAGTTCGCCATCATTGTTCTGCAGCCACTCGGTGACAAGTGAGTCCCCACCTTTGAATATCGTATCGAACCGAAAGGGGAGCGGCGTTCCGAACTCATCGCCTGCTGTATCGACAACGTTCTGGTGGGTGAGCAGCCACTTCCTGACCCGTGTGATGTCGTCGGAGTCGTACACTGACTCAACCGGTTGCACGACCGCTCCGAGTTCGTCTTCGACGAGAAGTGAGACAGGTTCTCCATCGATGCCTTCGAGAGAAATAGAATCATCATCCTCCGCAGAGACGACACAGTAGAGATACCGCCCCTCCTCGAAATCGAGATCCTCGCTTGCGCTTTCGCCCTCGTTTCTCCCGTTCATGATTCGATCTCCTCTTCTCTGACCTGTTCGACGGCGTCGGATACGAGCGAGTCAAGGTCGTCTCTGAGCTGTTCGACGTCGTTTTCGATCCCGTGTTGTTCCTTCATCGACTCGATCTCCTCGTTGATTGCTTGCAGCTGTGCGCCCAGTCGTTCGATCTCGTCGGGAGTGAGATTGCCAGATTCCATCCGTCGGATTGCCTCCCGTTCCATCGCTTCGACGAGTAACTCCACCACCGTGACGAGCAATGCGAGCAGCCCGGAGGCGCCACCGCCCTCGCCTTCGTCGAGTTCGATGTGTTTCATGAGTTGCCCTGTTCGTCCTCTTTCGTTGTATCGTCCGTCGAATCTCTGTTCCCCGACTCCTGCTCTCCCTCGGCCTCGTCGCCGTCAGTTTCGGAGTCCTCTCCGTCTTCCGCTTCCGATTCGGGTTCATCTCCGTCGGTTTCCGCTCCGTCCGCTGTTTCCGACTCAGAGTCGTCATCGCCGATACTGAGGGGTATTGTGGGGTCGGGACGCTCGCTCGGCGGATCGCTCGTCGCTTTTTCGCTGGCGTCGATACCGAGATCGACCCCGTCTTCTTCACCATCGTCGAGTGGTTCGCGGCCCGAGGCCTGCTCGACACGGCGCATGTCGGTTCCACTCGGGAATGCGAGGCCGTACTCCGCCGCAGTCTCGAAGGAGGCGATGGTAGCACGGATTTCGATCCCAAGCAGCTCGGTCTGGCCGACCGTGATCGCAATATCGGCGTTGATGACGATTCCCTTGTCGAGAATTAGTTCGAGAACGTCCGCGAGATCCGCCTGTTTTCGGGTAGGTTTTGCACTACTCATCGTACACCTCCAGAATTATCTCTCCCTCCTCGGCATCCGCTTGGTCGATTCCCGCTCCGTCTACTTCTTCCGGCGAGTCAAGTTTCATCCTCTCTGTTTCGTCTTCTGTGCCGCTCTCGCCGCCCGAACTGTCTGTTTCTCCATCGCTGTCTCCGGTTTCCACCTCTTCGCCTGAACTATTCTGTCTCTCCTCACCCGCTGTTTCTTCCTCGGACTGTTCGCTCGCTGCCTGCGATTCCGACGCTGCATCCGTTTTGTCACTCTCGCTTTCGCCGTCACTGTCATCCCCGGTTTCAGTCGCGTCGTGAAACCGGTGGGCGTAGATCCGTCGGGGGTTTTCGACCCGCGAGTGCCTGACCTGTGCGGGAACCGTCGAGGCTCGAAGCGACGCCGACTCGGGAACTGGTCCCGGCGGCATCGTCGACGCCGCAGTCGGATTCAGCGAGTCCGGCTGCCGGCCGGGCTGGCCCAGTTTCTTCTGGTTCAACTCGTACAGTTTGTGTAGCTTCTCGTGGGTCGTGAGGATCATCTCCCGGAACTTCACAACTGCATCCTGGATTTTCTCCTCGACGACGGCTTGGCGTGCCTGCGCACCGAACTCCATGTTGGCTCCTTCGTCCATCCCAACGACGCTCTCGATCATTCCCTCATCGTCCTCGTCACCCATGATATCGGTCTCGATCAGTTCGTCGTCTCCACTTTCGCCGTCGTCGTCTCCCATGTGGTCAGTCACGTCGTCTACCGCCCCCTCCAGTTCCTTTTTCTCCTGGTAGAGATCCGTGAGATCGACCGCATCCCAAAGCTCCCTGAGATTGACCGCTTCCTTGACGCTCGTGAGCTCAATCGCGTTCTCGTCTGCGTCGAACAGTCCTTCGGGAACGTCGGCGACATCGACCGATTCGGGAAGTGCTTCCAGATCAATCGCTTCGGGGACTTCTTCGAGATCGATCGTCCCGAGGATATCCTCGATTTCGTCGAGAACCTCCCAGAGATCCGTTGCGATCTCGGAAATGTCAGAATCACTCTCCGTATCGACAATCGCCTCCTTGAGGTCGAGAACATAGTCGTCAACCTCGGATACGAGTCCGACCAGTCGGTCGACATCAAAATCATCTGAGGCTTCACCCATCACTTGCTCACCTCGCGGAGAAATCTGAGTTCGAGAACACCATGCTGAAACTGCCCCCGCACATCCGCTGCCGGCCAGGGGAGCTCCATCCGTTCGACCGTCGTGTTGCCGACGCGGACGACAAACTCGTCTTGTTCCTCGCTGACTGCCGCCTCGATCTCCTCTGGTTCGACATCGGGGAGATCGGCGACGATCAGCAACTCGTCGTCCATCTGGCGGATGTCGATACGGTAGTCGTCGCTCGCTTCTGGGGAGTCTGACGGCGAGTCCAGCGAGCGTCGGGGGCCGGTGCTATCAGAATCACTCGAATTCCGTGGGCCGCCAACCTGTCCGGAGAAGCCGTACTCGGTCGTAAAGTGATCGCTCGAAATCCGGCCGGAGCTGTCGAACCCGCCCTCGCGCTCGGCTTCAGCAAGCGCTTCCAGAACCCGGCGAATCGCTCCGGTGATGCCACCCTGACTGCGATCCTCGCCGTTTTCTGTCTCGTCAGTCATCCCTGAACCCTGATCTGTTTGTTCCGCAGCTGTTTGTGAACCGATTCTGCGACTTCGCGCTCCTCTTCGAGTTCTTCGCGCCGGCGTTCGTACTCCGCTTCGGATCGCTCGTCCAGTTCGTAGAGGAGCTGATTCTCTTTGAGCTGGTCCTCTATTTCGTCGATATCGTACAGCTCGTTCAGCGCAAGTGTGTGTATCGCATCGACAATCGAGACGAACGGTCGGAAGAGGAGATCATCGAGAATAATCATTGTTTGGCCCCAATCTGGATATCGACAAAGTTGTACGGCGGCCACGGGCCGGTGTACTGCACCAGCAACTCCTCGTGTGCCGCTTCGAACTCGCCGACTGCCTCGTTGAAATCCGCTTGATCGTCACGATCGACGAGATACGACCGGTTCAGGAGCAGCCGGTCGCTGAACTGGTCACCGCGTTCGGTGGACTCGGCGATTTCGTCGAACTGTTCGGACGCCTCGCGCTGGATGACAGAACCATCAATATCGTCCGTTTCAGTCGTGACAATCTTCACGCCGAGTTCGACCATCCCCTCCACCTCTCGGAGCGCACGGGTGAATTCGGGTTTGGCCTCATCGAGCAGATTTTCGAGCATCGCCCGATTTTTAAACGCCATGCCGAACTGCATCGGAACAACCGCGCGACCTTCTTCGTGTTCGAGCACGTTCTGGAGGACATCGTTGTGGGCCCGGACGTTCTCCTCGGACTGTTCGGGTTCGACTGTCTCGATATCACTGACAACCGCAGACACCTTCGGGGAGTCGACTGTGTAGAGACGATTCGCGCCATTGACGCCCTCGATCCCAAATTCGATATCCTCCTGTTCGATAAGTCCGTAGACGTACAGAGGATGTTCCTCCATGCGTAGAACGTGACTCTACAGGTCTAACAACAATCTGCTTGCTACTGCAAGTGCCACGCTGGCTTGCTACTACAAGCCCAACTCGTACATGCACGCTTCGCCCATGTCATGACACGGCATGCCCTCAACGAGACCAAACACATCGAGCCTTGTCGAAGTGATCGATCGGATCCTGGACAAAGGCATCGTGATCGATATCTGGGCGCGAGTATCGTTAGTGGGGATCGAGATCCTTACCGTCGAGGCACGTGTCGTGGTCGCTTCCGTCGACACGTTCCTCCACTACGCCAGGGAGATCTCGAAGATCGAAAAAGCAGAGGAAGCGGACGATATGGAGGCACTCAAAGATATCGAACTGGAGACGTCAGCTCTGGCCCAGAAACACGAGTAGCCGGCAGTCACCCATCCCAGTCTTTCGGTACTGCGGCTGGTGAAAAACAAACACCGGGGGTGTTCACTACCGAGCGGGCATTTGTCAGCACTACAGCCGAAAGAAGTGACGACCGACGAGTACGACTCCGACGAACAGACCGCGGACACAGAAACCATGTCAGAAGAGAGTGATAGCAATACGGATATACACGACGTACGAGAGCAGGTTCAGAACACTGCCGAGGGGGTCGTCGGTCACCCACTCGACGGGATCACGAGCATCAATCGGGACGAGGAGAACTGGCGCGTCGCCGTCGAAGTTGTCGAACGGAAGGGGGTCCCTGATACGCAGGATATCCTCGGTCGCTACGAGATACTGCTCGAAGAGGACCTCACAGTTAACAACTACGAGCGAACCCACCGATACCGCCGCGACGATATGGAACACAACGTGTAACACGGCGATCTACACTCATGAGCGAACAAGTGGAACTTCCGTGGCTAAACGAGCCTGTGGAGCTGCAGGAAGCCCTCGAGATGGTTGCACAGGCAAGTGAGGAAGACGAACGACTGGCCGAGGAGATCAAAGGGCGCGTCGAGCGGCTGGAACGTCGCGTGGAGGTTCTGGAAGACAGCAGTTCGGTTGAGTGTCCCTCCTGTAGGAGCGACGAGGCAGTCCACAAAGCCGGGGTCGGTGCGGCGAAACTCGCTACCAAGGACGCACTGAGTGAGAAAAACGTGGACGCACTCAACAGCGAATCACACGTCTGCCTCGACTGCCGGGAATCGTTCACGCCCCGCGGGTGAGCTGCTTTTGTCTGCAAGCACCCGGCCTATGCATCTCCTTGGCGATTATAGTGTATGGGCAACGAGACAGATACTGATCCCGTGAGTCTCCGGGTTCTCGTCCCCGACGGTGGTGTGGCGGAGGAAAAAGAAAAAGACGAAGAGGCCGCCGAGTCCGAGGAAACAGAAGAACAAGACGAGGCGACCGAAACGGAAGAAAGTCAGGAGGAAACTGAAGACGAGGAGGAAGCGGAAGCCGAAGAAGATGAGGAAGACGAGGAGGAAGAAGAAGCCGAGGCAGAAGAAGATGAAGAGGAGGACGAGGAGGAAACAGAAGCTGAAGACGAAGAAGCTGAAGCAGAAGAAGAGGGAGAGGAGGAAGAAGAAGCAGAAGCCGAGGAGGAAGACGAGCGCGCGGAGAAGACTGCCGACGAAGGCACCCGTCTCGTCCACCTCAATCTCGATGGACTGTTTCTTGACCTGCTTGGTCTCGAAGCCGACCTTGATGAAGTAAAGCTCAACCTCACTGCCGTTCCCAGCCAGGGGAAACTACTCGGAAATCTCCTCTCCGCTGTCAGCGGACTGCTCGATGGCAATCCCTTGAGCAGTCTGTTCAGCCTCGGTGGCGACGGAGACGGTGAAGGCGGGTCGATGCTCTCCGGATTGATGCCGAGTCTCCCAGACCTGAACCCGATGGAGCGAGCGCGGAGCCTCGCTGGCGCGCTGGCCGGCCGGCTCCGCGAGCTGATCGGTGATATCATCGGCTCTCTCCCGATTGAAGAGATGCTCAAGACGTTCCTCGAACAGCTCGTTCAACAGATGGTCAACGGTAATGGCAACGGTGGCGGTGAAGAGGCGTCAGCGGCGTAGGTCGACACTCAAAAAACAACCAATGAGCGACATATCTCTCACAGACGGGCTCGATGCGCAGGAAGTCGCAACAAGCCTCGACTACGAAGAACTGTTCGAAGGTACCGAACTCGAANANGATCTGGAGATCAGCGAGGAGAAATCCACCGCGGAAGCACTCGGCGGCGCGATCGGTGCNTTCGTCGGCCGACAGCTCGGTGAAATGCTCGCCAGACAGATCGAAGAGACCGTTCAGGAAACAGTTAGCACC
>SL_4KL_010_BRINEDRAFT_10001032_pt1 | contig 15177 bp, 18 predicted proteins | sample SodLak_010_BRINE_2_FD_10664 | JGI IMG/M metagenome (IMG submission 10664)
AAAAGGAGAGATGATGCTTCCTGATGAACAAAAAGATCAGGATGGAGAAGCGATGGGGCTATGGGATCAAGGCACGTATAAGCAAAGACTTAAAGTCTTAAGCGCTGGATCGTTCGCAAACTATCTAACAGCGGCGGTATTCGCAGTCATATGGGTGAGCTTGGTATTCTTCGCATTACCGACCTATTACTCTGGGCCAGCGCATTATGATGTAATTGCAGATTCTCCAGCAGCTGAAGCAGGAATGACTCCAGGGGTTATTCAAACTATAGATGGGGAAGAAGTATCTAACTTTGAAGATCTGAATAGATTGCTGGGAGATAAGTCTGCTGGAGAGATGGTCAATGTAGGTACTAGTCAGGGAGAGTTTGAAGTAGAACTAGGTGAAAGAGAAGGAGCAGAAGGCGCGTTCCTAGGAATAACTCAAAGTTATCCTCCAAGTATTTCATGGTTCCTAGGCTTACTATCCATGATTGCAACGCTGAANGTNTTNATNGGATTGTTCAATATGTTGCCGGCTAAACCCTTAGATGGAGGTCAGATCATAGATACGCTGGTAGAGGAATTTGGTGAAGAACACCAGAGAAAGTATGTAAACCAGTTTTCAATCTTCATGTGGGTTGTCGTCTTGGGCTCATTAGTTTTAGGATTGATAATATGACTCACAAAATTGAAATTGTAGACAGAGATGAAGAAGTTGAGGCAGAAGATGGAGAGGATATTCTCCACGCACTGCTTCATGGCGGTGTAGAATGGATGCATGCTTGCGGAGGCTTCTGCAACTGTACCACTTGTAGAGTAAAAGTTGAACAGGGGATGGAGAATCTTTCAGAGATGCAGGAAGACGAAAAAAATACATTAAGACGGTTCCAAGGCGAAGAGGTTTTAGAAGGCCCGTTTAGGCTTAGCTGCCAAGCTGATGTTTACGGGGATATCAAGATTTCGGAGCCAGAATGGTTTTAGAATATGCTGGGTGAAGAAGAATCGAGTGTTTGAATTGTGGTAGAGATTCTATGGAAGAGTTTGTTGCTTGCGAGCTGAAATGTTTCAATTGTGGTTTTATTAGAGATTGTTCTGATCCTTAAAATGTGGGTTTGAATATTCAGAGCTTCGCTTTAGGTATACCCTTATACTATATAAAGTTTAGGTATAAAGTTCTATATCTGTAGCGACAGTCTGTAGCGTATATTATCTACAGACTAAAAGTTGGAATAAATATTTTGTTACATAATCTAAGGTGAAAAAATGACTGAAACAGTAAAATGTCCGTATTGCGGAGAAGTATTCGAAGGAGAAGACGAAATCGAAGCAAGAACTCAAGAAGGAATTCACAGAGCAGAAAACCATGTAAATGAAGGCGAATCTACTTCTAAAGCAACTAAAGGACGCAACATTATCGACGATTGGAAAACAGAAGGCCGTAAGGCCTAAAACCCTAAATTTTTATTCACTCTTTCCTAATATATTTTATTAGCTGATATTCTAAATGAATACTCGAAAAATAATTCCAATTATACTATTGCTAATACCTGTTCTAGTACCTCCAACTCTACAGCTCTATTATGGGATTTCAGCTACACTCACACTTAGCGCTATAATCTTAGCATACCTTCCTATATGGTACTATTATTATAGAAACTCTGACCTAGGTATAGAATAAATACTAAATGTCTAGATAATTTCAACGAAAATTTCTTAAATAAAAATCCTCTAAAAAACAAGTGGTGGTATCTATGAAGTTGGGTAAATGTCTAATCTGTGGTAGGCGAGTTAAAACTGATCAAATCTATGTTACTGCCCGAGAAGGGTATGTACATTCCTCTTGTATATCCTCAAGGAACAATACAGTTTCAGCCTGAAACCTAAGCTTTTTCCACTCTGACAAAATCGTTAATTACTTTCATTTCTCTATTTCAAATTCGTGTTCTTCAGACTTGTCGGCTGCTATTTTAATCTCGTCTAGAAGCTGGCATTTACGACAAACCCCGCCACTACAGGGTTCACCACATCTTTTACATTCTTGAATTTGATTGTCCTTGTCATCCCAATCGATATTTCCTTCAACCAAGTCGGAAATTTCTCTGCCTTGTGACACTATGCTATATTTGATCCCTGGCATTTGGGACTCTAATTTATTCAAGAAACTTTTGACCATAGGCCTCAATGAGGATTCTTGTACGTGTGGGCATCTGTCAATAACCCCTAGGTCATGTAGCCTTGAGTAAAGTGCTATTTCCTTCTCCATTACATCTCTTAATGGCTTTATACGAGGAGTAAATTTATCGTGGTCGGCAGGATCGGATTTGGGGCCGATACGGGCCATTCTTTTCATGTCGCCTTTGATGTGGTTCATCATTATTGCTTGTGCTTCATCATCTAAGTTGTGTCCTATTGCCATTTTATCAGCATCTACATCTCTACATAACTTGTTTAACAGGTCTCTACGCATTATTCCGCAGTAAGTACAGTTTCCTTTGGCTCCTGCGTCAGCTACGTCATCCATCTTTAAATCATAATAATCTTCATAACGCCCAACATGGCACTCAACATCTAATTCATTACATAGTTCTTCGGCAGCAGAAATAGATTCATCTCTGTAAGGATCGATCCCTTCATGTACTGATACTCCTACAATATCTATATCTGGACGATCCCCAAAAATTTCCACTAGTTGCTCTAGCATTACTGCCGAATCTTTTCCTCCAGAGAGTCCTACGGCTATAGTATCTCCTGACTCAACTAGATTTCCATCTCTAATAGTTCTTTTGACTTTCTTGTTAATGTCTATTGAAAAATGTTTTTCACATAGCCCTCTTCCTTCGTGTTCTCGGAAGATAACTGCGTCTTTCCCACATTTAGTACATTTGTCTTCAGAATTTTCTTCTCCCATAATTAAGGTTTAAGAATCAGAATCTTTTTTACCGTAATTAATTACAGAGGTTATTCTGAACTGGAAGCGTCTTCAATAAGCTCATTATAATTATCTTTATTGAAAATCTTAACCTGGTAATCCTCTTCGGCAATATCAGCAAGATCTCCTAACTCATAATCTGGCTCCTCACTTACTTCTTCTTGTTCAACAGATACATCTGGCTCTGTATAGTGATTCTTTAGAAGTTTTCCTGCTGCGCCAACTACTTCAGTTGCTATGCCTGCGCCCAGCAACGGTGCTGAACCTATAGCTAATCCTGTCAGACCTGTCAATGCTCCACCGTACATTGTGTAGTCCCAGCCATCCTCTGGGTTAAGCATTTCTTTGTATTTGTTAAATCTGCTGCTAGAACTGGTTTTTTCAGTCTCAACTTCTTGCTGTGTATCGCTACCTTCGTCCTGTTCTTTTTCAAGCTCTTCTTCTAGGTCTTCCCAGGTTCTTTCGCCTATTATAATGGTTTCGTCGTCGTCAAATATGGCGATTCCTTGAACTTCTTCTTCGGTAGGGGTTAAACGCCCGTAGCCGTGAATTATATCATCTATCGTGTCTGGAGAATCAGCAGCCTTATATAGGTCGCCAATCTGGCTGTAATCTTCTGGTTCGTAACTACTATCTATAATCTCTTCGAAGTCTATAAGTCTCTGTGCGTCTCTTTCAGGATTTGATTCTCCTACTCCTTCAGCTTGGGGTGATGGTTCTTCGAGTTCTTCTGAGGTTTTATTCTCGGTTGACATGTTAGATTACTTAAATAAAATCTTTTTTAACCTTCTGGTTGTAACGTACAAATACTCTATTCTATAACTGATTTAATTTCGGATAACTCTTCAACACGATAAGTAGGATCAAGATCTTGGTTGTCAAAATAACTTTCGACCAATACAGAATCAATCCCAGCACTTCTAGCAGCCCCAACATCAGAACTACTATCTCCTATCATAACAGGATTGCTCATATTACACTCGTTCATAATATTCTGTAACATATACTGTGAAGGCTTTCTACGCTCAATATACTTTCTAAAATCGTTCAAGGGTAAAGCCTGGACTTCATCAAAACAACTAGTCAAACCGTAGTACTTCAAAGCAAACTGGGCTGTAAACTTTGGCGAATTGGTTGCTAAGCCTACCGGGACATTGAAACTATCTAAAACTCTGACAGCATTAGGGAACAATTCAATATCTCCGTGCTCAATTAACTCAACCTTAGCATTCCGAACTTCTCTCTCAATCTCTAATAATTCGCCCTTGGACATGCCTTTCGAATTCATTAAACTCTCCAGATCTGAATATTTAGAACTTCTAACAATTTTAAGAGCATCTTTTTCTGTCAGTTTGTATCCTTTTTCTTCGGCCTTATTAACCCTGATTTTATCGGCCCATTCAAAACCATCAATTCCAGAATCCAGTATTACTCCATCAAGGTCGAATATCACTCCATCGTATTTCACTAGATTAGGTACCTCTGCTTCATACATGAACTATATCTTCTGAATTTAAAACTCTAAAGGATATAATACCCAATAATTACAACTATACCGTTTTTTCCTCTTTTGCCGGTGTGGCGGAGTCTGGCTGAACGCGGTAGATTCGAAATCTACTGAGACATACCTGTCTCTCTCCGGTTCAAATCCGGACGCCGGCGTGACATAATCAAATTTAGATATTTTATAGGTGTAAGAATCTATCCGGTTTTTAAAGTTTTGAGTTTTAAGTTTTAGGTGTAGGTGAATTTTTTCATATGACAGAAGATGATTTTGCAGGTCAAGAGTTTAACGCAGAAGAAACCGTTGAAGAACCAGAACCGGAACCGGAACCGGAAGAAGAGATTGAAGATGATTTCCAAGAAGAATCTGAAGATGAAGTAGTTGAAGATGATTCTACTGAACAAGAAGAAGAAACAGTAGAAGAATCTGAATCTGAAGGATCTGACCAAGAGGACCAAGACTTTGATAAGCCGGTGAATGAAGGAGACATCGTAGAGGTAGAGATTGATGACTTAGGAAGTAAAGGCGACGGAATTGCACGTGTAGAAGGATTTGTAGTTTTCGTTCCAGGAGCAGAAGTCGGAGAAACTTACGATGTAGAAGTAACTTCAGTCGGTAACAAGTTCGCATTCGCAGAAATCACAGAATAAAAAATGGATTTACTGGTTAGATACAGCGAAATCCATACGAAGAAAGGGAAGACCAGACAACAACTAGTCCAAACACTGCGACAGCGAATACAAGACAAACTTCAACACAGCGAAATACAATTTGACAGTGTTTCAACACATCCAGGCAGAATCAAAGTAAGAAAAACAGATAAAACTGCTAAAGAAGCGGTTTCAACGCTGCCTGGTGTTCAATCTTGTTCTTTAACACATAGAACCGATAATTCTATATTTGAAATTAAAAGATCAATCAACATTGACAAGATTAACGGGACTTTTGGAGTTAGAGTTAAATCTAGAACCGACCAATCTGCTACAGAATTGGAGAGAGTTATAGGATCTTATATCCAAGGGCAAACAGGGTTTGATGTAGATTTGGATAATCCTGATACGTGGCTAAAAATAGAGATAGACAACAAAGGAGCTTATATATACACAGATAAAGATACTGCTCAAGGTCCGGGAGGATTACCCGTAGCATCGCAGGGTAATTACGTAACACTAGTATCTGGGGGTATTGATTCTCCTGTAGCATCATTTCAAATTATGAAAAGAGGTGCTGATATCTTTCCTCTTTACTTCTATAATCAGCCTTATGCGGCAGAAGACCATCTCTTGAGGTTTCAAAGTGTTTTAGAAGAGCTGAAAAAAATCCATCCTGGTAAAAAATGGAGGTATGGTGTCGTGGATATGAAAGAAGTTAATGAAAAACTATCTGGAGTTGATAAGGGTAGAATGGTGTTACATAGAATGCTTATGTATGAAGTTGCCGAAAAGTTCAGAGAGGGGAAAAATTATCAGGGTATAGTAACTGGAGAGTCAATGGCTCAGAAATCCTCTCAAACCCCTCAAAATATGTACGTTACTAGCAGAGATTTGCCTATTTTCAGGCCGTTGCTGTGTTGGAATAAGGAAGATATAACTGACAAGGCTAGAGATTTAGGCACTTTTGAGCATTCTAAAATTGATTCGGCTTGTAGGACAATTTCTCCAGATTCGCCTTCTACTAATATGAAACCGAAAGAAATTAATAGGCTGAAATCAAAAGTAGGCTTTGAGGAACTAGTCAAGGAAGCGTATCAAAGTCTGGAAATTAGAGAGATTTAACGGTTATTAAAACCAGATTTTGGAAAGGTTTATATATAATGTGGTAACGGTGTTGAGTATGGGGTTAAAAGAACGCAAAGAGGAGGCGGAAGCCGTACTTGATTCGGCTGAAATGACTATAGAAACATTTGGAGCAACGGGTAAAGCAGGAAGAAAGCTCGAAACTAAAATCAGTCAACTAGAACAAGAGCTACAAGATCCTGACTCAGAATCCAGCTTAAACAAACTGATTGACGATATTAGAGAATTAATGGACGAGGTCCAACAATCAGGGCAAGATGATTTCATGGCTGGAGAGCCTGGTGGCCCGGCTCAAGGTCCTGGCGGAGGAGGAATGCCAGACGATGACATGCCGCCTATCTAAAGAATCTAGGAAAAGATTATAATTACATATCTCACTAATTTTTCTTTATGTCAAATCAGTGTCCCTTCTGCCAATTAATGCAGCAACCGGATCAGTTGAATATTGTTGGAGAAACCGAAAATTTTTACGCTTGGTTGGAGTATCCAGAACCGAGAGCTAAAGGACATGCTAACGTAGTTCCAAAAGAGCACGTTGAAAGTGTCTTAGATTTTTCTCCTGAGGAGTATCAGGAAGCAATGTTGCTAGTCAGAGAGGTAATGGGTAAAGCAGTAGATGGTCTAGATGCTGATGGAATATCGGTTACTATGAATATTAAAGAGGCTGGAGGGCAGATGCTTCCTCATGCTTATATCCAAATTTTCCCTCGTTACGAGGATACAGAAAGGGCTGGAACGCCTACTGGGGCGATTTTCCCTCAGAATGAGGAGCTCCAGTCTCAAGAAATGTTTAAGGAAGTTCAAGAAGGTATGGACTCGGTTGATGTTAATTTTGAGGTTAAGACAGTTGAGCCCCATCCTGAGTCTCAAAAGTTTAAGGAAGAAGATCAAAAAGGTTCTGGTCCTTCAAATAATGATTCTGAAGAAGTTACAGAAACGGTGTCTGAGGAGAGAGAGGATGAAGTTGATCTCACTGAAAGAGGGGAATCAATTCAGTGGCAGTAGACTATTTGACAATTTGAACCTCCTCTTCTAGAGCGGTTAATATGGAGAGGGGGGGTTGGTATAGAATTATTGTCTTGTGAGGTAGTTGTAGAGGTCAAAGGTTAGGATGTCGGAGATAAATGAATTGAAGCGAAAGGCAGCTATGGATATCCTCTAGTTGAGCTAGAAACAGGTTTTGGAAAAGTCGTGATTGTGTATGAGAATGTTCCATCTGTTGAAGAAAAGCAGCATTATTACGAGCAAGGCTATAGATGTAAAATTCTGGAAAAAATTGATTTTATCTGAATACGGTATTAGTGTAATCTTTGTATTCTTTTACCCTTTCGGTCCAGAAATTATAGAAATGAGTTTCTAGGGTTGCTCCAGAATGAAATTCTATATTTAGTTTGAAGTTCTTTTCATCTTTTTCTGATCTTGTGATTTTTGCTTCTTTTATGCTCATTGAATTGTGTTTTGAACCGCTTAGTAGCTCTTTAATACGTATTAAATTATTAACATTGACTAAAGTCAGCAAAGTGAAAGGTTTCCCAGGGAACCAGTAAATATCTGTATCGATAATCAGAGTAGTCTTATTATCTTGCCTCTCCACTCCTTTAACATAGGAATCATGGAAATTATGCTCCAAAAAGTTATCCTCGGATGACATGTTCATCAATTAAAGGTTCGGATTTAATTTGATTTTGGTAGCTTAGCAGCAAGTTTTGTAATTTCTTAATGATGTTCCTGCTGAGATTAGAAGTTTTTTCTAGATTTAATTAGAGGGTGGTGGCTAGAACGTTTTTATATTTTTGTTACTAGGTTATGACTATATGAATGTAGAGGTTTCTGATAGCCTAAATGACGTAACTCAAGAATTCGGAGAGTTTGAAAGAAGAAATAGATTATATCTCGATGATACATTAAATGAATTTGGTTACAGAGAGCTCTGCAGGCAGGCGGAACAACTTGAAACTGCTTTAGAACGAGTAAATTCTGATTCAAAATTTGATGAACTTGTACTAAGAGATATGGAATACAATCTTAAAGCTAGCACTGAGTATGCTGATTTCTTGAGGAGGGAAACTGATTATACTGTAGATGAGATGTTTGATTTGTTGTATGGAGAAGGTGCTTTTGAGAATTTAGAAGAGGAAGCTTTATCTTATGAAGATAAGGCAAATTATCAGGCAAGAGAGCTTATGGATCAACTAGTTTTCGACGATCCATGGAAATATGAGTTGGATATAAAGAAAATGGCTTTTAATATCTCCGATCAAATTGAGAGTGGGCTAAAAATGAAGGTGTAATGCCTGAATCATTTGAGTTTGAGACAAGTATGATCCCTCAAAATAGGCAGCAGCGTGCTAACTGGAGAGGAGAGATTAACCAAATGAATCTTCCTGTTGAAAGAGGGATCTATGTCATAAGAAGTGGCGGCGATAAGTTCTATGATGCTACTAAGTCTATATTTACACAGTTTCATGAGTTAGTTGGTCATGGCGTTCATCAGCAAAATTCGGAACAACTAGATTATCCTCGGTTTACAGAAAATACTTTGAATAGGCCTTCTACGTTGGCACATTGTGAAGGTGTTTCTCAGCATAGAGAGAAGCTTGCGAAAAAGTTCATTGAAGATCAAGGAGAGGATTTGCCAATACAGGATATAGGTATGAGATTAAGAAAGGAGAATAAAGAGAATAGAGACAGTAGAGAGTTATATACGAGGTTTGTTAGAGAGATGTTGGCTAGAGATGAGGTGTCTGAAGAGGAAGCTGAGGATATGGTGGGTGAGGTTTACAAGCCTGAAATTGCTGAGCGTGCTTTAAGAAGTTCTAATATGCCTCTTATGAAGGCGTTTAAAGAAGGTTGTTATTCTGCAGGCATTATGCTTATGGATAGAGTTGGTGCTGATGAGAAGGATCCTTCTGCAGTTTCAACTGGCCAGTGGAGTCCTCAAGTTCTNCCNGATGCTGTTGATTACTTAGATGGTAGCTCTAACTAGGTTTTTTTGGGTTTTTCACATCTAGTTTATTTTGATTGGGTTATATCTGGTTGTGTAATTTGTAGGGTTTTTTGACACCGGCTTTGCACAATAACCCTTTGCTACACAAAAACTGCACAAGAATAACAAGTTTTGCACAAAAACTTTGAGAGATGGATGACGAGTTTGAGGAACTACTGGAAATCGATGACCGAGATAGAAAGGCAGAACTCAAAGCATTTTTCTTGGAGAGGACAGCTAAAAAGCTTGACTCTGCAGGCAAGGAGTCTGCGTTGAAGACTGCTGCAAGTTTTGACCGCTTTAAGAAAGAAGCAGAACAAGCAGGAGAAAGCCATTTAACGCAATTATTCGGAGCTTTGAGCCAACCTTTGAAAGACAAGTTTCTGGATAGGGACGAAGATTTAAAGAAAAGGAATTTGGAAGAGTTTTAGCTCTGTTAAAACTTGTCCTCTGCTTCTATAATTGCCTCATTCTTTCCCAAGTTAAAGAACTCCACTGCACCACTACCTTTCACCATTAGTAGGTCAAGTCTTGAAATTCCTGGGCTGGCTTTTGTCCCAACATCGTTGATTGAAGCACTTGGAGTTGAACCACTATCCACTATAGGTGCGAAATAGAGATTCCCGCTTTCTGGGTGCCTTCCTATAACTACAAACTTACCTAGTCTGCCGAAGTTGACATCCTGACCGCCAATTCTCAATTTTTTGGAGTGACTTTCTTGGATATAGGTGCTTTTGGCTTTGGCAACTTTCAACATATCCACATCAGGATTAACTCCTACTCCTGCGAAGTTTCTGCTAGAAAGTCTTTGTTCTGCTTTTTTAGCTACATCTCGGCTGAAAATAGTATTCTCAACTAATGTTTCTAGAGCACTCTCGACTTGAGGTGCTTTTGTGCTGACTCTTTGCATAAAAAATTTTTTTTACTGCCCGTTAATAAAGATTTGTTAATAGGTAGTTAGACAGGTTTTTCGAGGACTTCTATCTGGCCACCTTCATAACTTCCCCCGATTACCTCTCCTTCTTGACCAATTAGACCTCCACCGCTACTTACTGTGTAGCCGGCCCCTGTTTCAGGATCTATTACTTCTGCTGTTGAACCAAATTCTCCGTATCGGAAGTGAATTCGGCTGTTGTTATACTGTTTCTCTTCTCCATTATGTCCATCAATTGAGGGACCATCATAGAAGTCTACTTCGGAGTGTTTCAGCAATTCTTCGAGATCTTGTATTATTTCTGACGCGTTTTCCACATTTGCGTTTATAGAAGCTTGATTAAATCCATCCGACTTTGCTCTGAATTGCTGTCTGCCGTTCTTCATCACTTGGTCTTTCTTGTATGAATCGACTTCAGGATATATTGTGATGAATTTACCCTCCTGTCCTCCGTTCATTCCTTCTAGGCTTTGAGTATCTCTTACAACTTTGTGTGCAATATCTTGATCTTGTAAGTAAGGTAAAACAGTGTCTGCTACTTCTCTTCCTTCCTCTGGGTGAGCTGTAACTCTTAGTTTCCAGCCTTGATGTGGCAAATCATTCTCTAGAGTAGTCTTGCTGTCTCTGAATATTCTGTCATCAAAATATGTGTCGTCATCCGCTAAGAGATCATACCACTCTTGTTCAACCAGGTTTCTCATCCATCTGTTGCCGTCTTCGTCTTCAATTCTTGGCATCCTATTGCTTACTGATTTAGGATTAGCTCCTGCTCTTACCATTTCTATGCTTTCTTCAAGTCTATCCTGTATTTCTTCTCCCGTATATGTAGAGCCAGAACCTGCACTCACGAAAGTTTCGTGACCATTAAGGTCATCACGAAGTTCTTGCCAGTTATCATACTGTTGCGGATGTTGATTCATATGTTACTATATGGTAATAAATAGTTAAAAAAGTTAGTATCTCTGAGGTCTCACTGCCTAAGTAACTTGAGAATATACAAAACACTCGTTATTCTTCGATCCACCATTCGATGCTGTTGCCTCTGTCCTCTCTTTCGATGTAGTGGTCTTCCCAGAGGTCTTCGAGTCTGTCTTTGGCTGTTTCCCAAGCGATGTCTGCTTTATCTGCAACTTCCGATGTGCTGAGCTTAACTGGTGAGTTGTAGAGAACTTCCAGTATTTTTTCCTCGTATATGTCGAATCTACTCATCGTCTCCCTCTTCTGTTTCCTCGTATTCAACAGTTAAAGTGTTGTTCTCAGGGTTTTCTTTATCTACTTCTGCCTTGAAGTTGATTTTATCGCCTTTCTTCATATTTAGAGCTTCGCTTATCTTTGATGGGAATCTAACGAGTAGCTGTCGCCCGTCACTGCTTATTTTCGCTGTTTTTTCGATTACAGAAGTCGTAGAGTTGATTGCTTCCTCAATTTCTTTCAGCTTATCGTCTTTGTTGGACTCGCTGACCATATATAGTATATCTATCATACGCTTATTAAACCTTGCTGAAACCTGAAGCGAATCATACGACTGACTCAAGGTTTTATAGAGCTTCGGTATAAATAAGTCTAATATGAGTCATACGATTAACTCTCTACAAAGAACAGTCTGCTTCGAGGTGAAACATTAGATGGACGGTTTCAAGGACAACAGAAGCAACGACCTTGAACCAGATATACAGAAGATAGAGGAGGAAATAGACGAACAGTTCAAGCAACTTGGAGATGATATACGAGTTAGTCAGTTCCTGAAACTGCTTGACTTACGACCGCTGAAAGTGCGTGTTCATCGACAATATACCAGTAAGAGTATGATTGAAACCGAGCCAATGGCATACGCCAACCTACTTGTATACAAGGAAATCCGAGGAATACAACAGAAATCCACACTTACACGACAAGTCAGAAACCACTTAGACATAGCCGAAGACCTCGGATTCAACCTGACACAGATACCAGGAACACAGGAACTCAGAAGATTCGAACGAGAACGAGCCAACCCAGAAATACGAAACCTGATAAAACACACAGCAAACTACATCCAAGAAAACTGCAGCAACAAGCTCGTATTCGGACTGGAGAAAAAGAACCGACCAGCAATAGTCGAAGAAAACATCACCGACTGTGAAGAAAACGAAGAAGACGAAGGTAGAGACTGGGCAGCATATAACGAAGCTCAGACCAGCGAAAAACCGATGTTCAAACGGATGATGCACGAAATATCGAAAACAGTCCATCAACACAAGAAACGACCGTCAGGCAGAACGGGATACAGTATTCAAGACCAGCTTTTCTGCCTCGCACTACACCAATACACAGGCAAAAGCAGTCGAAGACTCAGCGGAGAACTACAAGAAGCAGCAGAACAAGGATACATAGACGAAGCCCCACACTTCAACACTGTTCTCAACTTCTACGATGAGGCAGGTCTACATCAACTGCTCCAGACACTGGTTACCTTAACTGCGAAACCGTTGGACGATATTGAAAGAGATATAGCAGTAGACGCATCAGGATACGGCACATCACAGTATGAGCAATGGGAAAGCGTAAAATACAATCGTCCAGACGAACAGAAGAAGTTTCTGAAAGTCCACATCAGCACAGGAGTCCGAACTAACACCATAACTGCTGTAGAAGTAACAGACGGGACAAACCACGACAGCCCAGAGTTCGAGAAAATCATAGAGCAAACAGCCAAACACTTCGAAATACGAGAAGTTTCAGCTGACAAAGCCTACAGCAGCAGAGCCAACCTCGAAAAAGCAAAAGAACACGGAGCAGTTCCCTTCATACCATTCAAAGAAAACACTACAGGCAAATCTAATGGTTCGAAAATCTGGACGGAAATGTATGACTACTTCCAGAATCATCGCAACGAGTTCGAACAACATTACCACAAGAGGAGTAACGCTGAAACAGGTTTCTCAATGCTGAAACGGAAATTCGGAGTCCAGCTACGAAACAAGAAACCTGTCAGCCAGAGAAACAAGATACTGATGAAATGCCTCGCACATAACATTCTTGTCTTAATCCAGGCAGCACAGAATCTCGGCATCCGACCTGATTTCGATTATTGTGCAGACGAAATATTTGCACAAGAATAGATACTATTATTGTGCAAAGCCTTTGACACCAATAAATATTTAAGTGTTTACTGACAAGTAGTGATTATGAGTATTACTGATAAAGTCAAAAGCGGAACCTACCTAGCAGCAGGAACAGGCCTAGGCGCAGCATCAGGAATATTCTTAGCAAACGCCGCAAACAAAACAGGCCTAAACGAAGTAAACGCAATACTAGAAGGAGTTACTAAAGCAGCAGAACTAGGCAACACTCACCTCTATGGGGAAGAAATCGAGGAGCCAACCGAACTAGAATATTCTGAAGAAACAGTAGACAATCTAAAATCTGCCTCGATGTACACAGGTATAGCCATCGGAGGAATCTATGGCGCAGTAAATATGTTCAATAGAAGGAATAGATATACCTGAGAAAACTCAATAGCCTCCTTGTCAGATACTATCTTTACATCTTTACAGACGAAGTATGCTTTTAACTTTCCAACATTTAAACTAATTCTTATGACCGACTACAATCCACAAGAAATCGAAGAAAACATTTCAAATTACTGGGAAGAAAACAATGTCAAACAAAAAGTAAGAGAATCTACAGAAGGAAAAGAACCCTTCTTCATGATCGACGGCCCACCATATCTAAACGGGCCGCCACACGTAGGACACATGCAAGGAAAAGTACTGAAGGACGTAATGTTGCGTTTCAAACAAATGCAAGGATACGACGTCCACGACCAAGCAGGATTCGATACACACGGACTACCCAACGAACTAGCAACTGAAGAAGAAATGGGTATAGAAGACAAGAACGAAATTGGAGAATCCATCCCAGCAGATGAATTCATTCAACAATGTAGAGAAAGAGCAACATCTGCTAAAGAATTATGGCAGAACGTAATGGAAGACTTAGCAATCTGGCAAGACTTCGAAAACCCTTACATGACCTATGATAACAACTACATAGAATCTGCCTGGTGGCTTCTAAAGCAAACAGAAGAAAAAGACTTGTTATATCAGGGCAGAAAACCCATCCACTGGTGTCCTAGATGCCAAACAAGTTTATCAGGATACGAAGTAACAGATGAATACCAAGACGTACAAGACATCGCAGTATTCTGTAAGTTCCCTCTTGAAAACAGAGAAGAGAAACTAGTGATCTGGACAACAACTCCATGGACAATCCCAAGCAACATGGCAGTATTCACGCACCCAGACTACAGCTATGCTGTAGTTAACACAGGGAATGAAAAACTTGTAATTGCAGAAGAGCTCGTACCAGAAGTAATGTCTAAAGCAGGAATAGAAGAAGAACAATATAATATAGAAAGAACACTTACTGGCGCAGACCTAAAAGGGATGAAGTACAAAACACCGTTCCTACAAGATATACCAAGACAACAAGAACTAGACGAACAAAATGGAGTTCACAGAGTACATAACTCAGATACATTAGTAACNCTAGAAGATGGTACTGGGCTCGTACACGCAGCAACAGGTCACGGACCTGAAGACTATGAAGAAACACGGCCTCTAGGACTACCCGTATTTTCGCCTCTAGACAAAGAAGGATACTACACAGAAGAAGCAGGGAGCAAACTTGAAGGAAAAAACGTTCTAGAAGTCGATCCTGAAATAATCCAAATTCTTGAACAAAAAGATCTAGTTTTACACAGCGAAAAATTTACACACGAATATCCTCACTGCTGGAGATGTAAAACCGAACTGATCTACCGGGCAGCAGATCAATGGTTCATTGAAAATGAAGAAGTTAAGCAAAGAATGCTTGAAGAGAACAAAGATGTTGACTGGATTCCAGAAGACAAACAGAAAAGATTCCATGATTTCGTATCAGAGAGCCCAGACTGGTGTATCAGCCGTCAAAACTATTGGGGTATCCCAATACCGGTATGGGTTAACGATGAAACAGGAGAATACACAGTTATCGGAAGCTTTGAAGAGCTAGAAGAGAAAGCTG
>SL_4KL_010_BRINEDRAFT_10001034_pt1 | contig 15143 bp, 12 predicted proteins | sample SodLak_010_BRINE_2_FD_10664 | JGI IMG/M metagenome (IMG submission 10664)
AATCCGGGCTCGGTATAGGCAAATATTTTGCCTTCAAAGTTGCGCAGCACTATCTTGCCCGGGGAACGGGAAATGATATACTGAGGATTTACCGGAATTTTCCCTCCCCCTCCGGGAGCATCAATTACATAGGTGGGCACCCCCAGGCCGGTGGTGTGTCCCCGAAGGGATTCAATGATACTGAGGCCGCGATCAACCCTGGTGCGGAAATGTTCTATGCCCTGAGAAAGGTCGCACTGATAAATGTAGTAAGGCTTAATTCTGATTTTAAGCAGCTTATGAACCAGTTCACGCATGATTTTGGGGCTGTCGTTAACACCTTTCAGCAGGACCGACTGATTGCCCAGAGGTATTCCGGCATCTGCCAGTCTGTTTGCAGCCTCCTCAGCTTCAGGAGTAATTTCTCTGGGGTGATTAAAGTGGGTATTAAGATAAAGCGGGTGGTATTTTTTCAACATTTCAATCAGATCAGGGGTTATCCTCTGAGGCATAACCACAGGGGCTCTGGTTCCAATTCTAATAATTTCCACATGTTCGATAGCTTTAAGTTCCTTTAATATACTTTCCAATCTATCATTAGAGATCAGCAGGCCATCTCCTCCTGAAATCAAAACATCCCGGATTCGGGGGGTATTTTTTATATAATCCAGAGCCTGAGAAATTTTATCTGAAGGCAGAGGACTGTCAGTAACTCCAGCAAACCTTCTTCTGGTGCAGTGCCGGCAGTACATAGCACACTGATCTGTTATTAGAAGCAGCACTCTATCAGGGTAACGGTGAGTTAAACCCGGAACCGGGGCATCAATGTCTTCATGGAGAGGATCTTCCAGATCAGCCCGACCGGTTTTAAGTTCCAGAGAAGTAGGTACAGCCTGCCGGCGGATGGGACAGTTCGGGTTTTTAGCAGACATCAGACTGGCATAATAGGGGGTTATGGCCATTCTTAATTTCTTCAAGGCTTTATTAATTTCTCTTTCTTCTTCTTCGGTTAAAGGGATAACCTGCTTTAAAGCAGTTGTGTCTGTTATTCTGTTTTTAAGCTGCCAGCGCCAGTCCTGCCAATCTTCCGGGCTGACCTCCTGCCAGATATCAAATTTTTGATAATATTGCATTCTATTTTCCTCCTATTTTATCTGGGGTGTTTATATAATAACTCTACTAATACTTATATGCAAATTCTGTGCCAGAATACATCAGCTTGAGAGCAGGAGTTCTCCTCGGGGATAAAGAATTATTAAAACTAAAGGGAGATAAAATAGAGAATAAGGAGGCAGTNTAATTATGAAAAACTTGCCCTGCACTAATATTAATCTAACCAGAATTACTGAAAATTCCCGTCAGATGAAGGCTAAATGTTCATCCCTGGGTATTGAGCTGACCGGGGTTGTCAAGGGAGGAGCCGGCGATATCAGGATAGCTGAAGCTTTTCTGGCCGGAGGAATAAAGAAACTTGGTGATTCCCGGTTGAAAAATATCAGAGCATTTAAAAAGGCCGGCCTGGAAGCTGAATATCTGCTACTCCGGCTGCCCCACCCCGGTCTGGCTGATGAGGTGGTGGAACTGGCAGATGTCAGTCTAAACAGCGAACTGACCACACTTCAGGCTCTGGGAGAAGCAGCCAGAGCCCGAAACAGGCATCATAAATCTATTATTATGATTGATTTAGGAGATCTGCGGGAGGGGGTTCTTCCCGCTGAAATCAGCGACTTTATGAACAGTGCCCGGCAAATTTCTGGAATTGAAATTATAGGACTGGGCACCAATGTCGGCTGCTACGGGGGAGTTTTACCCACCCCGGAAAACACCAGGGAACTGATTGAACTTAAGGAACAGCTGGAAGCTGAGCTCTCAGCAGAGCTTGAGGTTATCTCAGGCGGAAATACTGCCACCACCAACCTTCTGGACCAGGGTAAAATGCCAGCCGGAGTTAATCACTTAAGGGTAGGAGAGGGTATTCTCCAGGGTACCGATATTACCAATCAGAGGGGAATTCCCGGTTTTAATCAGCATAATATAACTTTATCTGCTGCTATTATTGAACTTAAACGAAAACCTTCAGTTCCCAGGGGTACCCTGGGTTATGATGCCTTTGGTCAAAAACCCAGCTTCGTAGATAAAGGAAAAAGGCTCAGGGCAATTTTAGCAGTCGGCCGACAGGATGTCAGGATAGATGGGCTAAAACCCTGCCTGGCTGGAGCTGAAATTATTGGTGCCAGCAGTGACCATCTGCTGCTGGATGTCACCGAAACAGATGTTGACCTTACAGTTGGTGATATTCTGGATTTTGAGCTTGATTATGGCGGTATGCTTTCTGCCCTGACTTCACCCTATCTGGCCAGAAATTATCTGGAATAAAACTGGCAGCCAGCCTGATTACAAAAACCATCTCCGGATCTCTAAACCACCCTGTTTCCTGCCAGATAGGTTTCCTGAATCTTTAATTTGCTGAGATTGGCCGCTTTGAGCTGACGGGGATCCTCTTCCAGTACAATAAAATCAGCCAGCTGGCCGGGACTTAATGAGCCTTTAAAGGGAGCTTCACCACTGATCCTGGCTCCAGCTTTGGTATAAAGCTCTAAGGCCTGATCCAGGTCCATTTTTTCCTGGGGCAGAAACCCCTGCTCCGGTCTGCCCTGCCAGTCCTGCCGGCTCAGGGCAGATTCTATGCCGTAGAGAGGGTTGACCGGTTCAATGGGAGCATCTGAACTGAAAGCCAGCTGCACTCCAGCCCGGGAAAGGCTCTGCCAGGCAAAGGAATTTTGCTGGAGTTCTTGATCCAGCCGCTTTTTTACCATCTGTCGGTCTGATTTGATAAAAACAGGTTGTACTATTGCCCAGATCTGTTCTCTGCCCAGTTCGTTGATCAGTCCGGGTCGTGTCAGCTGACAGTGAATAATCTGGGATTGCTTCAGCATTTTTTTGTTTGGTGCAGATTTTTTAATAGCTTCCAGGGCGGTTTTAATGGCCCAGTCACCGATGGCATGAATGGCAGGAATAAATCCCTGATGATAGCCTCTCTTCAGAAGCTCTCTCAGATTATCGGCATTGAGTAGCAGTTCGCCCTTGTTGCCAGGATCATCAAGGTATGAGGTGGAAAGTGCTGCAGTTCGGGCTCCCAGAGAGCCATCCAGCATTATCTTAATCGGGCCGTAACGGAGATCCTCATTGCCCTCTCCAGTAGGCCGGGAAATTTCCATCAGTTTTTCCAGGTCGGCAGTGTTTTTAATACGTTGCTGCAGGTAAAGGCGGGGCCTGACTTCGGTTTTATTAAGATAGTCCTGATAGGCAGCCAGCATATCCTCGGGCCGCCTGACAGCTCTCAGGTCATCAATTCCCGCAGAAGTTATACCCTTTTCCAGGAGGTGTTTTCCGGACAGTTCTAAAGTAGCAGTCAAATCTGATATACCTGGCTCGGGAAGCTTGTCAAGCACCAGCTCAACAGCGGAATCAAAAAGCAGACCGTTAGGACTGCCGTCGGGATAGCGGCCAATTTTTCCTCCCTCCGGGTCGGCTGTCTCTTTCTCTATGCCGGCCAGTTTCAGAGTTTGAGAATTAACTGCTGCAGCATGATAACAAATTCTTCTTAATATTATGGGTTTTTCAGTGGAGAAACTGTCAAGAAAATCTCTTTCAGGTAGTCTTTCTTCAGGAAACCGGCTGTCATTCAGCCTGACTCCCATAATAACCTCTGCCTGGCTTTTACTTTCGATCTCATCAGCAATTTTATCCCGGAGCTCCTGCCGGGAGCTCACCTGGCTTAGATCCAAAGCACTCAGGTCAGTGCCCAGCTGATAGAAATGGAGATGGGCATCATTAAAACCGGAAAGCAGGATCTGACCCTTTAGGTCTCTGCCGGGCCAGTCGCCGTAACGGCTTATTATTTCTTCTCTTTCCCCGCAGGCTACCACTTTGCCATTCTCTAATGCCAGAGCTCCATCCTCCCACCAGGTTCCCTTCTTTTCTCGGACTGTACAGTTATAAAAAACTTTTTTAGCTTCAGCTGACATGATTTCCCTCCTGATTATTTGATTTTTAAAAGCTGCAGGCTTTCCGCCGGCAAAATTTTGATTTAATAATATCATATCATATTTTGCCTGAGATACCTAACCGGTTTGATTCGGCTGCTTACAGGTCAGAAAAACAGGCCTTTTTAGCAAAATATTTTTCGAAAAAAAGAAAAATATTTTGCATTTTTGCAGGTCCTTATTTCTGAGAAGAGAATTATTTAATAGAATACCCTGAAAATTCAAGGAGGTTTTACCTTTGGATGAGCAGCTGGATAGAATCATGAGTGAGGATGCCGAGCGCCTTCTGGGAGGAGGCAGCTGGCGGGAGATAGTGCTGGCACTGGATGAAGGGATTCATATTGTAGACCAGCAGGCCCGCACGATTTTATACAATCATTCAGCCGGACGAATGGACGGGCTGAGGCCGGAAGAAGTTCTGGACCGAAGTATTTTTGAGGTTTTTCCCTCTCTGACCTTTGAAAACAGCACTCTTATGCAGACTTTAAAAAGCGGCAAAGAGGTTTCTCAATCTCAGCAGACTTTCGTAAACATGAAGGGAGAACAGATTACCACGGTAAATAAGACAGTTCCGGTTATTTTCAGCGGTGGTTCCCGGGGAGCTATGGAAATATCCCGTGATATTACCCTAATTCAGGAGCTGGCTGAAAATATCAGCAGCCTGAGAAATAGATTTTCTTCCGAAAGATCAGCAGAAACTTCTGCTACTGGCAGCCAGGAAACAAAATCCAGGTTTAAATCTAATAATACCAGTTATACCTTTGCTGATCTGGTAGGTGAGAATAGAGAATTTAAAAAGGTGATGAATGATGCGGTGAGAGCCGCCGGCAGCGATTCCTCTGTGCTGATTATTGGCGAGACTGGAACCGGCAAGGAGCTCTTTGCTCAGGGCATTCATAATGCCAGTTCCCGGGCGGCCCAGCCCTTCATAGCCCAAAACTGTGCTGCTTTGCCCCGGGAGCTGCTGGAAAGTCTGCTTTTTGGAGCTGAAAAGGGGAGTTTTACCGGAGCTGCAACCAGACCAGGTCTCTTCGAGCAGGCCAGTGGAGGAACAATTCTGCTGGACGAAATTAATTCCCTGGATTATGACCTGCAGGCCAAACTGCTCCGGGTTCTTCAGGAAGGCAAAGTTCGCCGGGTGGGAGGTCAGCAGGAAAAGGAGGTGGATGTCAGGGTACTGGCTACTATGAATCAACCTCCGGAGGAGGCCTTTGCTGCGGGCAGTCTGCGTCAGGATTTATTTTATCGCCTGAGTGTAATCTGTCTGTCTCTGCCTCCGCTGCGAAGGCGACGGGATGATATTCCTCTGCTGCTGGACCATTTTTTTGAGCTCTACAACAGCAGGTTTAATCGCAGACTGGAGGGGATAACCGCTCAGCTCAAACNGGCTNTGTTAAAATATGACTGGCCTGGCAATGTCAGAGAACTTCAGCACATGATTGAATGCGGTTTTAACCTGGTCAGCCAGGAGCGGAGAATTGGCCTGGATTCCCTTCCCCTGCATCAGAGGGAAAAGCTCAGCAATCTCAAAGAAGCCAGCAGCAATAATCTGGCTGCACCGCTGCTTCAGGGTGAGATTCCTGACCTGGAAAGCTATCTGGCCCAGGTTGAAAAGAAGATGATTATCAGGGCATTGAACCAGTCCGGGGGCAATAAAACCGATGCCGGTAAAATGCTGGGAATTTCCAGACAGTCTCTGCAGTATAAATTGAAAAAATATCACCTGGAATAAAAGTTGCATGTAATAATGGCAGGAGGTTTTTCACTATGGATCTGGGTTTACTGGTTGTCTTTTTACTGGCCGGTTTCGCCCTGGGTTTTTTCCAGGAGAATAACCGGCTGCTGAGCAGGCTGGCCCGCTGGGTGGTTCATTTTGGCCTTCTGGTTTTAATAGCAGCCATGGGGGCCCGGATTGGGGCAGACCCGGAGGTCATTGCCGATCTGGGTCGAATCGGTTTGCAGTCCTTTGGGCTGGCAATCGGAGGAATAACAGGAAGTGTGGTCTGCCTTTATATATTCTCTTATTATGTGGAAATTTTAAGTGAGCAGCCAGATCATCATGAACACGGTGTTTACGAAACTTCCGGCGATGAGGGAGGCTTGAGGCTGACAGCAATTATTCTGCTGGTGGTGACAGCTGGTTGTCTGGCCGGCTGGCTTATTCTGCCGGAAACTGCACTACCCCTGCTGACCTCTCTTACAGCCTATTCACTGATGGTGTTATTTGTAGGAGTAGGAGTTGATATTGGTCAGAAGAGGGGCATTTTCAGGCAGATCAGAGAGCTGGGCTGGAGAATAATTGCTATCCCCCTGCTGGTGGCGATTGGCAGTATTATCGGGACTGTAATTGCCGGCACCCTGCTGGGTCTGCTCCGTAATGAATCTGCTGCTCTGGGAGCAGGTTTTGGCTGGTACAGCCTGTCAGCAGTGCTGCTGACAGATCTGCACAGTGTGGAGCTGGGTTCCATGGCCTTTTTGACCAATATTATGCGGGAGATGCTGGCTCTGGTTATCATACCTTTGATTGCTCCCCTGCTGGGTTCAATTACTGCGATAGCTCCCGGAGGAGCAACAACAATGGATGTAACTCTGCCGCTGTTAAAGAAGGTTGGTGGTGAAGAGGTTGTCCTTCCAGCTTTTATTAATGGAGTGGTATTGACGGCCCTGGTCCCTCTGCTGGTGCCCTTTTTGCTAGCCCTGTAAAACTTGAGCCTGAGGGATTTTTTTGCCAGGCTCAAAAATTAAATGATTTTGTTTAAAAAGGCTTTACATGGTTACCGGGTTATTAATACATATGAGAGTATTTGGAGATAGTTATTTATTTTTATTAATGAGACAGTATAATTTAACTAAATAATTTAATAAATTAACTTAAATTTACAAAAGATGATTTTAAGTCAGGGACTCACCGGTTATTATTTGGCCTGAAGGCAGATAATAGATTGGCAAAGTCAGCACCAGGGAGAGGAGGAAGGCGACCATGGCTCGACTGGGAGAACTAATTTTAAAATCCGACAGCAGGACTACTGCCTTTATTGGGCTGGCAAAAAATGCCGGGAAAACCACAGCCTTTAATAAGGCCAGTCGGGAACTGGCTGCTGAAAACTGCAGGCTGGCTCTGCTTTCCTTTGGCAGGGATGGTGAAAGAAAGGATGCGGTAACCGGCAGGCAGAAACCCCCGGTGCTGGTGCCTCCAGGAGCCTGTTTTGTCACGACTGAGAAAGCCCTTTCTACTTACAGCCTGGAAGCTGAACTGCTGGAAAAAACCGGGTTTCAAACTATCAGAGGCGAGGTCTGTATTTATCGCTGCCGGAAAGACTTCTGTAAAGCAGAGCTGACCGGGATCAACAGGACTTCAATCCTGAGAAAGGTTAAAAACAGGCTGCTAGACTCAGCTGAATATATTCTGGTTGACGGAGCACTGGACCGGAGAAGTTCAGCCCTGCCGGAACTGGCAGAGACAGCAGTAATTTCCACCGGTGCGGTGCTGGGCAGCACAGTAGACAGGGTGGTAGATAAAACCACCTCGGCACTGACAGGCTTAAAACTGCCCGGCGTTGAGAATGGGGGGCAGCACAGCAGATTTAAAAAACTTATGGAAGAGGCTGAAAACTCTTGCTCAGGGGGCTGGCTATGCAGCAGCCGGGATAAAGTAATGTTTCGCGAAAAACTTTCCCTGAATCTCAAACAGGAACTGACTGAACTGCTGGCAGAAGAAGACTACAATTTATTAATTTTGACCGGAGCCCTCACCGAAGAGATTGCCAGGGTTTTGATTACCGCACAAAAGAGCCGGGGGCTGGTGATAATTGTCAGGGATGGTACCAGGATTTTCCTGAAATTAAGGGACTTTAATCTGCTGAGCAATAGAGGAATTAAAATAAAGGTGCTTGACCCCATATATATACTGGCTTTAGCAGTAAACCCTCATAATCCTGAGGGGCGGGATCTTAATCCGGAGATTTTACTGGCAGCTCTCAGGGAGTCCCAGCCTGACCTGCCGGTCATTGATGTGAAATCGCAAAGTTATAAGTTTTAAATTTCAGTAAATTACCAGGGGGAGAGATTAACATGGCTGAGCTTGCTGTTGATGAAGAACTGGTAACTGACTGCCGTCAGGCAGCTGCAGAGATTGCTGATGGAGTTGATAAATTTATTTCAGGTCTTACCACCACTTCAGTGGAACGAACCGTCCTGAGGCTGCTGGGAGTAAACGGGGTTGATGAGGAAGAAGTACCTGTTCCCAATATAATGGTGAGGCAGCTGCAGGAAGCAGAACTGCTTAAAGAGGGATCAGCTCACAATTTGGGGAGGGCTCTGCTGGCAGGTAATTATGAAATTGACGAATTGGCTGAGGCAGTGGCCCGGGGAGAGGTTTTTCTGCCTGACCTGATTAAGAAATGCCGGCCTTCCAGGGAGGAGGTCAGCAGTTTTGTCAGAGAGCTGACGGAAAAAAAAGCCCGGAAAATTATAAATATCCGGCAGGAAAGGGAGGAACTTAAGCAGGAATTATCACCGGGCCCCCGGCCATGGCTCTATGTGATTGTGGCCACCGGTAATATTTATGAAGATGTCAGGCAGGCCCGGGCGGCAGCGCGGCAGGGGGCAGATATCATAGCTGTGATTCGGAGCACAGCCCAGTCCCTACTGGATTATGTTCCTTACGGGCCAACCACCGAGGGCTTTGGGGGTACCTATGCCACCCAGGAAAATTTTCGCATAATGCGGGAGGCCCTGGATGAGGTTGGCGGGGAGTTGGGGCGTTATATCCAGCTGGTTAATTACTGCTCGGGACTCTGCATGCCGGAAATTGCTGCCCTGGGAGCTCTGGAAAGACTGGATATGATGCTCAATGATGCCATGTATGGTATTCTATTCAGGGATATCAACATGAAAAGAACCTTTATTGATCAGTATTTTTCCCGGCTGATCAATGCCTATGCCGGCATCATTATCAATACTGGAGAGGATAACTATCTCACCACCGCCGATTCTCTAGAGGAAGCCCATACTGTGGTGGCCTCCCAGTTTATCAATGAAGAACTGGCCAGGCGATCCTGTTTGCCCCCGGAGCTGATCGGCCTGGGACATGCCTTTGAAATAGATCCTGAGCTGGAAGACGGCTTTCTGATGGAACTGGCCCAGGCCCAGCTGGTCCGCCAGCTCTTTCCAGAATCTCCTCTTAAGTATATGCCTCCCACCAAGTATATGACCGGGGATATTTTTAAGGGACATCTTAAGGACGGTATGTTTAATCTGGCCTCTATTATCACCGGCCAGGGAATACAGCTCTTAGGGATGCTGACTGAAGCTATTCATACTCCCTTTATTCAGGATCGGGCCCTTAGTCTGGATAATGCCCGTTATATTTTTAATAACTGCAGAAACCTGGGCCAGGAGCTGGAATTTAAATCGGGAGGCAAAATTCAAAACCGGGCTGACCAGGTTCTGGCCGAGACGGCGAAAATGCTGGGAAAAATAGCGGTTAAGGGTCTGATGCAGTCCCTGGAGGAAGGTTTTTTTGCCGGAATTAAAAGGTCCAGAAATGGCGGTAAGGGCAGTGAGGGAGTTCTGGCATGCTCCCGGTATTATTACAATCCCTTTGCCGATCTTTTCAGAAAGGAGCTGAACAGCCAGTGAGAGATCCGGATTCTGATATCAGAAGCGGCCAAGAAAGAAAAAACTCCGGGGGCTGGCAGGAAAAATCAGCAGATGTGGATCTTAAGCAGGTGCGCCCCTATGGAGATACTCTAAATGATGGTCAGATTCAGCTCAGCTTTACTCTGCCGGTACCGGCAGGACCGGAAGCCCGGGCAGCAGGTCGTATTCTTATGGAAAAACTTGGCTTAAAAGAGGTTGAAGTAGTTCATCTCAAAGATCTGGGAGAAGGTTTTGCCTTTCTGATAGCTTACGGGCGCTGTCCTGTTTCCATTGATTTCACCGGGATTGAGGTGACTCAGGCAACCAGCAAAACTATGAGCTTTCAGGAAATTAACAGTTTTATAGATAAACATATTGGCAGACAGATCAGGGTGGTAGGGGCCTGTACGGGAACGGATGCTCATACCGTGGGGCTGGATGCTATCATGAATATGAAGGGTTATGCTGGAGAATACGGGCTGGAAAGGTACCCCGGTTTTGCAACCTGGAATCTCGGCAGCCAGGTTTCCAATGAGAGATTGATCAGTAAAGCAGATGAAGTTCAGGCAGATGCTCTGCTGGTTTCCCAGGTAGTAACCCAGAAAAATGTTCATGTCAAAAATCTAACTGAACTGGTAGAGCTGCTGGAGGCAGAGGGTATCCGGGATGAATTTCTGCTGGTGGTGGGAGGCCCGAGGTTGAGTCATGAACTGGCCCTGGAACTGGGCTTTGATGCTGGTTTTGGACCGGGAACAACCCCACCCCAGGTGGCTTCCTTTTTGGCCCAGCAGCTGAGTGAAAGGGAAAAATAAAGGAGGTTGATATTAATGACCGAAGCAATGATCCGGCTGAGGATGAGCAATGCAGATGCTCACTATGCTGGAAATCTGGTGGATGGAGCCAGGATGCTGGAACTTTTTGGAGATGTGGCTACCGAACTTTTAATCCGCAGCGACGGTGATGAGGGACTCTTTGTGGCCTATGATGAGGTGGAGTTTACTGCACCAGTACATGCTGGGGATTTTATTGAGGCCCGGGGCAGGATAATTTCCCGGGGCAATACTTCCCGGAAGATGGAGTTTACTGCCCATAAAGTAATTACTTCTCTGGAGAAGGCGGAGTATGATTCAGCCGCTAAGGTGCTTGAAGAACCGGTTCTGGTCTGCCGGGCTTCTGGAACCTGTGTTGTCCCGGGAGAACGTCAGCGCAGAGGGGGTTGATCGGTTATGGAAAAATTGATAATCACGGCAGCTATCTGTGGAGCTGAGGTCACCCGGGAACATAATCCCAATCTACCTCTGACTGCAGAAGAACTGGCTGTGGAAGCCAAAAAAGCCGAAGAGGCAGGTGCTTCTATAATACATCTCCATGTCAGGGATAAAGAGGGGAAAGCCACCCAGGATCAGAAGACCTTTGCCCAGGCAATTAAAGCCATGGAGCAGAAGGGAGTCACTGCCATCATACAGCCCTCGACCGGTGGAGCTGCCGGTATGAGCTGGCAGGAGAGAATTCAGCCAGTTTATCTGGAGCCGGAGATGGCAACTCTAGACTGCGGAACCACCAATTTTGGCGAGGAAATATTTGTTAATGATCTGCCGCTGATGCGAAATTTTGCCCGGGAGATGAAGAAATATGGTGTGATGCCGGAACTGGAATGTTTTGAGATTGGACACATCTATAATGCCCTAAAACTATACCGGGAGGAGTTGGTTGCCGGACATCTTCATTTCGATCTGGTGCTGGGTGTTCCCGGTGCGATGCCCGGATCTATTAAAAATCTTCTGGCCATGGTCGATAACCTTCCTGAAGCGGCAACCTGGACAGTTGCTGGTATTGGCCCTCAGGAACTTCCGCTGGCCTGTCATGCTCTGGTAATGGGGGGCCATATTAGGGTAGGTTTTGAAGACAATATTTTTTACCGCAAAGGTGAGCTGGCGCAAAGTAATGCCCAGCTTGTGGCCAGAATTGTTCGACTGGCAGAAGAGGTGAACCGGAAGGTAGCCGAACCGGAAGAAGCCCGCGAAATTTTGGGGCTGGAATGATAATATTTTATCTGCTTGTACCAGAAGATCTAAGAAAAATCGGGTTAAGGGGGTTAAAAAAGTGAAACAGGGAAATAAATTTGGCGTGCATCGTGTGCTGGAACCTGAAGGAGTTCTGCCCCAGCCGGCAGAAAAAATTGATAATACTATGGAGATTTATGACAATGAAATTTTGATCGAGGTAGAAACGCTCAATATTGATTCGGCCAGTTTCACCCAAATCAAAGAAGAGGCCGGCGGTGATCTGGAAAAAATCAAAAAGCGGATGAAGGAGATTGTTGATCAGCGGGGCAAACACCACAATCCGGTAACCGGCTCCGGAGGAATNCTGATCGGACGGGTTGCTGAGATAGGACCGTCCCTGCAGGACAGGGAGATTGAAGTGGGAAATAAAATAGCCACTTTAGTCTCTCTTTCTCTAACTCCCCTGAGGATCGATAAAATAAAGGATATCAGGCCGGAAATAGATCAGGTTGATATTGAGGGCCAAGCCATTCTTTTTGAGAGCGGCATCTATGCCAGGCTGCCGGGGGATATGTCTGAGACTCTGGCCCTGGCCGTTCTCGATGTTGCCGGAGCAGCTGCCCAGACTGCCAGGCTGGTCAGACCTGGAGATCGGGTGCTGATAATCGGAGCTGGCGGTAAATCTGGTATGCTCTGCCTGCATGAAGCCAGCAAAAGGGCCGGAGTAACCGGCCAGGTAATAGGGATGGGTCACAGTGATGCCAGCACAGCCCGGATCAGGGAACTGAATCTGGCTGATGATATCATACAGGCCGATGCTACCAATCCGCTGGAGGTTTATGATCAAGTCCAGGAGTTAACCGGAGGCTGGCTGGCCGATGTGGTAATAAACTGCGTCAATATCAATAATACCGAGATGGCCTCAATTCTGCCCTGTGCCGAAGGCGGGAAAATCTACTTTTTCAGCATGGCCACCAGTTTTACCAAAGCAGCCCTGGGGGCTGAAGGAGTCGGACGGGATGTCGAGATGATCATCGGTAACGGCTACACCAGAGATCATGATAAAATTTCACTGGAAATTTTGCGGGAGAATGCTTTGCTGAGAGAAATTTTTGAAAGAATGTATACCAGCTGAACCTGGATGAGCTTAGTCTGAGGAGAGCTTTAATTTTTCAGTCAGAGGAGCTTTATTTTTCAGGGATGAAAATCAAAAAATTAACCGGGTTTAAAATAAACTGGCTGTGACAGATGGAAAGTTTTACAGGGGAGGATCACAAATGGTCAAAATAGTTGATAAAGAGCAGATAAAGCAGTTATTTGCCGAGGGCCAGCGCCTCATGATTGGTGGCTTTATAGAATGCGGTGCACCTCACAGACTGATAGATCTGCTGCTGGAAAGTGGAGTCGGGAATTTAACTTTAATCGGCAATGATACCGGCTTTGATGATCAAAAATCAGGCCAACTGGTGGTAGAAAAAAGATTGAGCAGGGTTATTGTCTCTCATATCGGTACCAATAAAGAAACCGGCCGGCAGATGAACAGAGGAGATCTGGAGGTTGAGCTAATTCCCCAGGGGACCCTGGTGGAGCAGATTAGAGCCGGAGGAGCCGGACTGGGTGGAGTTTTAACACCCACCGGGATAGGTACCCCGGTGGCCGAGGAGAGCCGGACTATTGAGGTGGACGGCAGGGAGTATCTCCTGGCAAAACCTCTCAGGGCCGATCTGGCCCTTGTTAAGGCCTGGAAGGCCGACAGGGATGGCAACCTGCTCTTTAGATATGCTGCCAGAAATTTTAATCCGGTAATGGCTATGGCCGGTGACAAGGTTGTGGTGGAGGCAGAGGAGATAGTTCCTGCGGGAGAGATTGATCCCAATCAGGTAATGACTCCAGGAATCTTTGTGGATTATATACTGCAGAATGGGGGGGAGGGAGCCAGTGTCTGAGATGAGAGAAAGAATCACCAGGCGTATTGCCCGGGAGCTTGAGGATGGTGATGTGGTGAATTTGGGGATAGGCATGCCAACCATGGTGGCTGATTTTATCCCCGATGATATCAGGGTAATATTTCAATCTGAAAATGGTTTTGTGGGAATGGGGCCCCGTCCTCCTAAAGGAGAAGAGGACCCGGACCTGGTTAATGCCGGCAGTGAGCCGGTAACAATTAAAACCGGAGGAGCATTTTTTGATTCGACCACCTCCTTTGCCATTATCCGGGGCGGACATCTTGACGCTACTGTGCTGGGAGCCCTGCAGGTTGACGAACAGGGCAATCTGGCCAACTGGAAAATTCCCGGAAAGCTGGTTCCGGGGATGGGAGGAGCCATGGACTTAACTGTGGGAGCCCGTCAGGTTATTGTGGCCACCAGCCACACTACCAAAAAGGACCAGCCCAAAATTCTCCCGGAGTGCACCCTGCCCCTGACGGCTAAAGGAGAGGTCGATTTGATTGTCACTGAACTTGCAGTATTCAGGGTAACCGGACAGGGACTTTTGCTGGAAGAAATAGCTGAGGATACGACTGTTAAGGAGGTTAGAGAGAAAACCGCTGCCGGTTTTTCTATTGCTCCTGAACTCACCACCTTTGCTTGAGCAGGTACCCCTCTTCTATTCAAATATATTTAACCCGGTATCCAAGTATATTTAACATTTAACCCGGGGATTGCTGTTTGGGCGAAAAAGTTGATCCCCTGGAGAAAATTTAATATTATCTTATGGCAAAGAATTTATCATTATGGTATAAATTCACAGCCTACTGGAGGAATAATATAATGGTTAAAGATGGGGGCATCCAGAACATTAAACCCGGTTTAAGGTTTTTAAGTTCGCAGGCGGTGGAGGAGATTTATCACCGGGCCTTAAAAATTCTCGAGGAAAGCGGGGTTAAATTTTACTGCTCCAGGGCTCTGGATTTATTGCAGGATAGAGGGGCCGGTGTTAATTTTTCTGAGCAAACAGCAAAATTTCCACCTTCACTGGTCAGGGAGGCTTTGAAAACTGCCCCCTCCCGGGTTGAACTTTATGACCGGGAGGGCAGGGAATCCCTTGTTATTGGGGGAGATCAGTGTCATTTTGTGCCCGGTTCTGCTGCCCTGAATATTCTGGAATCCGATGGTGAAACTCTTAGAAGAGCCCGGGCTGAGGATCTGGTAAAAATAGCCCGGCTAAATGACAGCCTGGCACATATTGCCCTGCAGTCCAGTGCGGTGGTGCTGGATGATGTTTCCGATAGTATAGGGGACTGCTACCGGCTCTATCTGCTGCTGAAAAACTCCCTCAAGCCCATCATCACCGGAGCCTTCAGCCGCCGGGGAATAGAGCATATGTACAGGCTCCTGGCTGCAGTCTCAGGAGGAGAGGAAGAGCTGAGGGAGAAACCCCGGGCCGTTTTTGATGTCTGTCCCTCCCCGCCCCTTAAATGGAGTGAGATCAGCTCCCACAATATTATTGACTGCGCCCGCCTCGGCCTGCC
>SL_4KL_010_BRINEDRAFT_10001035_pt1 | contig 15139 bp, 17 predicted proteins | sample SodLak_010_BRINE_2_FD_10664 | JGI IMG/M metagenome (IMG submission 10664)
TCGCGGTAGGCCGGCTTAATATCCTGCCGCCAGAACCATTCCAGCGGCCAGCCCCTGGTCAGGTGGCTGGCCCAGGCTGCCAGCGGTTTATCAGCGAGCAGGCTGCTGACGGCCATCAGCAGTAAAAAAGTGCTGCTGATGAGGGAGGGAATGAAATACCCGGCCGGACTTCTGGTCAGAATAGCCAGACCGGAGGCAGCAGCAACCGCCAGCAGACCTCCCAGGGCATAATACCAGGTCTGGTTTCGCAGCAGGCGGATTGAGCCCAGCAGAGCCGCCAGACCCAGGGAAAATATAACAGCAGGATTCAATCCCAAAAAGCTGTTGATCACAAGAAAGACCAGAGGAGGCAGCAGAGCATCAAAGGTTTTTCCCGAAGTTACAGTTTTAAATTCTTCAAAAAGCTCTTTAACCAGCATCAGCTAATAATTTCTCCTTTCTTGCTCCCAGAAAGAAGGTCAGCCAGTCTCCCCTGCTTTTCCTGATAACAACCAGAAGATAAAGACTGGCGGTGAAAAATCCCAGAACCATCATTAAAATAATCCAGAGACCAGCTGTGATAGGACTTTTCTCCCGAAAGGCTATCCAGAGGGAAAAGATAATAAACCCTACATAGAGGTCAACCAGCGAGACAATTCCCCAGGGATTGGCCAGCAGTTCTGCCCCATCCTGGCTGAAACTGCCGGTGAGAAAACCATTAAGAATAACAGCTGTCATGGCAGTCAACCCCAGCACTGCTACCAGTTTCGTCAGTTTCATATAATTTTACCCCCTTCAGCAAAATATCATATATTTTAGCTCACAACATATCTTCCAGAAAAAAACTACAATACTCCCGAAACTTTATTAGCTAAATTATATCCTGAGCAGGAGTTAAGTTCAAGCAAATTTTTTACAGTTCCAGTTATCTTTATAATAAAATAACAAATTTTAATCTTATATTAGGCTGACTTCCTGACATTATTTGAATTTATCTGGTATAATTATTACTATAAAATTTCTCAATCACAGAGGAGGTAATAACCATATTAATTTCAACCATGGATCTTAAAAAGGACTATGAAGTTTTGGACTGGTAAGTGGCAGCGATATGAAGGCAGTTCACCTAGGCAAGGATATTATGGCAGGAGTCAAGCATTTAACCGGGGGGGAGATGTTAAGGAATGGGCCCCCAGACTGCTGGGTTTGAGCTGGGGTTAAACAGGTTTTCGGAATTATGTCTGGAATTATTTTATCAGGAAAACCCCCAGGAAAATCCTCAATACTCTTCGGAGCAGAACAGATGAAAATTTTACAGCGTATTTTCAAAGCTAACTACCATGGCTCGATGAGCTACAACAAGATATGAAAATATCACGGCTATTTTATAGGGTAAAAATTCGTCTGGATGAAGGTGATAATACGCCTGGATGATGACCGACAGTAAGGAGGTAAAAGATGGACCGGATTGACAGCTCTAAAATCAAAGAACTGCTGCTGGAACTGACAGCTGTGCCCTCGCTTTCCAATACTGCCCGGGAAAGGGAGATGGCGGAGCTAATCACCGAAAAGCTGAAGGAGATTCCCTATTTTGCCCGGAATCCCTCCCGGATCTTCCATTGGCCCCTGCCTGACGATATCCACCAGCGTTCGGTTGTGGCGGCTCTGCTGGAGAAAGGCTCCGGACCAGAAACAGTTATCCTCTTAAACCACTATGATGTTGTCGATGTTCAGGATTATGACCAGGACCGGGAACTGGCCTTCTCCCCCCGGGAGCTGACAGTGAAAATTTCTCACCGTCCCGGGATTAAAAAGCTGACTGGAGAGGAAGGAGAAGAATACCTTTTCGGGCGGGGAGTGGCTGATATGAAGGCCGGACTGGCAATTCAGCTGGAGGTCTTGAGCAGGCTGGCCGAAGACAAAAACTTTACCGGCAATCTTCTCCTGCTTTCAGTACCGGATGAAGAGACCTCGTCCCGGGGCATGCTGGCGGCAGTGCCCGAGCTGGTTGAACTTCAGGAGAGAGAGGGCCTGGAATATCAGGCTGTGATCAACTGCGAGCCGACTTTTCCCGTCTTTCCTGGTGACAGAAAGAGATATATCTACACCGGTTCCATGGGCAAGGCCGTGGTTTTTTTCTATGCTCTGGGTCTGGAAACCCATGCCGGAGATTCCCTGAGCGGGCTTAACGGCAATCTGATTATGGCTTCTCTTATCAAGAAGTTGGAAAATAATCTGGAATTTTCCGAGATCTCAGATGGCTATCAGGCTCCCCCTCCAACCTGCCTTAAAGCCCGGGACAGCAAGGAGTATTATTCAGCCAAGATTCCCCATGCAGCCGGCTGCTATTACAATATCTGCCTGCTGAAACTGGGAGCAGATCAGCTGCTGGAAAGCCTGAAGGAGCTAGCCTGGCAGGTACTTCAGGAAGTGTTGAATGACTGGCAAGGAGCCCGCCGGGAATACTTCTCTTTTCAGGGGCTGCTGGATGATTTTGCTGAAGAGAGGGAGGGCTGGGTTCTAACCTATCAGGAACTGCTCAAGCTGGCCCGGGAGAGAAGCGGAGATAAGGTGGATCAGGCTCTCAAGGAACTGACAGCAGAGTCCAGGGAAGCGGGTGTTGAAGATCAGGAGCTCTGCCTGAGAATGGCCGATCTGGCCAAGGATTATGCTGAAAAAACAGGGCCCGGGATTGTGCTGGGTTTTACCCCTCCCTATTATCCTCCGGTGCAGACAGGCACCGCTGGCCCCCGGGAAAAAAGAGTCCAGTCACTGGCCCGCAATCTGGTTAATCGGACTGAAGAGGAGCTGGGCTATCAGGTTGAGCTTTCTTCCCATTTTCCCGGTGTCTCTGACTTGAGCTACTGCAAAATAGGAGAATATGCCGGGACCCGGGCAGCTTTGGAAAATAATCTCCCTCTCTGGGGTGAGGGCTATCAGCTGCCCCTTAAGGATATTTCCCGGCTCGATATTCCTCTGCTCAATATCAGCGTTCAGGGCTACGATGCTCACAAGAGGCTGGAAAGACTGGAGCTTAATTACAGCCTGGGGGCTGTACCTGAGCTGGTGGAGCAGGCCTGCCGCAATTTAACAGAGAACAAGTAGATTGTTTAATTCCCTGGGAAGAATTCTATATAGCCCGTTTTGCCAGTAGATCCGGAACAATCTGGAACAAAAAAACTAGCAGATGCTTTACATGGCTGCTGGATTATAATATAATTGTAGAGGCAGCGGGAATGGCTGGGCCCATGGTGGGCTCCGCGGACTTCAAATCCGTTGGCGGGCCGGAAAGCCGGTCTGCGGTGGGTTCGATTCCCACACATTCCCGCCATTTTTGTATTATTTTCTCAGTTTTTTTATGGGGTGATGATCAGGGCAAATATCTTGGGGGTAAAAGAGATAATATAAAAGTGTATTCTGGTTAACTTACAAAAACTTGCGATTGAGATACAATAAATTAATCAAGATATAATAAATTATCAAAATACAGGGTGGGTTAACAGGGAGAGAACTGGCTAATCTTCCCGGGAGGGGGATTTATTATGTTTCAAATTATGCCTTTTGGTTACGGAAATAGTTCGGTTCAAAAAGGGGGAGCCCGGCCCCAGAATCAGGGAGGACTCTTTTCTCAGAACTACCTGGATGACATGATGGGACTGGGGTTTCATGCTGACATTTTGGAACGGGATGACGGTTACATTGTCGAGGCAGAACTGCCAGGAGTGGACAAAGAGGACATTGATATTGATGTCACCGAGCATCGGCTGACAATAACTGCTACCAAGAAAACAAAATGTAATCTGGATGAAGCTAGATACCACTGCCAGGAGAGAAGTTTGGGAACCTTTGAGCGTACTTTTAAACTCAGAAATATCAATGTGGATAGGATTGCAGCCAATTTTCATAATGGGATGCTTAAGGTTGAACTTTCCAAATTGGAAACTACCTGTAACTTCCACTGCAAGATCGAGATTGAATAAATTTTTATCCCGAGCTAAGATCTATTCTGGTAAAAATACTGGTTACTGCTGGCCTAAACCTTGTTTTTTATCAATAACTTAGCTGAAAAAAACTCAGTTTATCCGAAATTTAACAGGCTGCGGCCTTTATAAAGCCGCAGTTTTGCTTTATCATAGTCGACATAAACAGCATCAGATAGTATATCTTTCGAAGAATTTCCTTTCATAAAATTTTATCAACATACCTTTGCAGGTTTTATGTCCTGGAATCAAGAAGTAGTACATAAGCTGTTATTTAAAGTGATTGATAATTTTACACTACTTATTCAGGCGAAATTTATTTTCCAGTTTGTTCAGTCACTCATTCTGAAAGGTGTCAGAGCAGATGATCTCATCAACTATCAAACTTTCTCCTAAAATTAAAGGCATTCTAGATATCCTGGGAACTCTGAGCATGTTTTTAAGTTTCTTTCTGTTTTTCCCCCTGCTGATTGCCCTGCAGCAGCAGGAGCCCGGTGGTATCGTTCTGGCTTATCTCCTGACCATGATACTGGCCGGGGGAGGGGGCTACCTGCTGCACCGGCTCATTCACCATAGCATTAATATTAATATCAGTGCTGGAATGATAATCTGCGGACTGGGCTGGCTGCTGGCTTCTGGAATAATTGCTGTACCCTTTACCCTGGGCTTTGAGATGAGTTTCCTCGATGCCTATTTTGAAGCCATGAGCGGCTTTACCACCACCGGGATCACTCTGCTGGATGGTCTGGAAACCCGGCCTCTTTCTTTAATTTTTTTAAGGAGCATGATTCAGTGGCTGGGTGGTCTCGGGATTTTATCCTTTTTTCTGATGATCACCTTCCGCAGCGAGGGGGAAGTCTGGCAACTCTTTGGAGCAGAAGCCCATAAAATAGCTTCAGCCCGGCCAGTGCCCAACCTCTATCGCACAATTAAGATTTTGTGGAGCATATATGCCGGTCTTTCTCTAGCCCAGGTGCTGATGCTTACTCTGGCAGGTTTGAGCGTTTTCGATGCGGTTATCCACACCATGACCACTCTCTCGACCGGAGGATTTTCCCGTTATGATGCCAGCATAGCCTATTTTGCCGGGGCCGGTTATAGCAATTTTCGGCTGATAGAATACATATTTATTGCTTTTATGTTTCTGGGCGGGATGAATTTCCTGCTGCACTATAAAATTTTGCAGCAGAACTGGCGGGACCTCCTGGTCGATATTGAGTTTAGCTATTATCTTAAGTTTATTGGCAGTTTTACCGGTTTAATTTTTATTTCAGTCTTTCTTTCCCGGGAAATGTCGGTCAACCTGAACACCCTGGAGGAGACTTTCCGCACCAGCCTTTTTCAGGTGCTGGCTATCATGACAACCACCGGGTATGAAACTCAGTATATTGGCTCACCCTATTTTATCATCTTTGCCCGCCAGCTCTTTCTGGTGATGATGCTGATCGGCGGCTGTGTCGGCTCGACCGGGGGAGGCATTAAAGTCCTCAGGATAGTTATCCTGAAAAGGCTTTTTGGAAGACAGATCAAATCGCTGGCCCTCCCCCGCCGGGCTGTTACTCCCCTGACGCTGGAGGAAAGCAAGGTTAACTGGAAGGATGTTTATCAAATAGCCGGTCTCTTTTTTGCCTGGCTTATGCTGCTCCTCATCGGAGGTTTGATAACAGCTATTTTTACCCCCTTTAATATTGCTGAGTCGATGTCAGGAATGTTTTCGGCAGTTAACAACATAGGACCCTCTTATATTGCCGTGGATGAAATGATGGAAATTCACCCGGTAGTAAAGGTTACTTATATTATTGGCATGCTGGCCGGCAGGCTGGAAATAATTCCGGTAATAGCCCTTTTCCGGCTGGATGTCTGGCAGCGTTAATGCAGCGTTAATAAGGAAACAGGAGGAATATCATGTATATCTTAATAGCAGGTGGAGGAATAGTCGGCAGCAATCTCACCAGAAATCTGGTGGAAAATCATGATGTGGTGGTGATCGATATTGACCGTCAGGTCTGCGAGGATATCTACAGCCGTTTTGGGGCGGTTTCTGTGCACGGCAGTGCCACCAGGGTCAGCATATTAAGGGATGCCGGCATTGAAAAATGCGATGTAGCCGTAGCAGTCATGCGGAATGATGCCGACAACCTGGCCTTTACCGTTCTGGCCAAGGATTTTGGTGTTGATAAAATTCTGGTTAGAATGCGGGATCCTGAGTATAAGAGTGCTTATCGCAAGGCAGGAGCTACTGCGGTTGGCAGCATTATGGAGCTGATGGTGGAGAAGTTTGTCATTGATATTGAGGAGCCCAGGGTTCGCAGGGTGGCTTCTCTAGGTAACGGCCGGGCGGAAATTTCTATTATAACTGTGCCGGAGCACTCACCCTGCACCGGTAAAACTGTAGCAGATATAGTTAACAGCTCCGGCTTTCCTGAAGATATTGTAATTGCCGGAATTTATGATAAAGACAATGATAAGCTTATCATTCCCCGGGGTAACCGGGAAATTAATGCCGGCAACCAGGTTTTTCTGGTGGCCACCGAGGAAAATATGCACCGAGCCGCCGATTATTTGATGAGAAAAAAATAAATTTTCCGCCGTTTCCGTACCGGGTTCAGTCTCATTTTCCGACAATTTTCCGATTTTCCATACCGTCCGATTTTTCGTACGGGTTCAACCTTTTCCTTGCTTTCTCTATAGCTTTTCTCTACCTGGTTGATATTCTAAAAAGGTTTTATTGTTTATTTTCTGGAAGGGATTAATGTTTTAAGATTAAATTATATAATAAGTTTATCCCAAACAACTGTAAAAAAGATCAAAAAACTGATATAAATTGAGATTAAAAATATAAATTGAGATTGAAAATTGAAAAATTTAAACTGATAGGCTCATTTAAATTTCTTTGTTGCTAAGGTAGTGCCGGACAATTTTCTGTGCTGACTTGATTTTATTATCAGGACTGGGGGGAATAATAATATTTTGACAATAACATTTTGTTTGCCTATAGCTGCCGGAACAACATGGTATTTGATAAGAGCTAACTGATAAAAGGATAAAAAAGCCCTCCCTGCGGAGGGCTTTCAGTTTGTTGAATTGATATTCAGCTAACATAAATTTCAGATTTGCCTGTTTCCCTCTTTGTCCCACTTTCCCACTATTTAGCTTCGACAAATTGTTCTCCTTATACCTGCCCCTTATTTCAACTTATTCAAAGCCTCAACCCTTTCTTCAATCGGGGGGTGGGTGCTGAATAGCTTGGCCATGCCTTCCCGGGAGAGGGGGTTGACAATAAACATGTGCGAGGTTGCTTCATTAACCTGCATTGGTGAGTTTTTGGCGTGACTTTCCATCTTGCGCAGGGCGCTGGCCAGTCCATCAGGATTGCCGGTAATGCCTGCTGCGGTAGCATCGGCCTTGTATTCCCGGGAACGGGATATTGCCATTTTGATGATCATAGCAGCCAGCGGGGCAAAGATGATAGCCAGCAGCTGAATCAGAGCCGCACCACCACCGCTCCGGCCTCTCCGGCCTCCAAAGAGCATCCGGAATCTTCCGATCCGGGAGAGGAAGGCCAGGGCCCCGGCCATGACGGCCGCCAGGGTGCTGATCAGGGTGTCGCGGTTTTTAATATGGGAAAGCTCATGGGCGATAACTCCCTCCAGCTCATCCTTATCCAGCAGCTTGATGATTCCCTCGGTCAGGGCTATTGCTGCATTTTTGGGATTTCTCCCGGTGGCAAAGGCGTTGGGCTGATCTCCCGGAGTTACATAGACTTTAGGTTTGGGCAGACCGGCTTCTTTGCTGAGATTGGCAATAATTTTGTGGAGATTGGGAGCTTCCTCTTCAGTGAGGGGACGGGATTTTGTCATCTTCATTGCGATGATGTCGCTTTTCCAGTAGGCAATGAAATTTATCGCCATGGCAAAGACAAAGGCCATGATCAGTCCGGATTCACCTGCTATGATGCCGCCAAATACAATGAAAATTACCGTTAGCAGCGCCATAAGAAAAACAGTTTTCAAACTGTGCATTACAATCACTCCTTTTCAGTTAGAGCCTCTGATGAAGCCTCAGACAGAAAATATAATATAAACAGGATTAGTTCCACTAAACAGGATTAGTTCCACTAAACATATTTTAACTTATCTCAGACTAAACTGCAAGCAAAGCAGTCAGGATCTCCTTTTCTAAAGGGAACTAAAGAAGAGAACTAAAGAGAACTGACAGGATAAAGGGGTTCAAGGAATTGTCCGTCCCGTTGAGTTTCCAGACATTGATATTAATTACTCTGATTAATTATAACAAATAATTAGAAAATTATCATATTTTTGCCCTTCTCGGGCAGGAATTTGCTGTTAGATAGCTAATTATATAAATATCAGCCCCTTTTCCAGACTATTTACCAAGAGATATAGAAATTATTTATAATTTGAGGAGGTTTTATTTCTGCATGGAAGTATTAAAAGTGGCAGCAAAATCTAGTCCAAATTCGGTAGCTGGCGCTCTGGCAGGTGTCCTCAGGGAAGAGGGTGGCGCTGAGCTTCAAGCAATTGGTGCAGGTGCTATTAATCAGGCAGTTAAGGCAGTAGCTATAGCTCGTGGTTTTGTCGCTCCTTCTGGCATGGATCTAATCTGCATCCCGGCCTTTACTGATATTGAAATTGATGGAGAGGAAAGAACAGCAATTAAATTTATCGTTGAACCCCGTTGAAAAATCAGGCATCTTCAGATACTAACTGGTGCTCCGGGGCTGATATTACCAGGAACCCTTCTTTGGCCGGAAGGGTATTTTTTTTGCCTTAAAAATACGTCGTAATGTTTTCCTGTCGTGTTCAGCTTCAAAGGGACAAGTTGATTTGTTTTGGAAGTAGTTTTGATAATAGATGAATTTATAATGAGCTCTGAAAACATAATGAACTTTAATCTACCATTTATTTGATTGCTAATTATCTGATTCCCTGATAACTCTATTATTAATATAAAAATTAATTATCTTGTTTATAAGTAAAACTTTTGATATAATCTACTTGATANAATCTCCAGAATAGAGTTTAGAGTTTTTAGCAGCAGCACAGCAGCAGAAAGAACAGCAGTCCTACAATTATGGACAGCCTTTGGATTAGGAAAAATAATTAAAAAATTTTAAACAGCCATAGATTTTTCAGGGGAGTGGTAATTAATGAAAACTATAGATTGCCAGGGTCTTAACTGTCCCGAGCCGGTTATCAGAACAAAGGAAGCTTTAAAAAAACATGATAGCCTGCTGGTGATTGTTGATAATAAATCTGCCGCGGAAAATGTTGCCCGGATGGCCAAAAATTATGGCTGCCGGGTGGAGATGCTGCAGGAACAGGGTAATTTCAAACTCAAACTGGAAACTTCCGGTACAGGGAGCCAGGAGGATAAAGCCGGCACAGAGCAGTCCAGGTCCTACCTGATTACCTCCGAATCCCTGGGAGAGGGTCCCCGGGACCTGGGTGAGCTGCTGATGACAGGTTTTTTAAAGACTTTGAAGGAGGTTGAACCCCTGCCGGAAACACTTCTGTTTATGAATGAAGGGGTAAAGCTTGTCACTGTCAATGATTCAGCCGCAGAAATTATCAGGGGATTACCCCGGGAGATTGATATTCTGGTCTGCGGCACCTGTCTTGATTATTTTGAGCTGACAGAGAGCTTAAAGGCCGGGCGGGTCAGCAATATGTATGAAATTCTGGACACCATAACCCGAACCAGTTGTGTGAAAATATAGCAAACTTCATATCCTGAAATTTGAAAGAGAGGTGGTAATCATGTCAGCAGCAGAGCAAATAAAAATGACTTCCTACAGCAGGAGTTCAGGCTGAGCTTCTAAAATGGGGCCGGCGGAGCTGGCCGAGATTTTAAACAGCCTGGATTTTACCAGCGATGATAAAAATTTACTGGTCGATCTGGCAAGCGGGGATGATGCCATTGTTTATCGTTTGAATTCCGAACAGGCTTTGATCCAGACCGTAGACTTTTTCACTCCGATTGTCGACGACCCCTATCTCTTTGGCCAGATTTCAGCGGCTAATTCTCTCAGCGATGTTTATGCCATGGGGGGTAAACCTTTTCTGGCCATGAATATTGTCTGTTTTCCCGATTCCCTGGATAAAAAAATTCTCCGGGATATTCTTCAGGGCGGTCTGGACAAAGCCCGGGAGGCCGGAACAACCATTTCCGGTGGTCATACCGTGGATGATGAGGAACCCAAGTATGGTCTTTCCGTCAGCGGACTGGTTCATCCCGACAGGGTGGTGCCCAACTCCGGAGCACGGGTCGGGGATAAATTGGTCCTTACCAAGCCCCTGGGTACCGGAATAATAACCACTGCCTTTAAAGCCGGCCTGCTGGAGCAGAGCCCCGAACATCCTGCAATTGAAAGCATGCTGCAGCTAAACAGCAGGGCAGCTGAACTTTTTGACCGCTACTCCATTTCTGCCTGCACTGATATTACCGGTTTTGGGCTGGCCGGACACCTGCTGGAAATGCTGAAGGCCAGCGGCAGGGGCTGTCGGATTCAGGCCGATAACCTCCCCTATTTTGCCGAGGTTCCTGAGCTTTCTGCTGAAGGGATGGTGCCGGGAGGCCTTCACCGCAATCGCGAGACCTTCAGTGATCAGGTTAAGCTCACTGGAATTTCTCAGGAATTTATCAAAGATCTGCTCTTTGACCCCCAGACTTCGGGAGGCCTGTTGATTTCTTTACCCGAAGAGAAGGCGCAGGATTTTCTGAGGGAATTTAATGATGACCGGCACCGGGGCTATCCTGTTGGTGAAGTAGTGGAAGGAGACAGCATTGTTCTGGAATGATTTCCTGTGAAAGATGAAAAATTTGGCCTGATTGCCTTTCCCGGGACTACTGAATCTTTGCAAGCGGAGAAACTGCTTAAGCAGGAGGGCTATCCTGTCTCCTTCCGCCCTCTTCCCCCGGTAATTACAGCAGACTGTGGTTTCGGATTGGAAATACCCCTGGAAAAAACTCAGGAAATTCGAGAATTTATTGAGCGGAGCCCTGTACAAACTGCCGGATTTTATCATATAATTATAGAAGATGGTGAAAAAATTATCACCAGCCTGGAATAAACTTGGAAAAAATCTTTCAGGAGGTAGATAAATGGGAGTATTACTTATAGGAATAGGGGGTGGATCTGCTTCAGGAAAATCAACCCTGGCCAGGATGCTAAAGAAATCCTTTAGCGATGAGGTTTCAATCCTGCGCCTAGATTACTACTATCATGATAAAGATTATTTTGATGTCCCCGAAGATAAAATTAACTTCGATCATCCTGATGCCTTTGAAATTGACCTCTTATGCCGCCATCTGGAAAAACTTAAAGAAGGTCAGCCGGTGGAAAGGCCGGTTTACAGCTTTACCACCAACAGCAGACTGGAGGAGACCTGCCGGGTAAAACCCTCCCGGATAATTATTGTCGAGGGGATTCTCACCCTCTATTACCAGAAACTCCGCAAATTTTTCGATCTTAAAATCTATGTTGACACCGATAATGATATCCGGCTCTTACGGCGGATTACCAGGGATATTAAGGAAAGGGGACGCACCCTGGAATCAGTAAAAGAGCAGTATCTGGCAACGGTTAAGCCCATGCATGAACAGTTTGTTGAGCCCAGCAAATCCAAAGCCGACATAATCATTCCTCATGGCGGGCTTAATGAGATAGCTAATGATCTTCTGATCGAGAAAATCAAGGGACATCTGCTGGTTAACAGAAAAATTTAATTCAGCTGTTATAAATCCGGCACTGCTGTCTTCCGGGAAAAATTTGCTGCAGTGCTGTTATTTTTTTGGGAAACAGGCAGGAAAAAAGCAAAATCTGGAGAAATATACCCCATAAATTCCAAATAATGGGGTGATGGTATGAACTGGTGTCAGAAAAATCGCTGGAGCCTGATGATTATGTTAACACTGACAGCTTTCTGGCTGGGCTGGTGGTTGATTCCGCGGATTCAGCAGCCGGTAATTATCTCGGAGATTGAAATTGCTGGCGGGAAAAAGGCGGCAAGTCCGGCTGGAACTTCTCCAGGGGAAGAGGGGGATAAACTGCAGGTAGAAGGAAATAATCTTTCTGCGGAAATAATCCCCCTGCCGGAGATGATGGTGGTTCATGTGGGAGGTGCGGTGCTAAGACCGGGCGTCTATCAGCTGGCCACCGGATCCCGGGCAGTGGATGGTATTCTGGCTGCCGGGGGCAGCACTGAAGCTGCTGCCCTGGATTTTGTTAATCTGGCCCGTCCCTTAAGGGACGGCGAGCAGCTTATTATCCCGGAAAGAGGTGACAGTCCTGAGGTGGCTGGTAAAATCTCTAGTTCCACCTCATCACCAGTTTTTTCTGATCTGGAATTTCCAGAGAACGGTCTGATAAACTTAAATCGAGCTGGAGTGGCAGAGCTTACCACTCTGCCGGGTATTGGTGAAGTCCGAGCCCGGGCAATCATAGCTTACCGGGAGGAAAGCGGGCCTTTTAAGAGCCCTGAGGACCTGATAGCGGTTCCGGGAATTGGCCCGGTAATCCTGGCCGGGCTGATCGCTGATGTAGAGGCTCCTTGATGACAGCCGGTTCCGGATACTATCCCTTTTTCAGGCTCTTTATCTGCCTTGTTTTTCTGATAGATTTTACCGGCCTACTCACCGGCTTGCTGCCGGCAGATAATAATCTATCTTCAGTATCGCCTTCTCCTGAAACTCTGGAGCGGCAGCTGAACCTTTCGAGTTCTTCGGCAGTTTTTCTGCCAGCACTCTTAATCCTGGTGATCTTTTTACTTTATAATAACCTCTATTGTCCCTGCCGGCCTAGTCTCTTTAGCTTATCTCTACCGAAACTGACCTTGCTCTTTTTTCTGGCAGCTGTAACTGCCGGTCGGGTGGCCCTGCTTCCTGCTTTCAGTCTGGAAACTCTTGATTTTTTTCTTCTGTCCGGGACCCGGGACCGCTGGCTTGAGATTATCAATGCCGGCTACAGCCCCGGGAGGTCAACTTTGATTGCTGCTTTGATTCTGGGACAGCGCCAGGATATTTTTCCTTATACGGTTCTTTTCCGCCGGGCCGGAGTCAGCCACCTGCTGGCTCTCTCCGGTCTTCATGCCGGTTTTGTGGCGGCAATTATAAACTTCAGCCTGGCTAAACTTCCGGCAGTTAGGGCCCATGCCTGGTGGTTGAGTTCTCTCTTTCTTGCCGGCTATGTGCTGCTGGCCGGAGCCAGTCCTTCCCTGCAGCGGGCGGGAATTATGTTGATCAGCTGGTTTATTCTGAAGCGCCAGGGGTGCAGCACCTCGCCTCTAAATATTGTGGGCCTGGCGGGAATCCTGATTTTGCTGTTAAATCCAGAATATCTCTACCAGTTGAACTTTCAGCTTTCCTTTCTGGTGGTCCTGGCCCTGATTTTTTATCTGCCCTTTCTGCAGCAGAAATTCTCAGGGCCCCTGGCAGTCAGTCTGGCAGCAACCCTGGGCTCGGCACCCCTGCTGGCCTTCCATTTTGGAGAGATGAATCTTAATGCTCTGATCAGCAATCTGATTCTGGTTCCCCAGGTGGCTGTCATTATCTGTCTCAATCTCCTGATGATTCTGGCAGGTTATTTCAGCCCCGTTCTGACCGGAGCGCTGGCTGAACTGGGTAATCTGCTGTTAACCCCTTTTTTATTCTCGACAGCTTTGCTGGCCGGTCTGCCCTTCAGATTTTCCTGGACCTGGCATCCTGAGCCGGAAAAATTATTATTCTACCAAATTGGATTTCTGCCTCTGCCGCTGCTGCTTTTTTATCTGTTGCTCTTTATTCTCCCGGAAGGCCCGGTAAAGCCCGGGATCCCCGACTGGATAGCCAGCAGGCATCGCATCTCCCGGCGGCAGCTGATATTTCTTCTGGTGCTGATGCTGTTTTTTGTTGTGAGTCTGTTTTTTAGCTAATAAGGCCTGCCGTACTGGATTTTCCCAATTTAAGAGATTTATCCTGAACAGGCCTTGAAAAGTCCTGAAAAAGGCCTTGAACAGGTTGTTTTTCATTTTTTTTCATTCCGTAAAATCGGCTGATGAACTCAGGAGGGTAAGCTGCCATGGCGGAAAAAATCATCTTTCCCGAAAAAGAACAAAAACTTAAAAGTTTTTATCTGCTGAGCAGCCCGGAAAGTTATCTCATTGAAGAACAGCTTGCCGGGCTTAAAGAAAACTTTTCTTCTCAAGCCGGTAATTTCAACTGGATTAACCTATCAGATAGCTCTCAGGATTTCTGGCAGGAGCTCAACCGGGCTGTATTTGCTGTCAGCATGATGGCGGGCCGCAAGTTTGTCCTGGTTGACTGTGACCGGCTTTTTCAGGAAAAGACCCGCTATGATGACAGGCTGGCCGGGCTGCTGGAGCAGGAACCTCAGGAGGTGACGGTTATCTTTCTGGTGGAGGGCAGTGTCGACGGCAGATTTAAACTGGTGAAAAAAGTTAAAAGCCAGGGCGGGCATTTTCAACTCAAGCCTCCCAAGTATCAGCAGCTGGATAAGTGGATCAGGGAAAAGTTTCAGAACCAGGGAAAGAAGGTAGATCCCAAGCTGGTTCAGTATCTCGAGTATCTCTTTGATAATAAGCTTCAGGCCTTAAATCAGGAGATTGAAAAGCTAATCACCCTGAATATGGAAGAAGATTACATCGATTTTAAAAAATCCCGGTATATTTTGTCCCGGGGAGGTTTTCTCACCAATCAGATGATTTTTGATCTGCTGGATAACTGGTCCGGCAGTAAAACCACCCGGGCTATCCGCCTCTACCGCCGCCTTGTCACCAGGGGAGAAGAGCCGCTGATGATTCTGGCCATGATTCACCGCCAACTCCGGCTTTTATTGGTGGTTAAGGAGCTCAAAGAAGAGGAAAGTTTGAATCCCGGGGCGATAGCCAGGAAGATAGAAGAGCACTCATATCCTGTTAAGAAATGTTATCGACAGGTTCCTCATTTTTACTTCTCCCAGCTGGAATCAGCTCTAGAAAATCTGCTGGAGGTTAACCGTAATATTGTTACCGGAAGGGTGGATTCTCCTGAACAGGCCCTGGAGAATTACCTTTTGAGGAACCTGACGGATTAAAAAATGGATTAGAAATTATTTGTTTTGGATGTATTTATCGTTATGTATTTATCGTTATTACATTATTGTTATCCAGTTATTATTTCAT
>SL_4KL_010_BRINEDRAFT_10001037_pt1 | contig 15136 bp, 15 predicted proteins | sample SodLak_010_BRINE_2_FD_10664 | JGI IMG/M metagenome (IMG submission 10664)
TTCGGGCTGGCGCATTCCTGCAGTTGCTGCAGTGACCGAAAGTTCGGGGTGAGCCGTCAGAATAATCGCATCGTCGGTGACATGTTGCTCAATAGCTGCAAATTTACGCTGGAGTTCCCCAACGTCATCCGTTGCAGTCTCAATAACGATGTCACTACCACTGACTGCGGCTTCCAGGCCGGTCGTCCCCTCTAATAGATGCGCTCCCTGCTCGAATTCGCCTGAATCGTGAGAGTGACTGTCGGTCAGTTCCTGTTCAACTCGGTCAACGGCGTCCATGACGGCTGTTGCGTCTTCGGCCCACANACTGACGGAACAGCCATGAGTCGCACAGAGCTGGGCGATCGTTCTCCCGTGCTCCCCGACACCCAGTACAGCAATATCCATATCTCCTCTCACGGCGGTCAATAAGTAATGATTTTTGGCTATTCGAACGCCTTACTCCGTACCGTTTGCTAATTCGGCATCAGCTTCGTACTCCGAACTGACATCCCGACCGGGTTCGTAGGTACCTTCAAACAGGACATACACTTCTCTGGTTGAGCCGGTGGGAATTGTGATATCTTCCCAGGTATCTGTCCAGCTTTCCTCGGGTGAATCCGCGTCATCAGGGGTATATGAAAGGGTCGTTTCGAGGTCCGTCTCCTGTGCGTTTGGGAAGTCGTTCTCCATCTCAACTCTGACAAGGATATCATTGGGGTATGTTCCCTCACGTTGACCTTCCTGGTGGATGATTCGGACGTCAGTCACGAGAAAATGGCCTTCCGCTCCGCCACAGCCAGCCAGGGCAACCGCTGCCCCTGAACTCACTGCAGCAAGGTACTGTCGTCGTGACGGTGTTTCCATCTACTGTTGCGTTAGTAATTCAGCTGTTTGAACGTTCCGAGACTGGGATACCGGGTGGGGGTTCTGCCGAAATGCTATTCTGTAGCCTCAGTCTGTTCCAGATTTGGATTCGGTATCGTCTCTCATCGTTACCAGCGGGAGGGCATTCTGTCGTACGAACAGGAGATAATACGGTGCAGTAACAACATAGAATGGTGGAAATGCACAGATAACAGCCCAGAAGATGGGATTACCAGTAAAGCTAGTTCGTCCCCGAAGCTGCCACGCATCCAAATATACCGAAACTGGGAGGACGAGAAATGTCCCGACTCCCCAGAGAACAAAAAAGAAAAATGACTCGACAAGCGTGCCGAGTCCAAAAAAGCTCAACAGCGCGATACTGATACTGGGAGTCAGGCCAGCCCACGCTCCGTACACCGCAACCTCAGTTCCACGGGAATGTCTTTCAGGCAACATCGGGATGTACTGGTCTTTTTCACGGACTAACAGTATGCGCGCACCAACGAGCGTTTCTGGTTGCTCCGGGTCTACCCCCGCTAGTGTCGCCAGTTTGCGGAACTCCTCTGTGGGCCCCGTCGCCGGCCACGGAAGATACGTTGTCAAGGTATCGTCGTCTGTCTCCGAAAGGGTAAGATTCAGTTTGAGGGCTTCGAGTGTCCCGATATCCTGTGGGAAAGTAGATGGGACGGAATTCTTTGGAACAATGGCTACTGTTTGAATCTCCCCTCGCGCACGCCCGTCACCGAATTCGCCGAGAGGGAACCGTCTGCGAGAGTCCGTACTATCCTCTGCATGGGACGAATCCCCCTCTGGCGGTTGGTCTGATTCCTCCTCAGGCACAGCAGAGCGTTGAATCCCCCTGACGTTAACACCTTGGCTTTGACTCGAACCACAGTATTTTGTAACTGGGATGACTGATGCCCGGTAATGGCAGTTAGACCCCCCACGAACGAGAGCGAGGAACCCGATAGTATCGAATTCGGAATCGCTGCTCTGGATGCACGGCTGTCCCAGTGGGATGTTTCGTTTCCGCTCAAAACAAGCGAACTGGGCGAGGCATACGGCGATGAACAGATTCCAGTCACCCCGTCCGGCAAAACAGTTCCATTTCAAACGGTGCTTGACCAGTGTAGTGAGCGTCGGTTTGAGACAGCACAGGAGCTATTGAACGCACTTCACCCGCTCCTCGAAGCAGAACGTGAGAAACAGTCCGGCGGAATTTTAAACCAGTTGCGCTCGCTTCTTCCGTTCTGAGATTTTGGCCTCCGCTATTGGGAGTTATTGTAACTTAGCAGGCCAGTTTGAATCCTCCAGGTCGTTGCTTCAAATGAGAACACTTGATTAGCACTGGTATTTTCAGCCACCCAACCACGGGATTACACCGAAAGTGGGCTGGCAATTATTATTTTCATAACTTATAGAGATAATTTTCAAAACAGTAGCAAGTATTTCTCATTCATTCCACCTACAATACAGGGAAAAGATTTAAAATGAATACGGCCTAAATTTCAACTCGAGGTGAACAAGTATGGCAGTGAGTAGAAATACCGAGTACCGACAACAGAGCAGCTTTTGGAAGCGTTTTGCCGGCCAGCTGTCTCGGTACGACCTGCTCTTAGCTGCCATCCCATTGGTCCTTGCGCTATCGTTGGCAGCAAACGCATTCCTTGGCGTGCCGTTCGAGATCGCGCTGGCTGGTGGCGCCCTCGTCAGCGTTCTCTGTGTCGCTGACGCACTGTATTTCCACCCACCGACTGACGCGACCAGTTCGGAACTAGAGGAGAAGCNAGCCTGACGAAAAAGAGGAACTGTCGTGGTTATTCGTCTTGAGCATCGACAACCGCAACGCTTGCAAGGTTGACGATATCTTTGACCTCATCACCTCGCTGAAGGACGTGGACCGGTTTGTCCATCCCAACGAGCATCGGACCGATTGCTTCGGCACCGCCAAGTCGCTGCAGGAGTTTGTAGCCGATGTTACCAGCCTCAAGGTTCGGGAAGACAAGGATGTTCGCCGGGCCGTCCAGTTCGGCGAAATCATAGGTTCCGTTCAACACTTCCTCAACAACTGCCGTATCGGCCTGCATTTCGCCATCGACCGGGAAATCTATCTTCGAGTCTTCGCGAAGGTGGTTTGCCGCAGCACGAACCTTTCGAGTTCCCTCGTTATCGACACTTCCGAAATCAGAATACGAAAGCAGGGCTGCCCGGGGCTCGACGTTGAAACTTCGGGCCAGCTCTGCCGTGTGCTCCGTAATTTCTGCCAGTACCTTCTCGTCCGGGTCGACATTGACAGTCGTATCCGCACAGAAGATGACGCGGTTTTTGAACGTCAGCATGTAGACACCGGCAGCGTAGTTCGCATCATCAGCCGTACCGATGATACGTAGCGGCGGCCGAAGGGCTTCTGGGTAATGATGCATCAATCCGGTCAACATGGCATCCGCATCGCCCATTTCGACCATGACGCTGCCGAGGTAGTTCCCATCCTGAATGAGTTCATCGGCCTCGCGGCGGGTTACACCCGCTCGTTTTCGAAGCTCATAGAGGCGGTCTGCATATGGCGCCAACGTGTCATCATCAGGGTCAACGACCTCCGGTTCAAAACTCAACCCAAGCTGTTCCATCCGTTGCCAGACCTCGTCTCGGTCGCCGATGAGCACTGGATGGGCAATCCCCTGGTCCATGAGCTGGTATGCGGCACGGATCATCTTCTCGTCGATTCCTTCCGCAAGCACCACTCGCTTTGGCTCGCTTTTTGCCTTGTTCAATACGACCCGCATCATTTCGCGAGATTTCCCAAGTCGCGCCTCTAGCTGTTCCGTATATTCTTCGAGATCAAGTTCGCGACGGGCAGCCCCACTATCCATCGCTGCTTGAGCAACTGCTGGGGCAACTTCGAACAGGACTCGTGGGTCGAGTGGCTTCGGGATTATATAATCCGGTCCAAACTGAAGCGGTTCGTCCCCATATGCTTTGACGACCGCATCCGGAACATCCTCTCGTGCCAGTGTCGCGAGTGCTTCAGCAGCCGCGACTTTCATTGCCTCGTTAATTTCGGTCGCCCGGGCGTCAAGCGCACCACGGAAAATAAACGGGAAGCCAAGCACATTGTTAACCTGATTTGGATAATCAGAGCGCCCTGTCGCGACAATGACTGTATCATCGCGTGCTTCGACAGCATCCTCGTAGGCGATTTCCGGGTCCGGGTTAGCCATCGCGAATATAATCGGATTGTCAGCCATGGATTGAACCATCTCCTGACTGACGATCCCGCCGATTGATAGACCGACGAAGACATCGGAATCCTCTAGCGCGTCTGCGAGGTCGCCGCCCTCTATGTCGCGTGCGAACTCCGATTTGAACTCGTTTACGTCTCCGGACTCCGCACGCTCTTTCGTGATAATCCCGCTCGAATCACACATAGTAATGCGGTCAGGGTCCGCACCAAGCGAGACGTAAAACCGCGCCGTCGCAATAGCACTTGCACCGGCCCCTGAGAAGACGATATCCAACTCGTCGATGGATTTCTCGCTGATATCAACTGCATTAAGCAGTGCTGCACCGGAGATAATCGCGGTCCCGTGCTGGTCATCGTGAAAGACTGGAATTGACATTTCCTCACGGAGCGTCTCCTCGATTTCGAAACACTCCGGGGCTTTGATATCCTCCAGATTAATTCCACCAAACGTTGGCTCCATCGCTCGAATGCTCTCTATCATCTCCTTTGGAGAGTCATGGTCAAGTTCGATGTCAAACACGTCAATGTCAGCAAACCGTTTGAACAGAACGCCTTTCCCTTCCATGACTGGTTTACTGGCAGCAGGGCCGATATCTCCGAGTCCAAGCGTCGCCGAGCCATCCGAAACAACGCCAACCATGTTACCTTTCGCAGTATAAGTATAGGCTTTATCCGGGTCGTCACGAATCTCGCGACACGGTGCCGCGACACCGGGCGAGTAAGCCAGACTGAGGTCTCGTTGGGTGTTTGTCGGCTTCGTCGTTGAGATTTCTAATTTTCCTGGTGGGTCTTCACTGTGGTAGTCAAGCGCATCTTCGTCTAGTCCCATGGGCTACTCCACTCCCGCATAGACAAAAAACGCATCGGACGAATTGCCAGAGAAATGATTATTAATGAAGGTAAGAGAATCCCATCCGGTGGGAATGAATGAGACAGTTAAAATATATCCAGACCTGAACGGAAGATATGCGTGTCCCGTTTCGGCATTACCTGGCATTGACGACCGTAAGTACACTTTTTCTCATCATACTCGGAGTGTACACGGGGAAAATAGGTGCAGGATTAGCCTGTGATGCACGGTGGCCACTCTGTGATGGGTGGATGGGCCTGTTTCCGGCGAACTGGCCAAGTTTCGTCGAATGGTTCCACCGGCTTGTCGCGATGATAGTCGGGTTCATGATTATCGGCGCAGCACTGCTTGCCTGGCGGGGTAACAAAGCGAAACTTATCCTCTATCCGCTGGTTATCGCCACCTTCCTGCTGCCGTTCCAGATTATCTTCGGGGCGACAACCGTCCTCGCGTTCAGTGCCGAAGCATCCATGATTCACCAGATTGCCGCACAGCTCATCTTCGGTGCGCTCGTTATCGGAACAACCGTTGCCTACCTCGACGCCCGCGAAACCAGCCCCAGCAGTTCATAACCGGAAGTGAACGATTCTGAGTGCAACCACAGGCGCTCTGTCGATGACTTCCTTCGTTCAACTCGTCGGATTAATTCGGAAGTTGCCTCTCAGTAAATTCCTGTTCTCCGACCATCTCGTCGAGTTTTGACTCAAGTTCCGTTATTTCTGCTTTCAACCGTTGAAATTCCTCGCTCGCTTTCAACGCTGCAGGTGTCTTTTCGACTTCAAGAACGTTCTTTTTCACCCGTTTCGCACTGAGGTCCTGATATATCGTTTCGTACGCATCGAGCGCCAGCAGCCGCTCGACAGTGTTGAGAAGCGTCGCATTATCGACTGGTTTCACCAGATAATCGTCGAACCCCATATCGATGACGTCCATGTCAGGGTCGACACCGCTTATCATCGCGACGTGGCAATCGATATCGTCCTCTTCTATCCGTTCAAGCACCTCATCCCCGGTCATTGTCGGCATTCGTCGGTCAAGCAACACCACATCTACCGATTCATCGACCAGTTCCAGCGCCTCGATTCCATCTTCCGCATGCATGACGACATATTCGGTAGAAAGAACAGTGACAAACAAATCCGCAACGTCGTCTTCGTCTTCCACAACCAACACAGTTGCATCATCTGATTCCGTTGTCCGCATTCGGGTAGGTATTTTGTTAGGCAGACTATAATTCCTTGGGACAGTTTCTCTGAGGCTAGTACGAGCAGTGAATTTATTGCGAACAATCGAGGAACTGGGCTTCGGGTCAAACAAACGGTTAATCGTCCGCTTGAAGTAATTGCTCCGTCTGTGTCCCGCGTTCCACAGTCGAGCGGTTCGTGGTGCTATCTTTTCGAACAGTGACGAGGTCATCCGCAGCAGCGACTAGTTCGTTGTCGTGACTGACGACCAGTATCTGTGAGACGCCGAGGTCGTACATCGTGCTGATAAGTTCCAGTAACTGCGAGATATGTCCAGCATCCAGAAAGACGGTCGGTTCGTCGAGAATAAGCGGCGGGAGTGGAGCAGTCCCTTCGATACCCTCAGCCAACAACCGGTAGATGGCACACCGTAGACTCAAATTAAAGATTGCTCGTTCACCGCCCGAAAGCTGTTCCGGGTCCAACTGATTACCGTCTTTCTGGTAGACCGTCAACTGATACTCGCCATCAAGTTCAATCCGGTCGTAGGTATCGTTTTCGTAAATGAGCGAAAACGTTTCATTCAGCAATCGCTCCAGTATCTCGACGTTTTGTTGACGGAGATCTGCACGCAACTCTCGGTACATGGTCTGGAGTTCTTCGGCTTCCGAATACAGCGAGTCGAGGTGTGAAACGACCGTTGCGACTTCATCTCGACGGTCTTTAAGCGATTCGAGCGCTTCGATTTCATTTTCGAGGGCACCGCGTTTTCCTTCCAAATTCGAACGTTTCTCGTGTAACTCGGCCAGTTTCTCCTCAACCTGTTCAAGATAGTCGACTGCCTCATCTCGCTTTGCTGTCGCTTGTTCGACCGTCTCGCTTTCGAACTCGGCTTCTAGCGTCTCCCGGCGTGTTCGTTTCTCATCCAGTCGCTCCCGTCGCTCATCATTGAGCGCTGCTTTCTCATCTCGTTGCTCACGTAGCCGTTCGACACGTTCGTGTGCGGATTGCCGCCTATCAAGAACGTCCATTAGCGTTTCCAGCCGCTCTATCCGCTCGCCAAGTTCCGCTTTCGATTTGTTACAGTCTGCAATCTCCTGTTGACAGGCCGTCGCCTGCTCCTCGACCGATGCGGCTTGCTCTCTGTGCGTTGTTGCTTCGCTAGCAGCGTTATCTGCCTCAGTTTGCAGTTCTTCAATTCGAGTCCTTTTTTCCTCGAGTGCCTGTTCGCGTTCTTCGAGCAACTGGGAGCTATTCGTGCGCTGTTGCATCAACCGCTCAATCTCGGATTCCGTTTCTTGTAGTTCACGAACTCGTTCGAGTTCAGTTTCGAGCGACGACTCCTGTGCTGTCTGCTGTTGGAGTTTCTCCGATAGCTCGGTAATCTGCTGTTCGTACTCACTGATTGCGTCCACATGCGGTGACTCCGCAACCGGCTGTTTACACTCCGGACATTTCCCGGCTGCTTCCAGCTCTTTTGCTTCCTTGAGTTGAGTTCGAACAGTGTCGAGTTCCGCTTCGAGTTCCGCACGCCGTTCACGGCATGCCGAAAGCTCTTCAGTGAGTTCCGACCGACGCGCTTCCGTCTCACCGAATTCAACGGCGGATTCTTCGAATGAGTCACGAAGCTCCGTTATCCGCTCGGACATTTCCTCGTGCTCCTCTCGCTTTTCCGCCAGCTGCTCGGTTCGCTCTGCTAGCTCTGTTTCCAACTCCTCGGCACGTTCTTTCGTTTCGGCTGCCTCGGTTTCGAGTTCGGCTGCCTTGTCCCGATGGGTCTTTGCTTTCCCATCGTACTCCTGTTTCTGAACGCTTAGCTCTCGAATTTCGTCAGTGAGTTCCTCACGTTGCTCTTTGAGTGTCTCAAGTTGAGTATCGGCCTGTTGTTGTTTCGCCGCCAGTTCGTCATCGAGCGCGGGCTCCCCCTGTTCGGTGGTCTCGACGGATTCCGGTGAGAGCTCGGTCTTTTCCCATAACTCGGATTCACGTTCACGCGCATCAGCAAGGGTATCAGTTGCTTCAGTAAGTTTGGTAGCAAGCTGCTTTCGCTCACGTTCGGTCGTCTCGATAGCCGCTCGAAGCTCCGAAATCTCCTCGCGAAGTTCGGCTAGTTCCTCGCGCTTTTCCTCGTGCTCGTCGATAATATCTTGCGCCTGCTCTCTGGTCGTTCGAGCTCGTTCTTTGTTTTCTTCGTATCTGTCGATCTCTTCGTGAAGTTTATTCAGTTGTTCCTGTGCCGCATTACGTCGCTCATGGAGGTCCTGTGCCTCCTTCTTTGCAATCTGGTCATCAAGTTCTGCCAGGGCGCCCTGTTTATCATCTCGAACCCGCCCAACACCGACCCGTGCATCGCTTGCACGCTCACGGTAGGATTCCAGCACACCCAGCTGCAACAGTTCGTCAAGCATATCCTGGCGCTGGCTCGGGGATGCATTGATGAGTTTGTTGACCTCTCCCTGACGGACGTACGCGCAGTTGACGAACGCATCGGCATCCATCCGAAGCAAGTTCGTAACCCGCTCTCGTACGTCAGTTGCACCCTCGGTCGTCTCACCTGGACCTTCGAGGATACACTTCTTTGTTCGAGCACTCCCGTTTCGGACAATAACTTCACGCTCGATGTGATATTCCGTTCCGTCATGAGTAAACCAGAGTTCGACCGCCATCTCCTCCGCACCGATAGTAACGACCTCATCGAGCGTTTTTTCCAGTGCCTTCGACCCATAGAGGGCAAAAAAGGCCGCCTCGAGAAGCGACGATTTACCGCTTCCGTTCAGCCCGTGGATAACCGTAACACCCGTGGAGAGCGCTAAATCAGTCTCCCCGTAGCATTTGAAATTTCGTAGCCGAATTCGCTCGAACTTCATAGGTATTCCTCCATAGACTGCTGTTCTTCACCGTCTTCTTGCAAAGGTTCGTCACCGGTAGATTCGGACGGGCCTGACTCTCCCTGGGTAGCCCCGTTCCGTGCAGAGTTCTCCGCTGGCTCATCTTCAGCCGATTTGGATTCCATTGCAACCGCTCCATCATCCGACTCTGAAAGTAGCTCATCGGCTGTCTGGTTGGGTGAAGAGTCACTCTCCTCATCGTCACGAGAATCACGATTACCCTGGGGAGATTCTGCAGCAGTCTCGAACACTGCCACCTCCTCTTCCTCGACGAGTTCACTCACCCGCCGTTCGACCGCATCAGTGACGTTTGCGTCTGCCACCTTACTTGCTCGGATTGTTTCATCGAGATGATGAGCAGCTTCACTCAAACCGAGGTCCTGAATTCGTTCCTGGACTGCCTGGTCAGGGTCAGCAAACGAAACGGTTACATCGGTCTCATCCGGTAGTTCACGCCGGTCATTGACCCGGGTAACCAGTGCGCCCCGTTCCTCCGCGTACGATTCGATATCAGCGGCCATCACGGATTCCCCCTCACCAGTGAGCGTGACGATAACGACGGCATCCTCGATAGTGTATTCAGAGATGCGCTCGCGAACACGGTCAGGTCCTTCTTCCGGCCCGAGTTCGATATCGACAAATTCGAATGAACGTGTTTCGAGGCCCCGACGCCGGATGTCGAGGGTCCCATTTTCGACGGTCACGAGATTATATCCTCTCGGCTCACGTTCGCTCGCACTTGCCCGCTCCGTAGAGCCACAGTAGGTAAGCCACGCATCGTATGGCTCTTCGAGCCGTTTTTTCTTCGGGGTGTGGTCGTCACCAAGCAACATCGCATCGAACTGGACTGGCGACTCCGCGAGTACCGTTCTCGCATCCCAGTCACCGTGTTCGAACGGTTCGAACAACCCATGCGAAACAAGCAGTTTCGTCTCTTTAGCTGTCTGTTCGAATTCGTAGGTATAACTTTCTCGCTGGGACCGGGGAACGAAATCCAATCCATAGAGCGCAACCTCCCCAATTCCTATCGGTTCCGACCGAAGCCGCCGCGCAAGTCCCATCTCTTCGAACAGGTCGAGCCATTGTCCACCACGCTTGGATTCGTGATTTCCGACAATCGCGAGGAACGGAATCCCAGCGTCATCTAGCGTTCGAAGCACCGAAATAGCACCCATGATATCCGCCAGAGACGGCTGTCTGTCATGGAAGAGGTCACCCGCGTGGACAACAGCATCGACCTCAAGGTCGACAGCATCGTCAGCAACTTGATGAAATGCCGTCCGAAAATCAGCCCGCCGCTCGGGCAAGTGATACTGTTGATACCCTAGATGTGTATCACCCGTATGTAAGAGCCGTGTCATTGCACAGCGCTACGTCGTCATCCCCTAAAGACATTCGGAGAGCACAGTGAAAGTAAACAGGCGACATCGGGTTACAACGATACGAGGTCGTTCCCGTTCAATATTCGAATTCGGTATCGATTTCAGCAGCGCTTTCGGTCATTACGACGGCTGCCTGACTGTATTGCATCACTTTCTGCATATCTCCGTCAAGGTCGAACGTTCCGTCCATCATGCCTTCGACTGGGTCAACCTCACCCTGAATGAGCTGTTTCCAGCTGTCATAGTCCCCACGGAAGGCAAATCCCCAATCTTCACCGTCCGGGTCCTCGGTGACATAGGCATCGTGACACTCACCATCTTTAACCCCGACGAATAGATAGACTGGCTCACCGTCGTAGGTTCCATCAGGTCGAATCTCGAAAATGAAATCACCGTTGAACCCGATACCCCATCCTTGACCAGCTTCCGAGTAGGCATCAGAGTCGTTCAGTTTCTGCTGATACTCGATAATCCATTCGTCGGCCTCGCTGGGCAGTTTCAATCCCATAGTTCCAGAGACAGGGGCAAACTGTTTACCCCTTATCCCGGCCCCATATGGTTTTTTAAAAGGAAATCAGTCTGTGGGCAGCACCCCCGGACGACCTGCCCCACGCAAGTAATCATAGGATGAGTGAAATCGACAGCCACCCACCAAGACGTCAGCGTTACTCGTTCCAGTTCATCCGACAGCTTTCGTCACAGAAATGCGCCGTCTGGACTGTGTCTTCTTCTACCCACGTAATTACGCGGTGGTTGGGGGCTTCAGCGAGCACTGCTCCGCAGGTCTCACACGAGGGAGCATCCTCCAGAGAGATATCTTCGTTGAGATCCGATGTAGGGTCGACCATGTCTATCAGAGGCATGGAGTCGATGGTATTTAACCTCACACATTGAACAACGGGACCCCTTGGTACCACGGGATGGCTACTGCTGACAATTGGGTGAGAGCTAGTGCGAATTATCCGCAAAGTGGGCGAAGGTTCACTCAAATCAGCCAAGCACCGATTCGATGGCCACGGATTTAGGGGTGGGAGACGAACCTGCCGTATGGACGAACAAGCCGTACTGAACAGGCTAGCGGCATATTTGCCCGCAGCAGGCGATGATGCGGCTGTTGTAGATGACCTTGTTGTCACAACGGACATGCTTCACGAGTCGACTGATTTTCCTGCGGGAACAAGCCGATATACCGCAGGTTGGCGGGCAGTTGGAGCCTCGCTTTCCGATGTCGCCGCGATGGGTGCCACAGCAATCGCTGCAGTTGCAGTCTACGCTGCTCCAACGTTTGATTGGGAAGAGATTTCCTCGTTCGTTGATGGGGCACAGGCTGTGTGTGAAACGGGTGGAACCACTTACGTTGGTGGCGACCTCGACAACCACGAGGANTTCACCGTCGTCTCGACAGCTATCGGACGGACTGATAGTCCCGTGTTGCGGACGGGAGCATCTCCCGGGGACGTTGTCTGTGTGACGGGGACACTGGGACGCAGCGCTGCTGCCTGTGTGTATTTCGCCCAGGAAGACTCAGACCGTGGGAACAACCTCTTTCAGTTTACGCCCCGTCTCAAAACAGGTCAGAGTCTCGCAGCGTTTGCCACAGCCATGATGGATAGTAGCGACGGCCTTGCACGGTCGCTTCACCAGCTCGCTGAGGCAAGCAACTGTGGGTTCGCCATTGAATCACCGCTACCGTTTGCTGATGCCTTCGAATCGTTAGGATTTGACCATGAGCAACGCCTCGAACACGGCGTGTTTTTTGGGGAAGATTTCGAGCTTGTCTGTACGATTCCGCCTGAATTGGTCGAAGAGGCCAATTCCGCTAGCGCTGTTCCCCTTACCCCTATTGGAACGGTAACCGAAAGTGGAGTTACGCTCGATGGTGAGAATCTCGAAGACCGCGGATATACACACTGATGGAGCTGCTTGGGTGATTTGTGTCAGCAAGTACTGGCCGCTCAAGGCTCGATTATTTCGATGGGAACCGGAGTGAAACACAGTGCAGCGAGCACGAACGTCACAACTCCCAGTGCAATCCGTGGTTTGTCAAGGGGCTGGTCATCGACAGGTTTGACAGGGCCTGCATAGGCTAATCCGAGCGCAAAAACACCCCACATTGCCCATATGACGACAGAGTCAGCACCGTCAATACCAAAAAACAGGTACGCAGCGAGACCAAACAGAGCCAACGGGACGAGTGAGGCGATTCGACGCTGTTTTTCCCCAATCATCGCCCGGAGAATGTGCCCACCGTCGAGTTGGCCGACTGGTAACATATTGAGCAGCGTCACGAGCATCCCAACCCACCCGCCAAAGACGACAGGGTGGACGACGCCGTCCTCAAGTTGGTCACTGCTTCCAGTCACTTCCGCAATCAGTTCGAGCAGCGGTGGGTGATTGAAAATGACGACAGCCTCATCCTCCGCTCCTGCTGCGGCCTGCTGTGCGGCAAGTGGTTCAAGTTGCAGGCCAATCACCGTGACCACGACAGTAGCGACTAATCCGGCGAGCGGTCCGGCAACCCCGATATCGAAGAGCGCCTTTCGGTCAGGAATCCGTCCTTCCATCTTGATGACCGCACCCAAGGAACCGATATAGGTCGGTACAGGGATGAAATACGGCAACGATGCCTGGACGTTATGATACCGACTGAGCACGTAATGACCCAGTTCATGAATCCCGAGCACCCCCAGAATAGCGAGCGTGAAGGGCCAGGCTTCGATAATCCGCCACGGCTGTTCAGTGAGCGGAATCTGATACCAGAAAACCGCCCCGGCGAACAACGTCGACAGGATGGTCAGGAAAAACAGGATGAGATTTGTCCGCGGTACTCCATCCGTACCCACTGAGCGTGGCTCGGCAACGAGGACGTACTCTCCCCGTGAGATAGGAAGTCCGCTGTCGAACTGATATCCACGCTGTATACGGATTTCATACCCTCGTGAACGAAACAGAGACCAGAGTTCGGATTCGAGTCGCTCACCGCTTGCAATGGGTTCGCCAATGTAGAGGATTCGGTCGCCATCTTGTCTTGTTTCGTAGACTGTAAACAGCGATGCAAACGCCCCTGGCTCTGGAGGTCTCTCTTCACCTGGGGTGGGAGTGTAATCAGGTCCGTCGCTCGCGCCCATCTACTGCTCTTACGGAACGGGTATGAATAAACCCCGGGAGATATCGCAGTCAACGGGTTAGCTCACTCTCGGTAACGAAGTTTGTTCGGGAAATGGAATCGAAAAGGGAGAGCATGTACGTCAGCGGAACAGGTAGGGACGGTGACTGGTGGAGGGCAAATGAGCAGTGTCTAACCCTATGCCGATGTCACACGCCAGGTTGTCGCGCTCGTGTAGGACCACTTTTCGATTTCGAGGTCGGTAGCCGAATCCTTGAGTTTGACCATCAGCGCACCGATTTCTTTCGGGGACAGACCCACGTCATCCGCGATGAACTTGCTTTTGAAATAGACTTCACCTTCCTGCGCCTTCGTCTGTAGGTAGTTCTGCAAGCGTTCCTCTTTCGAAGCGGGCTCCTGTGCAAGTTGGGTCTCTTGGGCGGACTGTGTTGTGCTCATGACTTCATTACCACGTACTGCCCCATAGGGTATATAAACGAAGGAAGGTTTGAGTTTATTCTGACGCTTTTAGTTTGAATTAGGGAAAAATGACTTTTTATAACTGTTCAAAAACTCATTAAAACATTTATTATTGATTTTGAGGCTGTTTCAGAGATGATCCGCAACCCCATTATTCCATCATGTATCACGTTAATAAATGTCTTGAACGCTTGGTTTTTAGAGGTGTTGAACCGTTATCCAGTCGTACTCAAAGATTTCTACCACGTACGTACCAGAAAGTATGGGGCACCAGCAATGGTGGGCCTGAGGATACACTGAAAACAGCGAAAACCCTCTTGCACATGAACTGACTACTTGTTTCTAGGATGCTACTTGCCTCCGGGATTCAGTTGCCGTGTCACGGTGAACTCTGGAATGCATTGCCCTTGACAACGCTTAAGATGGCGTCGCGGTTACGCCGTGGCAATGAAGGTAGTCATTTCTGTCGGTGGAAGCGTCCTTGTTCCCACCCTCGATGCGGAGCGGGTGCGGCAGTATGCCTCGGTCATCGATGACCTCCGCGCTGCCGGCCACGAAGTTGGTATCGTCGTCGGCGGCGGCCCGACTGCAAGAGAGTACATTTCGGTTGGTCGGGAACTCGGTGCAGATGAAATCTCGCTCGACCAGTTAGGTATCGCCGTAACACGGTTGAATGCTCGATTGCTCCTTGCGGCGCTTGCTAGCCCCACGCCACCGACGCCTATCGAAGACCACGAGGCTGCTGTCGAATCCCTCCATCGGGGAGAAATACCAGTGATGGGCGGAACGACCGCTGGACATACAACCGATGCTGTGGCGACTTCGCTTGCGGAATATATCGATGCTGACCTGTTGATATACGCTACCAGTGTCCCGGGCGTGTTCGATGCAGACCCAAAACAGGACGAAACGGCGACAAAATTCGATTCACTTTCCCCTGACACGTTGCTCGATATCGTCTCGAGCATCGAAATGGCAGCTGGAAGTAACGCACCGGTCGACCTGCTGGCGACGAAACTTCTCCAGCGCTCCAGGTTGCGAGCAGTTGTCCTGGACGGTAACGAGCCCGAACAACTCCGTGCCGCTGTCGACGGCTCTCACGACGGAACTGACATCATTCCCGACCATGACTGACCCATCAGACAAACCGGTAAATGGC
>SL_4KL_010_BRINEDRAFT_10001038_pt1 | contig 15135 bp, 22 predicted proteins | sample SodLak_010_BRINE_2_FD_10664 | JGI IMG/M metagenome (IMG submission 10664)
TATATTTTGTTTAATGATAATGTTATCGATTTGGTTTTCGTATTGAATTAAAACATATAAGGTTTATTCACATAATATGAGTATGGATTTAGAATTAAAAACAGCGATTGAAAATAGTGATTGGGATTCTGTTATTGATATGGTATTTACAGATGGTGAAGATATTTATTTTCCTGCTCGAAATGATTTAGAAAATGTATTAAATGAAAGAGGCGAAGAAATACAGTCAATGTATAATACATTTAATGAAAAACAAACGCCAGAAATGTTAGATGATATGCGTATGCATTTTCCAGAGTTATCAGATTATTCTAATAAACCACCTCAAGTAGAAGATTATCCTAATTTAACAAAGGCTATTTGTACTGGACTTTATATGGAGTATAAAATTCCAGAGTATTATGATGAATTACGAGAAAAAATTGGTGAGCTTAGAGATTATTTGGATGGTGAAGATAATAGAAGAGGGAGAGAGTTATATATGGATTTGACTCGTGGTTGGAGAATAAAAGATGATAAAGCTAAACGTTGGTTGAAAGAAGCGACATCAGATATAGATATAGAACTTACAGATTATGAACATGAATATGAAGCATATGAAAATAGGGATGTATCTAAGTTTGGATTAATAACGAATGATGCTGTTAAATGTCTTGAAGATTTTGAAGGTAGAACATTTCCATTTATTCGGGCAATTTGTCGTCAGGTAGATAAAAATGACCGTGTGTTAGAAGTTGGTGCTGGCACGGGGATTTTATCTATATCTGCTGCTATTGCTGGTGCTGATTCTGTTATTGGTTTAGAGTTAAATCCTGTAACATGTGTATTATCAGATATTGTTGTCAATGATTTGTATCGCGTTGGAATTCTTGAAAGAAAAGAATCTGTGAATATTGTTTGGGGTGATGCACTTAAATTTGGTCGTGTAGAATACAAACAATATAGTGATTTTACTTTTGATACAGTTATATCTGAAAATATATACACAGGAATGTTTTTTGAATTACAAATGCAAATGCTTTCAAGAATAATGGAAAACGAACTTGTAGAAGTAGAAAGAGAAATTATAAATGGATATGCTCATAGAGCTATGAATGCTTCGGTTGTTCCATCTTCTATGGCAAGTGCAGCAGAATTAGTTGATTTTGGTGATTACGAGACAGATATAGCATCAGAGGTATTAATTGATATTAATGAGAAAGGATATGATGTTGAAAAAGTATTAGCTGAATCGCAACCGTATGATATTATTGACTATAATGTAGAAGAACCGGCTGGAATTTTAGCAAAAATAAGATTTGATATTGAAGAAAAAGGTATGATAGACGCTATTAATATTTATTCTGTTGTAAAATTATCTGATGGAGATTATATTACGAGAAATGAGAATGAATTTTTAAGTAATGACCATATTGTTCATTTAAATGAATCCGTAGAAGTTGATGAAGGAGATGAAGTTGTTGTTACGATTGCGTATAACGAAGCTGATGCCGTTACAGATGGAATATTTGAAGTTCGTAAGGTAGATGATGATAAAGGTATTCCAAACGATTATGATGCTCGTTTAGATGTTACAGAGAGAGAACATGAAATTAATAAACTACAATTTAAAAAAGTTAATAATATACAACATGACCTTAATTTATATGAACTTGGAGATATGGAAAAACTTCGCTGTTCAAGTTACTTTAATGGATATGAACATACATGGAGAACAAATCTTAAATTTTAATATTTAACAGTACAAAATACGTAAAATTATTAATAAATTAAGTAATTAATATGTTTTGTTTTGCGGAAACATATATTCAAAAAGATTCATTATAATATAAAATGCAGTTAGAAGTAACGTAAATAGAATTAGAGATGAAATTATCATAAGAACAGCCTCAATTGTTTCAGAAATATTTAACAATAATAGATAATAAATAATAAACAACATAATCGTACTAATAAACATTACACCTAATTTATATCTAAATGCTAATTTATATGTTTTTCTTAACTCATCAAAAACATAAATATCATTATTTAACATATATCTTTTGAAATTATAGAGTAATTTATTTCCACGTTTATAATATGGTGGAACATCAATATCCCATCCATTCATACTTTTATAAAGAGGAACTTCATCACCGATAATATCTTCTCCATTTTCTTCATCCAATTAAAATAATAAATTTTTATATTCCTTTGTTTTCAAACGACTTTTGTATTTTTCATCATTTGGAGCTTTAAATTCTACTTCATATCTAAATACAATTTCATTATATTTAGAAATAGGGATATTATCAGGTTTATCTGTAGCACCTACATTTGTAACGACTCCTGTATTACTCATGAATGTACTATAATTAGACTACTTAATAAATATTTTAATTTGTGATTTTATTTTATACTATATCTACATTTACGCCATTTTCTGTTACGACATTTCCATACGGATATGTTTCTGTCTCACCATTTTCATATAAAACAATCAAATCATTTTCTTCATACCAATATTCTTCAACGTTTTCATCTGTACCGCTTCCTTTTTCCCAAACAATTTCAATTTCCATACAATATAATTGTTTAGGAGAAGTATAAATATTATTATTTTGTTTTTGAACCTACCATTTATATATTAAATTCGAATATTTTTACTATATATTAATAGTAATTATACTAATATATTTTAACAAAATTACTATTTATGTATAATAATTTATTCTACAGAATGATACAATGCATCATCATCTACAGATAGGTTTACAGCTTGCATAGCAAAATCTACATCAATAGGATTGTAGTTTTGGAATGTAACATTAGTTCCATTGATTGAATTTGATGCTTTATTAAGAAGGTTTTCTACAGTACGAACAGGGTCTTGAACAACATATTCTGATACGGGATAAATTGAACCTTCTTCGTCAAGGTCATAAAATTCCAAGAATCCCATATCTTCAACATCTTCTCCTGTGAAAGGATTCTGCAAAGTAACGGTATTATCTCCTACATCAATCATGTAGAATTCTCCTACACTTGCGTCGTAATATACACCGTTCCAATCTTCTTGGTTAATTTCTCCAACCATATAAACAGATTATCGTATACATAGATAAAACTTATTATTTCGTTTTCTAAGAATACAATGCCATAAGAAATAGAAGAGAACTATATGTTAAAATAAACATATAAACTGTCATTAAACTATCATTTAATAGGGAGTTTTGATTTAAATTGAACCATATTATACAAAACAAGGTACTTGTATATACTTTACGTTTCTATTTGCATAATGCGTAGACTATCACTATTTATTTGATTCGATATATTAATTCCAATATTTTCAAATTTTTCAAGTTTAGTAATAAATCTTTGTATTGTATTTTCAATAACAGTAGATAGTAGTAACGATAATTTATTCAGTTTTCATACGTTAATAAACCTGTAAACTATTTTATTACACGATTTAAACTAAATAAAATTACCGTATTACCAACAAATGATAAATATAATAAATACATTTGAAAATACAAAAGATGCAAAATAATGTATTGATGAATTAAAAATTTTTAATGCTAATAATAAATATAATATAATAATAGCAAATTTTTAAGTTATATATTTTGATATTATTGTAGAATAATTATTTTAAATGTATTATTTAACTAAGTTTTTAGCGGATAATATCCATCTGTTAGCATATTCTTCTGATACATTTAATTTAGAACTTATTTCTTTTGGTGATTTAGATGCTAACGTGTGAACATTACTTATTCCAATAGATTTAAGTTTTTCAGAATAATATGGTCCGATACCATCTACATCAATTAATTCAGGCTTTTCTTGTTCTAATTCTGGTTTGTGTTCAATTGTTACTGTTGTTGTAATTTTCTGTTTTTTACCTTTCATATAAATTGGCGTATATGATTGTACCATAGACCATACAAACAATTTGATATTCATATTATAAATTAAACGTTGAGTAATTTAATACTTTTGATTTTTGTATTATATTTTATTTTAATAAAGTTATATAAGGTATAAATTAGAATATTATGCCAAAATATTATTACGAATATATTCAACCGAAACATAAAGAATATGACCCAGAAAATTCAAATCCTACGGATATAAATCAATATTCTATTTTATATAGTGGGGTTATTTATGCACAAGATGAACATAGAGCAAATTTAATAATAAAAGACCAAGTTAGTAATGTATTTGAAGAATACAAAAAATATAATTATGGTATAATAATGTTTACAGAAAATGATAATATTGTAGAATTCACGAAAGAGAATTGGAAATCGAGACTACAAAGAGAAACAATTAGTCCCGATAATATTATTCAGTTTAATTTAACAGAAGAATAAGTTATTTAATACCTTTCTTGACGAAGTTTTGCTTCAATTTCGAATTTTTCATCCTCTTCATCATCTTCTTCAAATAGGTCAAATTCTTCCATGATACATTCTTGTATATTACAGATATAGTATTAAGCGTTATGATTTGAATTGAGTTGTATTTTGAATAAATAATAAACTTTAATACATCATATATGTTAATTAAATCCCATTAAACCTTTAGTAATATATATCTTTATTATATATAATATAAAATGTTTCTTTTAGATAATCGTGGTATATCACCTATTATAGGAACAATTTTACTTGTAGCATTGACGCTTGCGTTAGTTTCTGTAGCTACATTTATATTTTTTGAATTTACAGATGATGTTGGACAAATACAAGATTCAAGTGTAGAAATAACAGAAGATGATGAAATATATGTTACAGACATAGGAAATGCAGATAAAATAGTTGTACAATATAATGATGGAGAACAATCTGAATTATCTCTTGGAGAAATATATGTGCCTAAAGATACAGAATATTCTGTTATTGCTATTAAAGGAAGTAGTGACTTGTTACTTAATTCTGTTCAAACAAATACCGTTGGTTCTGGAACATGTAATCCAGATAATCAAGAAGAAATATTTGAAGATATGAGTGGAGATGGAACAGAGAATAATCCATATCAGATTACAAACGAATGTGAATTACAATCTATGAATGAAGACCTCACAGCGTATTATGAACTAGTAAATAATATAAATGCAGATGAAACAGAAAATTGGAATTCACAATCCGGTTTTGAACCTATTGGAAATGAAGAAAATAATGAATTTGAAGGTAATTTTGATGGTAATAATTATGAAATTTCAGATTTATATATTGACCGAAATATAGAGTCAAATGGACAATATGTTGGATTATTTGGTTTGACAACTAATTCAGACATACATAATTTATATTTATCTAATGTTAATGTACGCGGGATGAATACAACAGGTGGTCTTATAGGTCATAATGATAATACAACAATAACAAATATCACGATTGATGGAGATATTGAAAGTACTTCCGGTCAATATACGGGTGGTTTGATAGGGAAAAATTCTGATATAAATTCTACAATAGATAATATTGATATTAATGCTAATGTATATGGTGTGAATTCAACAGGAGGTATTGTTGGTGAAACAAAAAGTAATATTACAAATTCAATAATTTCAGGAACAGTTAATGGTACAACTGATGTAGGTGGTGTTGTTGGAAATACAGTACAAATAGAAAATGAAAATATAGATAGGGAAATAAATAACATAACATCAAGTACAGATGTATATGGTTCAGATAGAGTGGGCGGTATATTAGGTTATGCAGACAGTGATGAAAATTTCTCAATAATAAATACAAATTCTGTAGGAGATATAACTGGTGAAAAAGAACATATAGCAGGAATTGTAGGATTTGTTTCAAACAATGAAACAATAAATAATGCAACATATTCTGGAGATATAATTACAACATCTAATAAAGTAGGAGGTATAGCAGGATATATAGAAGGTGAGATTATTGATTCATCTAATAATGGAGAAATTATCGTAGAAAATAGTAATGATTCTGATACTGTTTATGTTGGAGGTGTTGTAGGAATATTAAAATCAGATAGTAAAGTAATTAATTCATCTTCATCAGGTTATGTTGAAGGTAATAATAAAAATGTTGGTGGTTTAGTAGGATTAATGGAATCAGATACAACTATAATAGAATCATATTCGACAAGTGATGTTAGAAATAATGATGGTACTATTGGAGGATTAGTTGGTAATGCTTCATTTAATTCTGAGATAAATAATTCTTATAGTGTAGGTGATATTAATACAGGTTCAGATAATGTGGGTGGGATTGCCGGTAAAACAAGCACAGATATTAAAATAAATAATGTTTATTCTAATACTAACATATCTACAAATGGAAATAAAACAGGTGGTTTAATTGGATATGCAGAAGGATTTGTAGAAATTAATAATACAAATTCAACTGGTAATATTTCAGGTAATTATAAAACCGGTGGTTTAATTGGTCATTTACAATTTGGTGAATTAACAAATTCATATTCTAAAAATAATATTTCTGGTGATGAACAAGTTGGTGGTTTAATTGGTCACTTTAGAGCAGGAGATATTGAAAATTCAAATTCTACAAGTAATATAACAAACGCAGATATAGAAGTTGGTGGTCTTGTCGGATATATGAAAAGTGATGCTATTGCAAATATAACTCAATCTTATGCGCATGTAGATATTAAATCAGATAATTATGTTGGTGGTCTTGTCGGATATCAAGATGAAGATAATAAAATTAATGAATCATATTCTACAGGGTTTATTAACGCAAGTGATGATGAAGTTGGTGGTTTTATTGGTAAAAGTAATGATACGGTTATAAATTCTTATTGGGACACAGAATCTTCGAATCAATCAGATGGTATTGGTGATGGTTCTGGAGATGTAGAAGGATTAGATACAGATGAAATGCAAGGTTCTAATGCAGAAAATAATATGGATGCATTTGACTTTACAGATACGTGGGTAATTGTTGAAAACCCTGATGATTATCCAATACTTCAAGATTAATGATACAAATTGCGTAAAATAAAAATATTTAAATAATATATTACAGTTTTTACTTACATGACTTCAAAACGTCTAATTGAACTTATAAAACAAAATAAGATTCAAATGGCAAAAATATTAGCAAGAGGAATTCGACAAAATGATGAAATTATAAACATACATGAAAAAGAAGATTATGTAAAAATCGAATTTGAAAATTTTATAGGCGTTCATAAAATTAAAAGACTGAATAATGGAGAAAAAATTATTAATACAAAAGGTAAATACAAATTAAAATCTGATGAAGTAAAATTTGAAATAGATTGTAATATTAAAAAAGATATATTAAAAGAAATATATGATGAAATTAATGATAAGGAAGAAAATAATAAGTCAAACATATCAAATAAAATTAATCAGAATAAAAAAGAGATAAATCGAAATAATAACGATAATATGAATTTACTCACAAGATTTTTAAGTATTTTTTAATTACCAGTACCATTCTTCTGTAGGATAAATATTGTAATTATCAGATATCATTCCGGCAACATCAGAACCATAAGCACCTTCGTATCCAGAATATTCGTCTAAAAGATTCACTGCACCGTTTTTATTCTCATAAACCATCCCATATCCAATATTTGCACTATCTGTTACATATATAACAGCAGCTTTATCAATCCAATTAAATTTAGAAAAGTATTTATTAAGATATTTTTCTAATTTATTTTCATTTCGCCCTACGGCTCCAAAAGTAACCGTGATATAATCATGAGGTGCAACGTTATCTTCGCCCCAATTTTCTATTGTATAATCATATAAAGCTTCTTCTCTCGTTCGTGGTCTAGATGAAGCTTCTTCAATCTTTTCATTAGGGTTATTTAACCTAAACGTAATATTAGTCCATTTTCTTCCCATATGCATATATTATATTCTATTTTAATAAATGTATATTTCTAAAACAAAACGAAAAGCTTTATATATCTTTTGCTTTAATTAATAAAAATTAAAAAGTAATTTATTTATACATAATATATTATTTGATTAATTTTGCTTAGGGTCTTGTTCCATAACACAACCACATGCTTCTCTTTCAAATATATATTCATCACCCCAACCATCTGTTACACGAGATTGAACATAATCTAAATCTGTTTGTGTATCTTCTTTTAATTCAATGTGTTGATGAGATTTTGTTATAATTTGATTTCCAACATCTTCTTTTTGTTCCATAGATGCATCAATAACAATTCCTTTTTCAGACTTTTCTGAATCTGCTTCTTTTTGTCTTTCTTCTAATGTTATATTATCTACAGACAATTCATATGATGTATCTGGAGCTACAGATTGAATATAAATATGCATTGAACCATCTTGTGTTCGCGTTCCTAAATCAAGCATATATGACTTATTTGATTCTGTATGATTTTCTACAACACTATTTATTGTTTCTGACCATATTTCGCTATCATATAATTCATAATGTGTATCTTCTTTTAATTCACCGAAATCTGCTGCATGAGGTGGGCTTATCGTACTAATTAATAAAACTAATACTAATAAACCTATTACGATTAATACCTTTCTCATAGTATTTAATATGTTAGAATATCATATAAGTTATATGGTATCAATACAAATCAAAAGGTTTTATATTATCTACAATGTATATGTAGTATGGATTCCGTTACAGATGTTCTTGTAAGAACGCAAGATATTCCTGAAACGCCTTTTGATGCTAAATTATATTATGACGGTATTGAAATTACATTAAAATTTTCTATTTTAATTGAAAACAATGAATTAATTCTAATAAAAAATAATCATCCAGAAGTTGAAAACAATAATTGTTTTAATACACAATATAAACTAGTAGGAAAATCAAAAGCAGAAATTATTAAAAATAAAGTTGATATAGATAATCCTGTAGAGAATATTAAAAATATTCCAAGTAGAAAGGAAAATAATAATGATGTATTTGTTTCATATAGACACAATGACAAAATATATATTGTCGAACCCGTATATCGGTTTACCTATAAACTTCAACCAAAAAATAGTTCTAAAAAATATTCTTGCGTTGAAAGGAATGAATATGAAAAAATTCCTGAAAATCTTCCACAAACAAAAATATCAGGAAAAATCAAAAAAAGAAACAAGTCTATTTATATGCATTCTACAAATTTGTTTAAAAAAATATTTGGCATTAATGAATTAAAATTAAATTTAGAATTTAACAATAATGTTGTTAGTTATGATAAATATGAATTAGAAAATACAGAATACAAACGTGAATTAAATACAAAATATAATGTTGCACATGTAGATATAGAATATAATACTTTCGTAATTAATACAACATATAATGATGAAGAGATTAAATTCGAATTTAAATTAACAAAATTAGGTACGTTACCAGATTGGATTGATGAAAGAATAGACTCATCAATGATATTATCTATTATTGATTCAGATGATAAACTAATTGCACAAATAGAACCTGTTGATAAAGCATCTATGTGGACAGATACGAGCCATAAATATGAACTAGTAAATATTGAGTGAATTATTTAAGTTAGTATCTATTTTGTATTATTATGCCTACAATTATAGCTGGTTCTAGAAGTATTAAAGATAAAGAAATGATATTTAAACATATAAATAAATCACCTTTTGATATTGAAGAAGTTGTATCAGGTAAAGCTGAAGGTGTTGATTCTATTGGTGAAATCTGGGCTGAAAATAATGATATTCCAATATCTGAATTCCCATATTCTGATTATATAGATGAAGCTCCAAATCCTAAAGTTGCTCCATTAATCAGAAATAAAAAAATGGCTGAATATGCAGATAAATTAATTTTAATTTGGGATGGTTCAAGTAATGGTTCGAAAAAAAAACTTAAAAATATACGAACATAGAACAGATTCTTCTTTAAATAATTGGTTGTAAATTAACTATGTATTACATTTCGGGTCTTACAAGAACATTATTTACTTTTAATTGATTTCGTGACCATTCAACGTTTTCTAACCATTGATTAAATGATTTTTTATTTTTACATACTTTTAAGAGATGTTGCGTTTGTGCTTCTTGAACAACAATTATACGTTTATAATCGTTCATATGAATTTATTATCGTATTGTTAATATAAATGTTATTATTTTCACGTATTAAATGTAGACTGTTTATCTAAAATTGAGGGCAAGACCCCTTCCTCAAGGAGCAACGAAGACCGAAGGTCGAGTTCTGAAGGAATCTTCGCTGGAAGCCCCGTCCTCAACGAAGCCGTCGAAGGCGGCTAAGTAGGGCGGGGTAGTTCACATTTAGTATTATGTTTTAAAATTAATATATAAAGACTTATTACGTGAAAAATGTATTTATTAATTAATGGATGATTCAGATATAACACTTGATGATATTAAACAAAAAATAGATGATGTTTGGGGTGGATATGATGATTTTGAAAAAGGCGGATTTGAATATGTTGCATATTTAATATTATCAGATACAAAAGATATGTATGATGATAACTGGGATAAAGAAGAATCCGTAGAAGAATTAGCAGATGTTTGTATTAATGCTATGAGAATGATGATGGAAGAGGGATATAATCCAGAAGAAGAAATAATTAAACGTCTTGATAATCATGACGACAAAAATCCTGAAGAAATTATAAAACGATATAAACAAAAGTTTAAAAATCAAAATGGATATAAATTAGAATAATTATATATAATCAGTTGTAATTAAAAAATCTGTTAGATATTTATTTCCAAAATGTTTTGCTCCATTTAAACATAATTCTACATATTTTGGAATAGGTTCTGGATTTTTTAATGGTCGTTTTCCAACAGCAATATAACATTTATTTATATTATCCGGTATATTATAACCACTATATGATGTAATAGTATTTATATCTACATTTTTTATATTATATCCTGATTCTCTTTCTTCATATTGAGTAATATAATCTTTTTCAAGATTATATAATAATACACCATTACACCAAGATGAATTATCTTTTTCAACAGTTAAAACACCTCTTTCTCCATTTTCTCCTTTTCTAAACATTGATTTTTGTCCAAAATGTCTACGAAAATTATTAATTTTTACGGGTATATATGATGCTTCAGGAGCAATAGAATTAATTTCATTAGGATTAATTAAACTTCCATATGATAATATTGTTTTCATAATCATTATCTATTTTGAACGTATTAAATTTTTACGTATTTAATTAATTATATAGGGTTTGTATATATATATCTATATATGAGTGATTTAGGCCGCGTAAAAAGGAAACTAAAATCAACTGATTATACAGATATTAGTGAAATACCTACGACAGCATTTTTAACATTAGAATTAGCTGAAAGAACAGGTAAATATAGTGATGAAATAGAACCGATTTCACATGTTGAACAAAACATAAAGCGTGCACTTTATAACCACGTTACAAAAATATACAATACAAATATAACGCCAGATAGTAAGCGTCTTATTCCAGAAAGAAGAGAACTAGTTGTAGAACAATATGATGAAGTTATAAACCAAATTCATCATGTTCATAAATTATTAGGAACAATTTTAAGAAACTCAGATATTAATGAAGAAAATATACCATTATATAAAGAACTGATATCTTTATATAATCTCACAGGTAGATGTGCCGAATACTACAGATATGAAAATAGATTTGAAAAAATTAATCAATAGTTAAATATTATTTTACTTCTTTAAATTTAAGTTCAACGTCTCCTTCTACTTCATCAATATAATACTTTTCTTCATCGTTCCAGTTATTAACTTCTTCTAATGATTTTTTAGCTTCATCCCAATGTTCATCAAAACCAACGATAAAATTATCAGACCTAATAACATATGTTATATCTTCATCACCATAATCAACCCTCCAATCTTGTGTTCCATTTACGATATTACCTTCTTTTTCGAGTTCTTCATGGATATCTGCAAGTCTGTTTATTCCACTTTTAGAAATTTTTACTTCTGTAATTTCTTTGGCCCATTCTTCAGGATTATTTTCGTTTACTTGTTTACCAAAGTAATCTTCTGGCCTAAATTCAATAAGTGTAACTGTTCTAATATCTGCTACACTACCCTCATTATCTCGTAAAGCAGATACCATTCCTGAAATAGCACGAGCCTTCGTAACACCAAAACCTTTCCAACCTGCTGTATGAGCTATAATCATAGTCATGTTTTGTTTATGTATTGTCCAACAATTAACTTATACTTAATGATTTATCTTAGAAATAGAATTATAAATACTTATTTGTATAGACGAAAATATTCAACATATAATGAATATAGACGATATATGTAATATAATTAAGAATGAGACAAATGTTAATAATATTTCTGTTCATAAAAATACATATAATTATAACAAGTCTAATCCTGCAAATGAACTTTTAAAATATGGTATTGTAGATAATACAGATACAAAATATACGAGATTAAAATTAAAACATAAAAATACAATATGTGCAGAGTGTCGTTTTTGTCTTATTTCCAATACTATTGGATACATTCATTCGATTGAAGTAGATAAATCATTACAGAATAAAAGCATAGGTTCTAATATTATAAAATATATAATTAAAGATATTTCATCAGATATTGTCTATATATACCCTACAAATAAAGTTATAAAACATATTTGTCAAAAACAAGGATTTGAAAAAGTTTCTACACCTTCAGATTGGTACTGTAAAAATTGTTGATTTAAATATATTTACTTACGTATGGTCCATCTTGATGGTATCCGAGTTTATTTTTATAATATTCTCGCGCACCAATTCCACTGATTACAGCAAGTTTATCATATCCATTTTCTTTTGAAATTTCTTCAGCTTTATTCATTAGTTTTTCACCAAATCCTTTATGTTGCCATGAATTCCCTGAATCACCAATAGATACTTCTGTTCCATATACGTGCAACTCTCTAACAATAGCTGCATTTTGTAATTCTTTTCTGTGTGGGTTATCAGGGAATCTAAGCCTACAGAATCCAACAATAGCATCTTTATCAACTCCATCAACACTAATAAAGTTTTCAATACCTCCAGCAGATTCATAAGTATAGTTATTTAATTCTACATTCGTTGGTAATTCATCAACGCGTCCAACTTCTCTACTACGAATATCGTTACATTCTCCACCATTCTTTTGAAGATGATTACTAGCTAATTGACGAAGATTTGATTTTGTAACACCGGCTTCAATATTTGGTGCAGGAATATCTCTTTGTACTCTTGTAATACGAGTATATTTCGGAACCATTGACATAATATCCGAAACTAGTTCTGTTGCTTCTTCATTACTTAATGGGTCATATTCTCCACGTTTCCACATATCATATGTTCTAGTTCCTTTTACGACAAGTGTTGGATACACCTTGAGGTAATCTGGTCTCCACTTTGAATTTTCAAATATTTCTCTAAAATCTTGAATACACATTTCTTTTGTCATTCCGGGTTGACCGGGCATCATATGGAAACCAATTTTAAATCCAGAATCTCTAAGCCACTTATTCGCATTAATACTAGCTTGGTTTCCATGACCACGATGCATTTCTCTATTAATTCTCTCATATGTCGTTTGGACACCAATTTCGACTTTTGTACCTCCAAGATTTAACATACGGTCAATCTGTTCATGTTCACACCAATCTGGTTTTGTTTCAAAAGTCATACCAATACAACGAACATCGTTTGTTTCATTTTCTGAAATTACATCTTCAATATATTTAAATTCAGGATTTTCTTGTGAAAAGTTTGTAATTTCATCAGGATTAGGGTCTGAATTTACATCATAATCATTCATTGCTTCTAATGCTCGTTTAACAAACCATTCTTGATAATCATGTGAACGTGATGTCATTGTGCCTCCCATAAGAATAAGATGAATTTTATCTACAGGATGACCAATATAACGTAATTGATTTAACCTAAGTGTAACTTGTCCATATGGGTCATATTCATTTTGCTTTGCTCGTCTACTTGCTGGTTCATCTCCAGTATATGCTTGAGCAGAATCTGTAAATTCACTTGCTGGTCCACCCGGACAATACAAACATTTTCCATGAGGACACATTTTAGGTGAAGTCATAATTGCTACAGGAGATACGCCAGATGCTGTTCTAACAGGTTTTCTTTGTAGTATACGTTCTAGTTCATCTTTATTTTCTCCTGCGTATGATAGTAAATCTCCGTTGCTAGGGACTTTCTCTGAGCTATAATCAGAACATACACTCATTTTAATGCTTTCAACATCATCTTTTTCTACGTCTTCTTTTTCATTGAGACGTTTAATAATTTCCAAACATACTTGGTCAAACTCTGATAGTGAACTACTACTCATAGTAATATATTATATATTGGAAGTATAAAAAATAACTGTTTTCAATTTTAATATCTCACATTTGTTCTTGCCGACCAGAATCAAATACTTCACCACTTTTTTGTGCCTGTTTGTGCTCTTTTTCGATATTGGTATATTCTGCATCAAACATTATAACTGATTATTATTGTGTACTTAATTAAAACCATCGATTTATAATTTCAGATGTAATATTTAATAATATATTCTATTCACGAAATTCTATAATATTTATAAAATATATTGCTGAATATTATACAAATTTAATATGATTGTTTTCATCAAAATATGAAATTATTTATAATTTATTAATAATGGTGGAGAATACCCGACCTTTGACGAGGTAATTAACTTAAATGACATATAATAAAAATATAAAGAAATACTATAAAATATCATAGCCATAATACTTAACAAATCATAATTAAAAATAAAACCAAAAATTAAAAATGGTGTTGCTACTAAACAAAATATGAATCCTTTGAATTCATATCTGATTTTAATTTGTTCATTTTTTACTATATTAACCATATGATGCAAGTGGCAGGATTCGAACCTGCGAGTGCCTACGCACAGCGCATCTTAAGTGCGCCGCCTTGGACCTAGCTTGGCTACACTTGCTCTGTCTTTCGACAATACTCTGTATGATACGTTTATATTTAATGCCTTCGATTTATTCTTAATAATTTAAGAATGTATTAAGCAGAAACGAGAATTTCACCTTTATCATCTGTATGGATGTTACCAGAACCAATTTTTTCATGAACAT